>JGI25329J36429_1000605_pt1 | contig 21869 bp, 23 predicted proteins | sample HigsolmetaAR204D_FD_36429 | JGI IMG/M metagenome (IMG submission 36429)
ATGGATAATTCCATAAGTTCTGAAATCTTAGCAGTATTGTCTGTTATAGATGATGCTGCTAACAATTTTGAGTAATGGGGGGAAAACTTATGAAAAAAATTGAAAAAGTCTTAGTAGCAAACCGCGGCGAAATTGCCATCCGCATTTTCCGCGCATGTACTGAATTGAAAATAAAAACCGTTGCAATTTATTCCCATGAGGATAGCGGCGCCATTCATCGTTTTAAAGCGGATGAATCCTANTTAGTAGGAAATGGAAAAAAACCGATTGATGCTTATTTAGATATTGAAGGAATTTTAAAAATAGCAAAAGAAGCAAATGTGGATGCTATTCACCCGGGATATGGCTTTTTATCAGAGAATGTAGAGTTTGCTCGCCGTTGCGAAGAAGAAGGAATCATCTTCATTGGACCAAAATCAAAACATTTAAGCATATTTGGGGATAAAGTAAAGGCTCGCGAACAAGCCATCGCTGCTGGAATTCCTGTCATTCCAGGTACAGATAGGCCAGTAAAAAGTTTGGAAGAAGTTGAACAGTTTGCAGATACATACGGCTACCCCATTATGATTAAAGCTGCACTTGGCGGTGGAGGCAGAGGAATGCGCCTTGTGGAAAAGGCAAGCGATTTAAAAGAGGCTTTTGAACGGGCCAAATCCGAAGCAAAAGCGGCTTTTGGTTCGGATGAGGTTTACGTGGAAAAAGCCATTGTTAAACCAAAACATATAGAGGTTCAAATTTTAGGGGATGAAGCCGGCAATATCGTGCATTTATATGAACGGGATTGCTCAATTCAACGCCGCCATCAAAAAGTGGTAGAGATTGCGCCATCTATCTCAATTTCAGAAGAGTTGCGCCGCCGCATTTGCGAAGCAGCTGTAAAATTGATGAAAAATGTGCAGTATGTGAATGCAGGGACAGTGGAGTTTTTAGTAACGGGCGATAATTTTTACTTTATTGAGGTAAACCCGCGCATTCAAGTGGAACATACCATTACCGAAATGATTACAGGAGTTGATATTGTTCAGGCGCAAATTAAAATTGCGGAAGGTCATGGACTACACAGTAAAGCAATTCGGATTCCTGAGCAAGAAAAGATTCCTTTATTTGGCTATGCCATTCAATCACGGATTACAACGGAAGATCCAAAAAACCATTTTATGCCGGATACAGGAAAAATTATGGTGTATCGCTCATCCGGCGGTTTTGGTGTCCGTTTAGATGCAGGGAACGGTTTCCAAGGCGCAGTTGTTACTCCTCACTATGATTCGTTGCTTGTGAAACTATCGACTTGGGGAAGAACCTTTGAAGAAGCAGCGCAAAAAATGGATCGCAATTTGCGGGAGTTCCGTATTCGAGGTGTGAAAACCAATATTCCGTTTTTAGAAAATGTCGTAAACCATGAGAAATTTTTAAGCGGCCAATTCGATACAAGCTTTATTGATACAACACCGGAATTATTTGAATTTAAAGAACGGAAAGACCGTGCGACAAAGCTGTTAAACTATATCGGCAATGTGACATTAAATGGCTTCCCTGGAATCGAAAAGCGGCCAAAACCAATCTTTGTTCAGCCTCATATTCCGACTGTACCTGAAAAAAAGGTAACTGGTACAAAACAAATTTTAGATGAACAAGGCGTGGCTGGACTTATCCAATGGATTAAAGCCCAAGATGATGTACTGCTTACCGATACAACATTCCGGGATGCCCATCAATCGCTCCTTGCCACACGCGTTCGTTCGAAAGATATGTTTGAAATTGCCGATGCTACAAGCCAATTGATGAACGATTTCTTCTCCCTTGAAATGTGGGGAGGAGCAACTTTCGATGTAGCGTATCGCTTTTTAAAAGAAGACCCTTGGGATCGATTGGAAACATTGCGCAAAAAAATTCCAAATATCTTGTTCCAAATGTTATTTAGAGGAAGCAATGCGGTAGGGTATTCCAACTATCCGGATAACGTCATCCGCGAGTTTATAAAATTATCAGCTCAGTCCGGTATTGATGTATTCCGCATTTTCGATTCATTGAACTGGGTAAAAGCGATGGAAGTGGCCATTGACGAAGTTCGCCTCAACGGAAAAGTGGCAGAAGCGGCAATCTGCTATACGGGCGATATTTTAGATGATGGAAGAGCAAAATATACGGTGCAATATTACAAGGAAATGGCAAAACAATTAGAACAGGCCGGCGCGCATATTTTAGCCATTAAAGATATGGCAGGGCTGCTTAAACCAAATGCAGCTTATCGTTTAATTTCCGAATTGAAGGAAACAACAGATTTGCCAATTCATCTTCATACCCATGATACAAGCGGAAATGGGATTTTCGTTTATGCAAAAGCCATTGAAGCAGGAGTGGACATTATTGATACGGCATTAGGTTCCATGGCTGGCTTAACATCTCAGCCAAGCGCCAATTCGCTCTACTATGCTTTAAGCGGCGAAAAACGGCAAGTTAGAGCGGATATAGAATCCCTTGAAAAACTATCTTACTATTGGGCGGATGTGCGAAAATATTATGTGGATTTCGAAAGCGGCATGAATGCCCCTCATTCAGAAGTGTATGTACACGAAATGCCTGGCGGACAATACAGCAACTTGCAGCAACAAGCGAAAGCAGTAGGGCTTGGGGACCGCTGGGAGCAAGTAAAGAAAATGTATTCCCGCGTCAATTTAATGTTTGGCGATATTGTAAAAGTAACGCCATCATCAAAAGTTGTTGGCGATATGGCGCTTTTTATGGTGCAAAATGATTTAGATGAAGAAAATATTTTTGAGCGCGGGAAAACGCTTGACTTCCCTGATTCCGTCATTGAATTTTTCCAAGGTTATCTAGGACAGCCTTATGGCGGATTCCCGAAAAAACTGCAAAAGCTTATACTAAAAGACCGCAAGCCAATTACGGTGCGCCCTGGTGAACTGCTTGAGCCGGTTGATTTTAGTAAACTTGCTGTTGAGCTGGAAGAAAAAGTTGGATTCAAACCGACTGAGAAAGATTTAATCTCCTATGCACTATATCCAAAAGTATTTGAAGAATACGCTAAAGTGCGTGCCCAATATGGTGACATTTCTGTATTAGATACTCCAACATTCTTATATGGTTTGCGCCTGGGCGAAGAAATTGAAGTGGAAATTGAAAAAGGAAAAACATTGATTATTAAATTAGTGTCCATTGGCGAGCCTCAACATGATGGTACACGGGTAATTTACTTTGAAATTAACGGCCAACCTCGGGAAATTGTCGTACAAGATATGACGGTGGAGGCAACGGGTAATAAAGCCGTCAAAGCGGACCCATCCAATCCAAATCAAATCGGTGCAACGATGCCGGGTACAATTTTGAAAGTGGTAGTATCTAAAGGCAGTCCGATCAAGCGGGGCGACCATTTATTAATTACGGAAGCCATGAAGATGGAAACAACTGTGCAGGCGCCAAAAGACGGTGTGGTAAAAGAAATTTACGTCAAAGAGGGCGACTCCATTTCCACTGGCGACCTATTAATTGAAATCGAATAACAAAGGTGATTTAAGCCAGCAAGGATATCTTCTTGCTGGCTTGAAATGTTAATGGAAGAATTTGGCCTTGCAAAACTTAAAAGAATCCCCATATCCCTTGTATGAAATCCTCCTTTAAATGAAAAGATAAAAATATAAGGAGGTATGATAATGAAAGTTTTGCAAAGAATTGCTCTTGTACTAGCCATTATCGGTGCCATCAATTGGGGACTCATTGGATTTTTTAATTTTGATTTAGTTGCTACTTTGTTTGGAGGGCAAGATTCCGTTATCTCACGTATTATTTATGGCTTGGTAGGGTTGAGCGGTTTATTTTGCTTAACGCTCTTGTTTGAGCCTTGGGATGAATTAGATCGGGAAGATACAACGAGTTCTGTCAGCCAGCCAAATCAAAGTCAGATGAACTACAGAACAGAATTTGGTGAAGAAGAAGATCTCTCTTCATTAAAGAAATCAAACGAGAATGAACAATGAATTTTTCGCGGTGCAGTACTTTGCAGGAAAGATGGCAGAGTGCTGCACTTTTTTATGCAACTTCCAAAAAAATATACAATGGCACATTTTTCGCGAACATTGCATATATTGCAATGGACTTGTGAAAAGGGGTGTTGCAGTATGAATGGAAATTGGAAGCTCAGCGATCCGTATGTATATGAATCATTAAAAAGCCTACAAAATCAATCTATCGCTGTTCAAACAATTCGAGGCAGTTTACGCGGCACATTAAAAACAGTGATGCCAGACCATATTGTTGTTGAAATGGGCGGATCACCGTTTTATGTAAGAACAGAGCAAATTATTTGGATTCAACCAATAAAAGAGTCATAATCCAATCTCCATCCAACATAAGATACAATTGGTTAAAATTTATGGATGGAGGCTTACTCAATTATGTTTAAACGAGAAAATAAAATTCTTATTGAATTGCCGATTCCGAAGCATGGTGATATGAATGCAGCAGCCGCTGTTCAAGAATTGCTTGGCGGAAAATATGGTGAAATGTCTACGTTAAACAATTATATGTTTCAATCCTTTAATTTCCGAGGCAAGAAAAAGTTCAAACCTTTTTATGATTTAGTAGCAAGTATTACGGCAGAGGAATTTGGCCATGTTGAATTAGTATCGACGGCCATCAATCTTCTCTCCACAGGAAATACTGTTCCAACAGGACCTGACACAGCCCCACTGCAAAACGGAAAAGATGCCCGTTATTCCCTCCACTTTACGTCAACTGCTCAAACCGCTTATCCAGGAGATTCAATGGGAAGACCATGGACTGGTGAATTTGTTACAAATACAGGCAACCTCGTAGCAGATCTTCTTTTCAATTATATGTTGGAAATCGGTGCAAGAACCCATAAAATGCGGGTTTATGAGATGACGACCCATCCGACGGCACTCACAATGATTGGATACTTGCTTGTTCGAGGCGGCACGCACATTATCGCTTATGCCAAAGCCATTGAAATGGCAACAGGAGTCGATGTATCAAAAATGCTCCCAGTTCCAAGCTTGGACAACAGCAAATTTGATTACGCCAAACCATTTATGGAACAAGGATTATTTAATGTTTTATACACATGGGGAGAAGAAGATTACCGGGATATTAATCAAATTTGGAAAGGGAAAAACCCCGAAACGGGAGAAGAGTTAAGAGTAATTCACGGAACTCCGGAAGGTGCGCCAGTTCCGGATCTTCCAGAACTTCCGGAAGAATTTGCTCCTGGAATTGATCGGGATGATTATCTCCGCATCTTAAAAAGACTCCAGAGTAACTTGTAAAAAACAATTGCATGAAAGTAAAAAATCGCCGTTCCACGTACAAATCCTTGTGGAACGGATTATTTATGTTATTCAACAACCAAATGGAATTTCCTTTTAAAACAGAAAAATGTATGTTTTTTCGAGAATAAATGAAACTGAAAGAAGGTTAAATCGTACTACTAATAAATGGATTGTTTTTTAAGATTGGCAGGTATTTACTGTAAAAAAATGATGGAATGAATTCCAAATAAAAAACGGTTCACCATAGGTTGAGGGGGGCTTTTTGTGGAAAAAAGAATCCAAGTATTAGATATAGCCAGAGGATTGGCCATTATTGGAACCTTGGGTACAAATATTTGGATTTTTAGTAAACTGGGAAACTATGATTTTATGCTCGGTTTTGGAATGAATGACTATTCACTCGATACCATATTAGAATCACTCGTATGATTTTTAACCAATGGCAAGTTTTTGGGGCTGTTGACCATTTTATTTGGCATGGGACTGGAGCTGAAACGTCAGTCTTTCGTCAAACGGAATCAAGAACACATATGGCTATGGTTATACATTTGGAGCATGTTGTTGCTATTAGCGGATGGTTTCCTCCATTTTTTATTTGTTTTTGAGTATGATATTCTGATGAGCTATGCTGTAACGGGAATCATCGTAGCCCTACTTGTCCGACGCAAAATAAAGTTAATCAAAATTTTGGCTTTGATACTGGGAATTCTTCATATTGCAGGTGTATTACTGATCTCTTTCATATTAGAGGCAGGAATGAGATTTCCCGGGTCACAAGAAGAATTCTCCCTTGCATTAAATGAGATTGCCGCCGTCTACTCTACAGGTTCGTATTTGGATCAAGTATTATTTCGATTCGATGGGATATTTCAGATGAGATTGGAAGCCATTGCCGTCATCCCAATGAATATCCTGCTATTTTTGTTCGGTGTGTATCTTGTGCGTGCGGGAATTTTCCGTCAAACCAAAAGAAGTGAAGAACTGAGAAAAAAATTTTTTTCTGGGGTTTAGTTGTGGGCATTCCGCTTAATGCGTTAGTATTTTTACCATTCTATTCAATGGTGACGCTGGTTCGTTACTTATTTGCGCCGCTGATGGCGGTAGGATATCTCATGGCGATTCATTGGATATTGGAGCGGAAAGCCAATCATTTTCTTCTGCAAAGACTTTCAGAGGTGGGAAGGACAGCCCTCAGCTGCTACATTTTGCAAAATATCACGGCTTCTGTATTGTTCTATAGCTGGGGATTCTCCCTTGGAGGGAAGTTGAATTCGGTTGGAACGATTGTTGTGTTTATATTCATTACTTTATTGATGATGATTTTTGCCCATTTCTGGCTGAGAAAGTACAATCGCGGACCTTTTGAAATGATTTGGAGACGGCTGACGAATGCTCCATTTGCTCGATTCATGAAAGAGACTGCCTAATGTAAAAAGAAGGTATACAAACGCTCTATTGTTTGCATACCTTTTTAGCTTTCCTTTCAAACCCGAATCATTTTATATGTTTAAAGGCATTGTATGCAAAAAGAATGGTGCCTAACAAGAAAGCTCCGCCGCCTATATATGTGAAAATATGTGCTGTGTCGAGCAAGCCGGGAACCTGGACTAAAAAGGCGCTGAGTAGGAAGATGGGGATTCCTAGATTATGGAGCCAAAAATGAGCCTTTCCGATTGAATTGACCGCTGCTTTTGGATAAACGCTATAAATAACTCCGAACAATGTTGTTGTTACGAACCCTACCAGGTTTACGTGGGCATGGGCAGAACCCCATTGAAGATTAAGAGTGATCGACATGAATAAACCTACACAAAGCCCGAAGATCAAATAAAGAATGGCCAGTCGAATCCAAATGGCTCCCCTCATGTATACACCCCTTTATGTTTTTTCACATGCTCTCCCCTACGAAGACAACATTCCCCTTCCCGGTGCCGATGAGTTCCTCCTTTATGTTTTTCTTATTTCATCATAATGTGAATCGCCAAAAATTATGAATGGAATCAGTGAATTTATTGAAAGTGCATTCAGGGTTTTCCAAATAAAAGTTTCAGTGAAATAAAATGGACCAACGAGCCTTCTAATGATGGGGAAAAAATAAAGGGAGAAGCGATTGTTCTCCCTGAGAATTAATATAAAAACAATTCCACGATCAATACAGCTGTACAAGTGAGCAACGCCACGCTGACAATGTTCCCTCCCAAATAAGCGGAAATGATGGCAACCAAAAATCCTACAAGTGCTGACCAAGGTGAGGCGGTGGACTCCAAAATTCCGGGAAAAACCATCACAGCCAATGTTACATATGGCACATAGTGCAAAAAAGACCGGATATAAATATTTTTGATTTCTTTTCTTACAAGGGTTAGAGGCAATACCCGTATCAAATAGGTAACAACAGCCATCACGAGAATATAAAAAACAGTATGATTCATGCCTCCTCCTCCTTTATTGGGAAGAGAAATGCGGCTGCGCCTGCAATCACCAGGGTGATTCCGATGATTTTTACAGCGGATGAGACGCTTTTTAAAGCGGGAATAACGGCAAAAATGGCGCTGCACAGCATCGAAACAACGATAACTCCGGCAATGATTTTATTCTTTTTTGCCGGTGGGACGATCACCCCAAGGAGCATGCCGTAAAGGGCAATGCTCAGAGCGCTCGTAATTCTTTCCGGGAAAATATTCCCCGAAATCACTCCGGAAAGCGTTCCCAATGCCCAACCAGGAACGGCCACCGTCATCACGCCATACATAAAATAAGGATTTAATTTTCCCGGTTGCGCAATGGAAACACCGAATATTTCATCGGTAATTCCATAGGACATCAATAATCGGTGATAGATAGGTGTATCTGTTGGAATCTTTTGTGACAGAGAAAAGGACATTAACAAATATCTGGAGTTGATGATCAGCTGTGCAACCGCAATTTCAATAACCGTCGCCATCGCGGCAATCATGGTAAGCCCGGCGAATTGCCCGGCGGAAGTTAAATTCGTTGCAGACATCAAGACCGCTTCAAAGGGATTCAATCCTGCCTGTTTACAAAGAATCCCGAAGGAAAAGGAGACCGCGAAATAACCAAATGCAATGGGGATGCCTGTTTTGATCCCCCTTTTCCATGCCGCTATATTCGTTTTCATCTTATTATGTCCTCCATTAGATTATCAATTGCTTTTTAGAAGATTCTAACAAAGGGATAAACATCAGTAAAATTAATGTTTATAATTATTACATAAGGAATATTGATGGAAGGTGTCAACGTGAAATGAAACAATATTATGCCTTTTTAAAAGTGATAGAAAAAGGCAGCTTTACCAAAGCGGCAGCAGAACTGGGTTATACCCAGTCCGCCATCAGCCAGATGATTCAAGCCCTCGAAGAAGAGCTGGGAACGACGTTAATTTATCGCTCCCGGAAAGGGATTATGTTAACGCCGGATGGAGAGGAATTTTTGCCTTTTATTACGAGGGTGGCAAATTCCCATGCGGAATTAATGGAAAAAGCGAGGGAAATGCAAGGACTGGCCACTGGGAATATTCGCATAGGAACCTTCACAAGCGTTTCAAGTAATTGGCTGCCCAGTCTGATGCAAGATTTTAAGAAGCTGTATCCATCGGTACAATTTCAATTGCAACAAGGAGAATATACAAGCATCGTCAAATATATTAAAGAAGGCAGTGTGGATTTCGGATTTGTAAATCCTGATGCGGCAGAGGATTTGGAAACGGTCGCTTTGAAGCAGGACCATATGCTTGCCATTTTACCGGAAGATCATCCCCTTGTATCCCAACCAACCGTTTCATTGGAGGACTTGGCGGAAGAGCCTTTTATTCTGCTGGAAGAAGGGGAATTGAATGAACCATTGGAAGCTTTTAAGAAAAAAGGATTGAGGCCGAATATCCAATTCCGGGTGATTGATGATTATACCATCATGTCGATGGTGGAAAACGGCCTTGGTGTTTCGATTCTTTCCGAGATGGTGATGAATAAAGTCCGATATCGCTTTGTCAAAAAGAAAGTGGAACCGCCAATTACCCGAACTTTGGGCATCGCCTATAAAAATAAGAAAACATTGCCGATCGCCAGCCGTTATTTTATCGATTTCATCATCCGGCAATTATCGGCAACGCGATGAAAGGAGAGACCCTGATGAAACAGCTTTATATTAAACAAAAGTTTCTAAGTCTTACCGATCGATTTAAGGTGAAAGATGAGCAGGGGAATGAAGTGTATTATGTGGAAGGCAGCTTTTTGAAAATACCTAAGACCTTTACAATCTATGACATGGAGGGGCATGAAGTGGCGGTTATTACGAAGAAAGTATTCGCCTTTTTGCCGAAGTTTATTGTTGAAATGGAAGGAAGACAGGTAATCACCATCAAAAAGGAATTCACTTTCTTCCGTTCCCGCTATACCATTGATGCTGCCGGAATTGAAGTGCGCGGCAATTGGTGGGATATGACCTTCCAAGTGTTCCAACATGGTGAAAAAATCGGCCAAGTAAGCAAAGAGTGGTTTACTTGGGGAGACAGCTACAAAGTGGAAATTTTGAATGAAGAAATGGAACAGATCATTATTGCGCTTGTCATTGCCATAGACTGTGTGAAAGAAGAGCAAAGTACCGCAGCGGCGGCCAGTTCATCCGTCTAATAGGAGTCTTCCCGAATAAAAAGACATTAGTAATCCCTTTTACTAATGTCTTTTTCATTTAAGATTCGGTTGAGTCAACGGAAATCCATTGCTGTGACCATTTTTCAATCGATGTCAAAATCGGTTCCATCGAACGCCCTTTTTCCGTCAATGAATACTCGATGATGACGGGTGTGGCGGGGATTACTTTACGGTTGATAATCTCCATTTGCTCCAACTCTTTTAAGCGGTCTGATAATACTTTTCCGCTTATGCCGATAGATGATTGAATTTCACTAAAACGTTTTGGTCCTGAAAGCAATTGATATATCACTAACGCAGTCCATCTTTGGCTGATGATGGAAACCGCTTTTTCAAATTTCGGGCAAATTGTTGGTTGATTCATTTATGACAACACCTCTCTACTATGTATTTTATCAAACAAATGATGAGAATAACAAAACAAGTGATAATAAGAAACGTTATATGATAAAAACACATTGTTACAATAAGTAACTGATAAGAGAAAAGAGGAGAGATTCGTTAGGATATGAAAAAATATCACCCATTTTTATGGCTGATATTTTTCGCATTTTCTTATGCCCATTGAAGTTTCATGATTTTAGGGAAGGAATCTTCAACACTTCTCAAAACCAAAAGCATCAATTCCACAATGATATCACTCATATCCTGATTTTCTATAAGGGGCAAAGAGTAATTTGCCTGTATTTCGTTATCGACTTTCGCAAATTTCGTATAACGGTATTGATTGTTCAATTCATTTAGAAGATTTAAGTACATTTCCACCTTTAAAGGGTTTGTTATTTTTGCTATATTAAAAACTGTTATGTCAACAATTGAATCATTCGCATTAAATAGAACTCCCAATAATAGCTGCGGTCCATTTTCTAATTGTTGATAGAATCGGAAACCTTTGGCACCGTCTTCAAAAGGAATCAAATCGTAGCCAATATTCGATTGTGTAATATAGCGTTCAAAGTTTTGTGCATGATTCACGGCTTTGTGCCTCCTTATTAATAAATACTTCCAAAGTGTATCATTTTTTTCAGGAGGAAAATATAAAAATTTTCATAGAAATGAAAGTGAAATTTTTAATCGCATTTAAATGAAAAAAACAGCCCTGAAAATTCAGGACTGTTTGAAGATAGAGCCGAATTAATTGCGGATGAGATAGTCAAAGGCACTTAATGCAGCAATTGCTCCAGAACCCATGGAAATGATGATCTGGTTATATGGGCCATCTGTACAGTCACCGGCTGCAAATACGCCTGGGATTGTTGTGGCGCCTTTTTTATCTACGATGATTTCACCGATTTTATTGCGTTCAAGTGTACCTTCCAGCCAATCCGTATTTGGAACAAGACCGATCTGAACGAATACTCCGGCTAATTCAATATGTTTTTCTTCACCTGTTGCACGGTCTACATATGTAAGGCCGTTTACTTTATCTGTGCCGGTGATTTCTTTTGTGGCAGCATTTGTGATGACTGTCACATTTGGTAAGCTGCGAAGGCGACTTTGCAAGATTTCGTCAGCTCTTAGGTGGTCATTGAATTCAAGTACTGTCACATGGTTAGTGATACCTGCGAGGTCAATGGCCGCTTCCACACCGGAGTTGCCACCGCCGATTACCGCAACGTCTTTTCCTGCGAATAATGGTCCGTCGCAGTGAGGGCAATATGCAACACCTTTGTTTTTGAATTCCTGTTCTCCAGGAACATTGATGTTGCGCCAACGTGCACCTGTGGCAATAATCACTGTTTTACTTTTTAGAACGGCACCGTTTTCAAGTTCCACTTCAATAAGGTCGCCTTTCTTTTCAAGGTGTTTGGCACGTTGCAAATTCATGATATCAACTGGATATTCTTTAACATGCTCTTCAAGGGCTTTCGCAAGTTTTGGCCCTTCCGTTTCTTTTACACTGATGAAGTTTTCAATTGTTAATGTATCTAAAATTTGTCCTCCAAAACGCTCAGCCACGATACCTGTGCGGATTCCTTTGCGGGCAGCGTAAATTGCCGCGCTGGCACCCGCAGGACCTCCACCGATGACTAAAACATCAAACGGTTCTTTATTGGACAATTCCTCAGCATCGGAGCCTTGGCCGAGTTTATCAAGGATTTCTTCAATTGTCATACGGCCGCTGGCAAACGGTTCACCGTTTAAGTAAACGGTTGGCACAGCGAGAATGTCTTTGCTTTCCACTTCTTCTTTGTATGCAGCGCCATCAATCATTGTATGCGTGATATTAGGATTTAACACGCTCATGATGTTGAGAGCTTGCACAACGTCAGGACAATTGTGGCAAGTTAAGCTGACATACGTTTCGAAGTTGTATTCGTCTTTGATGGATTTGATTTGGTCAATGACTTTTTGATCCACTTTTGGAGGACGGCCGCTTACTTGCAATAATGCCAATACTAATGAAGTGAATTCATGACCCAATGGAACACCTGCAAAAGTGATGCCAGTGTCTTCACCGACACGGTTTACGCTGAAGCTGGGTGTTCTTTTTAATTCCGCTTTTTCCACTTTGATTTTTGGAGTCATGGATGCCAGCTCATCAATCAAAGCCAGCATCTCTTGGGAAACCTCGTCAGTACCTGCGCTCACTTTTAAAACGATATCGTTTTCGAGCAGCTGCAAGTACTGATTTAGTTGGGCTTTAATTTCCGCATCTAATGCCATGTTGAATCGTCTCCTTAGATTTTACCAACTAGGTCAAGGCTTGGTTTAAGTGTTTTTCCTGTTTCTTTCCATTTTGCAGGGCAAACTTCGCCTGGATTGTTGCGTACGTATTGTGCAGCTTTGATTTTGTCGATTAATGTGCTAGCGTCACGGCCGATACCGTCAGCGTTGATTTCCACTGCTTGGATTACGCCGTCCGGATCGATGATGAATGTACCGCGGTCAGCAACACCTTCGCCTTCTCTTAATACTTCAAATTGTGTTGAAAGAACGTGTGCTGGGTCACCAATCATTGTGTAAGTGATTTTGCTGATCGCTTCTGAAGTATCATGCCATGCTTTGTGAGTGAAGTGAGTGTCTGTTGATACAGAATATACTTCAACGCCAAGTTCTTTTAATTTTGGATATTGTTCTTGAAGATCTTCCAATTCTGTTGGACAAACGAATGTGAAGTCAGCTGGATAGAAGCATACAACAGACCATTTACCTTTGAAATCTTGTTCTGTTACAGTTACGAATTCGCCGTTTCTGTAAGCTTGGGCAGTGAATGGTTGAACTTGTTTACCGATTAATGACATACTCTTTACCTCCAAATTTTAATTTTATTCTTTTTGTAATAATTATTACCTGAAATAAATTATTATATACATATTCTTTTTTGTCAAACAGAATTCATTAAATATTTCATGGATAGTCTAAATTTTTGACAAAAATGTATACGTAAAAATGCCAAATATATTACATTACTATAAAAGAATAAAGATTCCAATATCTATTTTAGAGGAAATAATTAGGTAATACAAGAAACAAGCACCATCTTCAATCATCGTTTATGATTAGGAAGAAAGCAGGTTTTATATAGATGAAGAGAGGGAGATTTCATGTTTCTGGAACAGTTAAAGAGTAAGTTGGAGGAACAACGATTCCGGTTTATCGGTGAAGAACAGGCCTTTCGTTCGGCAGTATTGATTCCCCTCGTACAAATTGATAGAGACTGGCATATTCTTTTTGAAGTACGTTCATTTCATTTAAGGAAGCAGCCTGGGGACATCAGTTTTCCAGGCGGTCGAGTAGATGCGGAGGAATCCCCTTTGCAGGCGGCGTTAAGGGAGACCCGGGAAGAGTTGGGAATTGATCCGTCAAAAATCGAGGTAATAGGGGAATTGAGTCCGCTGGTGACTTCTCCTTCTTTTGTCATTTATCCGTATGTCGCGACCATCGATTATGACGTTCTTCAACCTTCTTATAATAGGGAGGAAGTGGAAGAAGTTTTTACAATTCCAATCAAGTGGTTTCTCAATTACAAGCCTTATTCTCATTTAGTCCAACTAAAAATTGTTCCGCCACCCGACTTTCCTTTTGAAAAAATTGTGAATGGAAAGGAATACAAATGGAGAACGAGGGAAATGGAAGAATGGTTTTTTGATTATGAACAGTATACAATTTGGGGGTTAACTGCCAGAATTTTAAAACATTTTATTGAAATACTTAAAAATATAAAATGAAACCAACTTGCTCTCATATTCGGTTGTGGAAATCAAGTTTGAAAATGTGCTTCTTAAAATATCCATATCCTTTATTTTTGATGTTGTTTTCTATGTGATACAAAGTAAATAAATGGATAAAACGTTATTTCGATATAATGAAAATAATAAATTTCCAAATATTTCGTTAATTTTTTTACATATACTTTATCCATTTCCGTCAATAATATCATTAATAAAAGAAAGATATTTCATAGCAGGAGCATTTGTTGATGAAAAAATTTGTCAACATGTTCAGATTTTCGCTTTGCAAAGCATATATATAATATTTAAATCTCAAATTAAAAGTGTTATACTATAATAAGGTTAAAATGTATGTTCAAAAAGTTGCTGGCTATGTGAAATAGTCCACATACTTTTTGAAAAAATAGGGGAGATAAGGATGGTTATAAAATGAGTAGCAGTCAAAGCAAAAAAAATGTCGTTTTAATCGGTGCCGGAATCATGAGTGCAACTTTGGGAACGTTACTAAAAGAGCTAGCTCCGGACTGGAATATCACCATTTATGAAAAATTGGACAAACCGGGCGAAGAAAGTTCCAATGAATGGAACAATGCCGGTACGGGACATGCTGCATTGTGTGAGTTGAACTACACAGTAGAAAAACCAGATGGCTCCATCGACATTTCAAAAGCGATCAATGTTAATGAGCAATTCCAAATTTCTAAACAATTTTGGGCTTACCTTGTCAAAAATAATTTGATTCAAAACCCTCATGAATTCATTATGCCTTTGCCACATTTGAGCTTTGTTACAGGCGAAAATAATGTCAACTTCTTAAGAAAACGCTTTGAAGCGCTTTCAAAACTGCATTTATTTGAAGGAATGGAATTTACGGATGATCCGGAAAAATTAAAAGAATGGATTCCATTGATGATGGAAGACCGTGTTATCACAGAACCAATCGCGGCTACGAAAATCGATTCAGGTACAGACGTGAACTTTGGTGCATTGACACGTACGTTGGTTAAACATTTGCAAAACCAAGGCGTACAAGTGCATTACAACCACATGGTTGAAGGAATCAAACGTTCAAAAGACGGCCGTTGGGAGTTAAAAGTGCACGATTTGGACAGCATCAAAATGAATTACGTGTCTGCCGATTTCGTATTCATCGGTGCAGGAGGCGGAAGCTTACATTTACTTCAAGATACAGGTATTCCTGAAAGCAAACATATCGGTGGTTTCCCTGTAAGCGGATTGTTCTTGGTATGTAAAAATCCTGAAATCATTAAAAAGCACCATGCAAAAGTGTACGGTAAAGCAAAAGTGGGTGCACCGCCAATGTCCGTTCCTCACTTGGATACACGTTATATCGATGGCCAAAAATCATTATTGTTCGGACCATTTGCAGGATTCTCGCCTAAATTCTTGAAAACGGGTTCATACATGGATTTATTCGCATCCATTAAAGGCAACAACATCGTTACATTGCTTGCTTGCGGTGCGAAAAACATTCCGTTGACAAAATATTTGATCGGCCAATTATTGTTGACTAAAGAACAACGCATTGAAGAATTGCGCGAATTCGTTCCAAACGCGAAAAGCGAAGATTGGGAAATCGTTATCGCGGGTCAACGCGTGCAAGTTATTAAAGATACTGAAACTGGCGGAAAAGGTACATTGCAATTCGGTACGGAAGTCATCACTTCATCCGACGGTTCCGTTGCTGCATTGTTAGGGGCTTCTCCAGGTGCTTCTACAGCAGTAAAAGTAATGCTTGACGTAATTAACCGCTGCTTCCCGGATGACATGAAAAAATGGGAAGGCAAAATTAAAGAAATGATTCCATCCTATGGCCAAAAATTATTGGACAATCCTGAATTATTCAGAAAAGTTCAAGATTCTACAGATGAAATTTTAGGTTTAGGAAAAGAAAATATCGAAAAAGAATTACAAGCGGTCCAATCATAAGAAAAGATTCAATACATGTTTAAGACATACCAGATCTCCGTCAAGGAAATCTGGTATATTTTTTTACATTATGTTCGGACAATATATATGAGACGGATGTGAATTTGGGTGAACTACAAAAAAATCAAGAAGGCGATCTTTCATCGACGTTTAAACCGTTTTGTTGCGGAAGTCTATCTGGATGAACAAATTGAAAAAGTGCATGTGAAAAACACGGGCCGGCTAAAAGAATTGCTGCTTCCGAATGCCGAGGTGCTTTTGGAAGAGAGCGACCAGCCCAACCGGAAAACGAAATTTTCCCTCATTGCGGCAAAAAAAGGCAACCTTTGGGTCAATATTGATTCACAGGCGCCGAACACCGTTGCGTATGAAGCGATATCGGGAGGGGAAATTGCCGAAATCCGTAATCTCCGGCAATTAAAAAAGGAAGTCAAATATGGGGATTCCCGATTTGATTTATACTTTGAAACAGAACAAGAAAAAGGTTTTGTTGAAGTGAAAGGCGTCACGTTGGAAAAGGATGGTGTTGCCATGTTCCCGGATGCTCCCACAGCAAGGGGGACTAAGCATGTTTGGGAGCTGGCAAAAGCGGTCTCGGAAGGTTATAAAGGGATTATCTTGTTTATTATCCAATTGGAGGGCTGCCGTTATTTCACACCAAATAGCGAAACGGATCCTTCTTTCACCGATGCACTGGTGCAAGCATCCAAACAGGGTGTACGAATTTTGGCATATGAAACACATGTGGATGAACATCAAATGTCCATCGGCAAGCAAATTCCCGTCATTTTATAGGTTACATAAAAAGATGAATTTGAAGCATTTTAAAAATGAACAAACTTTGGTTTTGTTCCAATTTGGCCATTGAGGAGGATTGAAATGTCCAACGAACAACAAACAGGCGGGTTGCAAAGCAAACAGAAGCTTCAGGTTCATCCATCCGAAAACAAAGAGTCCACCGAATTTGCCTCTGACATGACCATTGAATCAAGTTCCCACGAGGGCAAAAAACGCATACAAGAGCCGGTCAGTGAAAGAACCCTATGGCATTAATCGGCTATGGCAAATCTCCCATTGAATAATGGGTTGTGTTAATAATTCACTTTTATGCTGGTTTTTTATCAAAATAAACCTTTTCAGAATGCACAAAATACTCTTGAGAAATGGTACAGCTGTTTCTCATTTTAACTTGATGAGGAGGATTGCCATGCCAAATGTAGTCGTAAACTGTACAGTCTCCAATTGTTATTTCCACAAAAAAGGGAATGTTTGTGGTGCNGAAAAAATTCTGATTGACACGGATTCAAAAGATAAGTCATCGGAGTTTGGTTCGGAAATCGATTTCCGCGAGGCTGCTGAAAAGGCCAAATCATCAGAAGAAACTTGCTGTAAAACCTTCAGACCAAAAAATGAACGCAAATAAAGGCTGGCGATTTTGGGGGACTAAGGTTGTTTAGTCCCCTCTTTTTCTTTGGAGGAGGTGCATAAATTGTTTGAAAACATTGTCGCCCGATTAAGGGAGATTGAGCGGAAATACCAGGTAATAGTGTTATATGCCGTTGAATCCGGCAGCAGAGCTTGGGGGTTGGCGTCAAAAACCAGTGATTATGATGTGCGTTTTATTTATGTGCATCCGGTGGATTGGTATCTTACCATCGATCCTCAAGGAATGGGGAAAAAATGGGATGTAATTGAGCTGCCAATAGAGGATCATCTCGATATTAGCGGTTGGGAAATAACGAAAGCATTAAGGCTGTTTCGAAAAAGCAATCCCGCCATATTGGAATGGATGAGAAGCGGTGAAGTTTACTTGCAGCAAACGGGTTTTATTTCCGGGCTGCGCTTATTGGAGAAAGAGGTGTTTAACCCTCAATCGATGCTTTTCCATTACATAAAAATAACGAAAAACAATTGGTCTTCACTCCATGGAAAGGATGTGAAGATAAAAAATTACTTGAATGCTTTTCGGTCCTTGTTGGCCGGCAAATGGATTGTACAATTTCATGAAATTCCACCGCTGAATTTTCAACCGTTGATTGAACATGCGCATCTGCCTAAACAGTTGAAAAAGGAACTGGAGCATTTGGCGGAAGTGAAAATTTGCGGTGAGCAGGATGCAGTCCATCCGATTCCCTGTCTGAATGATTATATAGAGAAAGAATTGAATTTCTTGATTGAAGCAGCCGGAACATGGCATGGAGAGAAAAAGGATCCGACAGCCCAACTGGATGAATTATTCCGAATGACATTAAAAGAGGCATGGGGCGAATTTTAAAAAAGCCATTCGGACCATACATTTTGATAAGGACATTTCGAAAAAGATCTTTAAGTTTTTTTCAAAATAAAAATGATGGAATTCACAGGACGAAAAGCTTGCCGCTTCCGTTGTGAATTCCACCATGATTGCCGTTATTTTTTAATTTTTCCCCTTCTTTTCAATACCAACTTTTCAAGTTCTGACAATTCACGGGAAAACTCTTCCCTTGCAAGTCTGGCCGGAATTTTTTCTTGTTTTGGTGTTTGCGGTAAAGCCTCGGCGTTCTTTGTTTTGCCTTGTTTGTTATCTCTTCCCATAGTAGACCTCCTTTTTGTTCAGGTAATTTTAATATGGGAAGAAGCGATTTTTTTATCACACCAAAGAGTGTATTAATTGAAGGAGAAAGAGGAATAATTTAAAACGAATGAAGCTCCTTTCAGGCATAAAAATGGGGATGCTTGAATTGGACAAGCATCCCCGACCATGATGATGAACTAATGTTTTGGAAGAAATTTTTGTTTATAGATGCTGTATACATTGTTTGGTTTTTCATGTTTGCTTCCTGTGAATTCAATATATGTCTTATGGATGTATGGAGATGTCATTAAAGAAAGTACCGCTGCATAGTTTGGAGTGAAAGTGATTTCATCTCCAACCTCAAATTGGTGTTTTTTCCCGTCTATTACAATGTGGTCGCTGGTTGCCCCAAGGATTTTTATCGGCTTCGTCGGCGATAAACCAGGGACAAACACATCCTGTCTGCCTGCATTCACGAGAATATGGTTGATCCATCCATGCTCTTGGAACTCGATGGATTCGCCAAAGCCGTTTTTTCCCCGATAGCCATAAGGGGAAGAAGGTTTTTGTTTGGCTTCAATGACTTCTGCAACAAATTTGAAAGTATCGGGATAAAGATTGGGTATAATCCCGCCTTCAGTGGTTTCTCTTCCTAACAGAATNGATTCGCCGAGGCGTATATCATTGACTGATCCGATATCATCCGTTTCAAGAAGCCATTTTAAATTGGCGGAGTTGCCTCCGGAAACAATCGGAAGTTGCAAAGCGAATTGACGTTTTATTTTTTCCACAATGGAAGAGAATTCCCTCATTTTTTCTTCTGTAGGCAGAACGCCTCCGAAACAAGCGAAGTTCGTGCCGATACCGGCAATTTCTATTGCCGGAAGCTGCATTACCTCACTTATAAATGCCGGAAGATCTTTCGGCATTACACCTTCACGAAGGTCCCCCATTTCCACCATCACTATGATTTTATGGGTTTTCCCCTGTTTCACCGCTTCATTGGACAATGCGCGAATAACATCCATTTCTGAGTTCATGCTGATATCCGCATATTTGACGACAGCCGGAACTTCCGATATTCCAGGGGTTCGAAGCAATATGAGGGTAGCGTTGATTTTTGCCTTTTTCAATTTTTCCAAATGAAACGTTTTTGATACGGCAAGTCTCGTGATGCCTGCCTGAATCAACGCATTAACGATTTGCAAATCCGCGCAAACCCCTTTTACAACCCCCGTTACTTCCACCCCTTTTGCTTCACATAAATGTTTTAAGACCGCAGCGTTGTGTTGAATTTTATCCAGATTGATTTCAATTCGAGGTACCGGTTTCAATTTCATTTTGAACTCACAACCTTTTCTTTGGCTTTTAAAGATGGGAAGAAATCGATGATTGCATTAATAATTTTTTCGTCGCCCTTTTTCAACACATCGCTGACAGGCAAATGCAATTTCTTTTCATATTCCACAATGGTTTGGTCGATTTCTTCATCTGTCATATTTTCGTGGTTCAACGTGATGGCAATGACTTTCGTGTTTCCGTAATGTTCAATCAGGTTAATTTCTTCTTGGAGATCCGGCATCGGCATAAACGGAAAATCGCCTAATACTTTCCGTTTTGGTGGATGCTGCAAAATGATCGCTTGTGGCCGTGCCCCTTTTAAAATACCGCATGAGCTGGCATAGGCGGGATGACTGAGTGCCCCTTGCCCTTCCACAATGATGATGTCTGGATTTTCGTTTTTGTGCGCCCGCAATATCTCCCCTTCCAGTTCTCCGATTAGATACTGAAGCGGGAAAGCGTCCATTGCAAAACCATATTCTGCACCTTGAATTAAACCGGTTTGTCCGGTTGCGATAAAGACAGGTTTAAACCCGCGGTTCCTGAATCCTTTTTCAAGTATTTTCGCGGTAGTCCGTTTTCCGCAAGCGCTGTCTGTCCCTAAAACGGCAATAATGGGCGTATGGATATTTAAGATGCCGCCAGTAAATAAATGCCACTCTTTTTTTGGTTTCGGCTTTCGAATGTCGCGAATTGTGACGTTGTATTTTTTGGCGGCATTCATCATTTCTTCATCTTCAGTCAGAAATTCTTGCAATGGGTTGATAATATTTAAACCGGCCTTCATGGCTTCGAAAATGACAGACCTTTCTTCATCTTTTAAAAAAGCGTCACCAGGGGCGATTCCGAGGATGAAATGAGTTGGTTTTTCTTTGGAAATTGATAAAGCTTCTTCGAGGTTTTTGCATAAAGGGATGCCATTTTTGACTCCATCGAGATACTCGCCGGCATCCAAACCGCTCTTTGTACTGTCTATGACGGCAATGATGTCGTAGTATCCCGGCTCGCGAACCAGACCATTCGCGGTTTTCCCATCCATAGAGCCAAATTGGCCTTCACAATAGATGATTGCTTTTTTCTTCATGTTTCATCCCTCCATAAACCGAAGAATCACGACAATATTTCTACTGCTTTTGGAAGTGTAAAATCATGAAGCAAAAACATGATGTAATAAGATGTTAGAAATAAATAGTTCATCATTTAATTTTTTAATTATTTCGTTAATTTAAATTATATGGATATTAAATTTTTTACGCAAAAAATAGAAACAAAATTCATTAAAATTTCCTTTTTTTAGCTAAAAACTTTAGAAATTTTGTAACTTTTGTATCTTTAGTCTGCATAAATATTGAGAATTGAAACATAAAAGGAGCGGATAATGGCAAAAAATAGCGGCACAAACAATAATGTATGTTTGCACCGCTTATAGTAGAATATTATTTTTAAAGTTTAATAATGTTGAAATAATCATTTAATAATGCCCAATTTTGCGGAAAAGGATATCCTAAAGCCCAATAACTGATACCGCGCAATTTATATTCGATGGCCAGTTTGAATTTGGCGGCGGCGCTTCTTGCATCTTCAAACCATACTTCATGGGCTTGCCCGTTTTGATCCACATATCGGAAAAAGGGGGATTGGGCGGTTTCGTCATATAAGATTTCTGCTTTATATTGGGTTGCCCGTCGAATGGCTTCCTGAGGGCTGAAGGTTTCAGCAATTGCACCTTCCACATGCGGCACTTTCCAATCCCTTGCATAAATTTGGAACCCCAAAAAGATTTTCTCGGGAGGAATGATGGTTACCGCATACTCCACCACACGTCTTATTTGGTTGATCGGCGAAATGGCTTGCGGCGGACCTCCCCTCCAACCCC
>JGI25329J36429_1000612_pt1 | contig 21638 bp, 16 predicted proteins | sample HigsolmetaAR204D_FD_36429 | JGI IMG/M metagenome (IMG submission 36429)
CGGGCCGGCAACGGTGGACTTCGGCCATAATCGGTCATGCCGGCCGGCAGCGACAGACTCGTGCCAGCCGATCGGCAGCCACAGACAAAAAAAAACGGATAGAAGCCTTGATGGGGCTCCTATCCGTTTTTTTTGTTTGTTCTGACGTTACAGGCACATCCGCAAAATGGCGGCCACGTCGTCGCTGGTCAGCTTTTTGAAACGGCCGATCGGGCCGAACGGCGTTGCTTTTTCCGCCATCAGCTCCAGATGTTCGTCGCCGATCTGGTAGTCGGCCAGACGGGTCGGGGCTCCGATGCGGGCGAAGAACGCTTCTGTGGCGGCGATGCCCTCCAGCGCCACTTCGTCGTCCGTCTTGCCGGACGGGTCGACGCCCCATACTTCCACGGCGAAGCGCTTGAAGCGCTCCACGTTTTCGCGGTAGACGTAGCGCATCCATTTCGGGAAAATGATGGCCAGTCCGCCGCCGTGCGGGATGTCGTAGACGGCGCTCACTGCGTGCTCGATGGAGTGGGTGGCCCAGTCCGTCTCCACGCCGACCGGCAGGGTGCCGTTCAGGGCCATCGTGCCGCAGTAGAGAATGGTGGCCCGAGCGTCGTAGTCTTCCGGATTGGCCAGCACCCGTTCGGCGTATTCGATTACGGTTTTCATAATCGACTCGGCAAAGCGGGTCTGCAGCGGAATCTCCTGCGTGTGGGTGAAATACTGTTCAAACACACGTGCGACAACATGTCGCAGATTCCGTATACCGTTTGGTCGCGGGGGACGCTGAAGGTATTCTCCGGATCGAGGATGGAGAAGGTGGGGAAGGTTGTGCCAGCGCCAAATTTTTCTTTCGTCTCCCAGTTGGTGACGACGCTGCCCCGGTTCATCTCCGAGCCGGTCGCTGCCAGCGTCAGTACGGTGCCCAGCGGCAGTGCTGCCTGTGGTTGGGCTTTGCGAGTGTAGAAGTCCCAGACGTCTCCCTCGTACGGCACGCCAACCGCGATTGCTTTGGAGGCGTCAATCACGCTGCCGCCGCCCACCGCGAGAATCCAGTCCACCCGTTCGCGGCGGCACAGTTCAATCCCTTTCTTCACTGTGGACAGCCGCGGGTTGGGCTCCACGCCGGGCAGTTCGTGGATGGTGCAGCCCGCCGCCTGCAGCAGGGCGATGACCTTGTCGTACAGGCCGTTACGCTTGATGCTGCCGCCGCCGTAGACCAGAAGGACGGTGGAGCCGAGTTGGGCGGCTTTTTCCTTCAGCTTTTCCAGCTGCCCGCGTCCAAAGATCAATTCGGTGGGATTATGATAGACAAAATTGTCCATGGAAAACGTCTCCTTTCCGAGCGGATTCCCTTATATTGTAGACCATCATCAGTAGATGGAACCAGTTTGCAAGTGCAGGGCCGAATCTGTCGGATTGGTGCCAAAGTTTTTGGAAATCGACAGGAAATGAGAGATTTTGTGGATTCCCACATCGAAATCGGGTGGTATAATAGGAGAGATAGCGGTCGCCGCTGTGTTTTGGCACCAAGCGTCAGCGGACGACGGATCCGTGCGAGCTTTGTCGGAAAGAGAAACATAGAGAAACAATCAACCAACAGATACATGGATGGATGCGGACTGATTTTGTACTACATAACAAGGAACTGACAAGGTAGGATGTGATTGGCTTGATCGAGATGTTTGACGTGTGGAAGACCTACCCCAACGGGACCAATGCGTTGAAAGGGATCAATGTTCGCATCGAAAAGGGCGAATTTGTCTACGTGGTGGGACCNAGCGGTGCAGGTAAGTCCACGTTTATCAAATTGATGTACCGGGAAGAAAAACCGACCAAAGGCCAGATTTTCCTGGGCGGTTTTAATGTCAGCCGGATCAAGGAGCGGCAGATTCCCATGGTGCGCCGCAGCATCGGCGTGGTGTTTCAGGATTTCAAACTGCTGCCGACGCTCAGCGTCTACGAGAACGTGGCGTTTGCCATGGAAGTGATCGAGACGCCCCCCAAGCAAATCAGGCCGCGGGTGATGGATGTGCTGGGCCTGGTCAAATTGAAGCACAAGGCCAAAATGCTGCCGAACGAACTGTCCGGCGGCGAACAGCAGCGCGTCGCTCTGGCGCGGGCGCTGGTCAACAATCCAGGGATCATCATTGCCGATGAGCCGACAGGCAACCTGGACCCGGACACCTCCTGGGAGATCATGAATCTGTTTGAAGAGATCAACCAGCGCGGCACCACAGTGGTCATGGCTACGCATAACCGCGAAATTGTCAACACGATGAGAAAACGGGTAATTGCCATTGAAGCGGGACAGATTGTCCGTGACGAGCAGAGAGGGGAATACGGTTATGAAGATTAGAACGCTGGGACGCCACGTCCGCGAAGGGGTCAAAAACCTCGGTCGGAACGGCTGGATGACGTTCGCTTCGATCAGTGCCGTGACCATTACCCTGCTGATTCTCGGCGTCTTTCTCATTCTGGCAATGAACGTCAACCATCTGGCCCAAACAGTGGAAAAGCAGGTGGAGATTCGCGTCTTTTTGGATACGCTGGCCACTCCGGAAAACGTCAAGGAAGTGGAACAAAACATTCGCGCGATTCCCAAAGTGGAATCANTTGTGTTTATTCCCAAAGCCGAGGGGCTCAAGCAGCTAAAGGAGAGCATGGGCGAGAAGGCGTACCTGTTTGACGGACTGGAAAAGGAAAACCCGCTCCCCGACTCGTACGTCGTCAAGACCAAACTGCCGCAGGACACCGCCGACGTGGCCGGGCAGATCAAAAAGCTGGAGTTCGTCGAAAGCGTCAACTACGGCCAAGGCACAGTCGAAAAGCTGTTTGCCGCTACCAGTACGATTCGTAACGTGGGCATCGCCTTTATCGTNGGTCTGGGCTTTACCGCGATGTTTTTGATTGCCAACACGATCAAGCTGACCATCGTGGCCCGCCGACGGGAGATTGAGATCATGAAGCTGGTGGGCGCGACCAACTGGTTTATCCGCTGGCCGTTTTTTGTCGAAGGTCTGCTGATGGGACTGCTGGGTGCGCTGATCCCGATCGTGCTGCTCACCGTCAGCTACTACTATTTGCTGGACGCCGTCTACGGCAGCATGCCGGCTGTCCAACTCTTCAAACTGCTGCCGTTGTTCCCGCTCGCCTACCAGGTGGCGCTAATCCTGGCCGCCATTGGCGCGTTTATCGGCATTTGGGGCAGCCTCGTGTCTGTCCGCCGCTTCCTGCGCATCTAGGGCGTGTGCAACAAATGAGACAACACATTTCACTAGGGAGGAGTACCATGAGGAAGAAGAAGATTCTGCTATCACTCTTGGTGACGGGCCTGTTGAGTGCGGCAGCCGTACCGGCGACCGTGGGCCTGGCAGCGAGTAAGGCATCCCTAGACAAGATCAACCAGGAATTGAATGAGATCAAGAAAAAGAAAAAAGCACAGCAAAACCAGGTAAAAGCGATCGAAGGGGAGATTTCGTCGCTTCAGCGCAAGCAGGCTGACCTGGAGAANGAGCTGATGCACATCGACCTGAAGCGCAACGAGACGCAAAAAAAGCTGAACAAGCTGGAAAAGCAGATGGAAGAGACCAAGGTAAAGGCGGCCGAGGCGCAGGATCAGTTGGATGAGGCNAAGGAGCGCGTGGCCAAACGTGATGCCCTGCTCAAGACGCGCGTCAAATCCATGTACGAACGCGGCAACGTCTCGTATCTGGACGTGCTGCTCGGCGCCTCCGACTTCGGCGATTTCCTCACCCGGATGCAGGGGCTCAGGCTGATTGCCGAACAGGACACNCGCATTCTGGAGGACAATATCCGCGACAAGGAAACCATCGAAAAGAAAAAGAAAGAGATNGACCATCAACTGGCCGTCTACGCTGACATGTACGAAGAGGCGGAGAGGCTCAAGGCTGAACTGGACAAGCAGTACAAGCGGAGCGTCGCGGTCAAGGCAGAGCTGAAAAAGAAAGAAAGCGAGCTCCACGAAATTCTCGAAGAAGAGGAACAAAGCCTGCTCGCCCTGATGAAGCAGGAAGAGGCCAAANTGGCGGAACGGCTNCGCGCCATGACTTCCAGCGGCAGCGGCTACAAGGGCGGACGCCTGGCGCTGCCGATCGATGACGGACTGTTCCGCTTCTCGTCCGGTTTCGGCGTGCGCAGCGACCCGTTCACCGGCCGTTCGGCGGGACATAACGGCGTGGATATGGCCGCGCCCAAAGGGACGCCGATCAAGGCGGCAGCACCCGGCATCGTAATGTTTGCCGGTTATGCCCGCGGGTTCGGCAACACGGTGATGATCAAGCACAACAATGAGCTGACCACGCTCTACGGCCACATCATGGAAGGCGGTATCCTGGTGTCGGTGGGACAACGAGTCGAAACCGGTCAGGTGATTGCCAAAGTCGGCTCCACGGGACGCTCCACCGGCAACCATCTGCACTTTACCGTCTATCGCAATGACGTTGCCGTTGACCCGATGCCGTATCTCAGATAACCATACGCGTTCTCGCAGAAACGGGAAGCACGGAAAGAAGGAATCACGGTCACTTTCCGGGCTTCCCGATTGTTCAATCGGCTGCTGTTTGCGGTGGGGTACCGCCTGACGCTCATCCCTTTTCNCCTCCCCACACAGTNGGTGATTGGAAGTTTCCGTCAACTCTCTGCCGCCCCCTGCGCGTGTGGTACAATGAGAGAGGTGTGCCATTATACCGCAGTTTTTCGCCGGCTTATGCAGGAGGAAGGCGGCCGCAGACAGCAACAGATGAGCAAGCGCAACGGAACAAGCAGGAGAACAGGCTTTGCGGCCATAAAATTTAAAGAAGAAAAGTTTGCTGTTTCTTGCATCAATCAACCAAGAAGCGGCCAGACTGGCAGATATGAACAGGGTGAATGGGTCAGCGGTCCGAGAAAACGCATAATCGGGCAGACGTCTTCATTTGTTCGGTACGTAAGCAGCTGTCGACCTTGCTCCCCTGCATGCGGTAACGGTTTTTCGGCAAATATTGCCATGCGCAGTTGCATACACTAGCTGCATACCTTTTCTTACGGGAGCACAAAGGATGGTGTCGTGACGATGAAATGGAATGGACGTTCCGTGCTTGCGCTTGTGCTTGTCTCCATGGTCGCCAGCAGTTTTCTCACCATGGGTCTGATGAAAAACTGGTCTGGCGGGAGCAGCAACGGGACGATAACTGCTTCGGCAAGCTCGCTGTTCAGAGGCAGCCAGGAGTATCCGCAAGAGTTTAAAAAGCTGCTGGAAGCCTATTCGGCCATCAAGCAGGAGTACATTGAAAACGTGTCGACCGGCCAACTGGTCGAAGGGGCGATCAGCGGCATGGTCGGTTCGCTGAAAGATCCGTACAGCGACTACATGGACCCCGCGACAGCGGAAGAGTTCAACTCGACGCTTCACTCCACCTTTCAGGGAATCGGGACGGAAGTGACGATGCAAAACGGACGCGTGACCGTCGTCTCCCCGTTCAAAAATTCCCCGGCGGAAAAGGCGGGGCTTAAGCCAAACGACCAGATTATCAGCGTCAACGGNGAGTCGCTGGAAGGGTTGGACCTGCATCAGGCGGTCACCAAAATCCGCGGGCCCAAAGGCACCAAAGCNGTGCTCAAGATCATGCGGCCGGGCGTGCCGGAGCCGCTGACCATCGTCTGCATTCGGGACGACATCCCGATTGAGACGGTCACCAGTCAGATCATTGAGAAGAACGGGGTCAAGATCGGCGTAATCAGCCTGACCCAATTCTCCAGCGATACGGCGGACCACTTCAAGGAACAACTGGCCGACCTGGAGAAAAAGGGGATCGGCGGCCTGGTCATCGACGTGCGCGGCAACCCCGGCGGGTATCTGCTGGCCGTNAAAGAGATCGGCGAAGTGCTCATCCCGAATCGGGGCAAGATTGTCCAGATCGAATACGGATCGAACAGCAAGGAGAAGGAAGAATACTTCTCCAAGNCCGACGAGGCCAAACCATATCCGATCGCCGTACTGATCAACGCAGGCAGCGCCAGTGCTTCCGAGATTCTTGCCAGCGCGATGCGCGAGAGCGGCGGCTATAAACTGATCGGGGAGAAGTCGTTTGGCAAAGGCACGGTGCAAAGCACGATGGAGATGGCGGACAAGAGCCAGCTCAAGCTGACCATCGCCAAGTGGCTGACACCCAAAGGCAACTGGATTCACGAAAAGGGCATCGAACCGGACGTGAAGGTCTCCCAGCCGGACTACTTCAACGCCACCCAACTGCCGACGGACAAGGTGNTGGCCCGCGACATGGCCGGCAGCGACGTGAAAAACCTGCAGTTGATTCTCAGCGGCCTGAAGCTGTCGCCGGGCCGAAACGACGGCTATTTCGACGAAAAGACAGAGCAGGCGGTGAAGCAGTTCCAGGCGGCGCACAAACTGCCGGTCACCGGCAAGGTGGATGCGGCGACGCGAACGGCTCTGGAGGACAGCCTGCGGGANGAAATCAGAAAGCCGGACAACGACCTCCAGCTGCAAAAGGCGCTGGACGTCGTCAGCCGCGATGCGAAGGCAAAATAATCCAGCNCAGCCAGGCAGGGAATCCCTTGCCAGTCGTAGAAATGGTAACCACGGCAGAGAAAGCCGTGGTTCCTTTTTTGCGACAGAGGTGAGGCAATTGGCATTACATGGCGATCTCCTATCGATTGCATACGGGTTTGGGCAGTTTTTTCTCCACCCGTTTTTCTATCTGTTTCTGTTCGTCATTTACCTGCACTATCGCAAGCAGATGAACCTGGAACGGCAGTTGTTTGCCGTGCGCATCCAGACGCCCTTTCTCCAGACGATGCGTTCCCTGGGCATGGGAGCAGCGGGAGGGCTGCTGGTCTCCCTGTTGGCCGTGGGGCTGGGTATCGTGGTCCAGGTNCAGGACCTCTGGCTGCTGTGGGGGCTGGCGCTGCTGCTCGCCCTGATTCGACTGCGCTTTCTGTGTTTTGCCTACGCAGCCGGCTTGCTGACCCTGCTCCATATGATTGTCCAGGTGGCTCCGGGGGCGGTGGACATCCCGGTGATCGGCCCGGTGTGGAATGCGATCGGACAGGCAAAGCCGCTGCCGCTTNTGGCGCTGGTCGCCGTGATGCATCTGATCGAAGCCATGCTCGTCAGCTGGAATGGGGGACGGGACGCCTCGCCCCTGTTTGTCGAAGGAAAGCGGGGGCGGATTGTGGGCGCGTACCTGCTGCATTCGTTTTGGCTGACACCGCTGGCCCTGTTTGTGCAGGTGGAGCCGGGCAGTCTGAGCGGAGCGCTTTATCCGGGCTGGCCGTTCTTTTCGCCCGAGANCGCATCGTACGGCCTCCTGCTGCTGCCGACAGTGACGGGTTACTCCGACTGGACGCAGACGCAGACGCCGGAAGGGAAGGCGCGTCAAATCGCCAGGCAGTTGGCGCTGTACGCGGTGGGGCTGCTCGGACTGGCTGCGCTGGCCGTCTNGTGGGCTCCGTTGACGCTGCTGGCCGCGCTGTTTGCCCTCCTGGGGCATGAAGGACTGTTCCTGTTGAGCCAATGGCAGGAACGGCAGCGGGCGCCGTATTTTGTNCCTTCGTCCCGAGGGGTCAAGGTGATGGCGGTCATACCGGGAACGCCGGCGGAAGAGATCGGCATTCGGCCGGGAGAGGTCATCGTCAAGGTAAACGGGCTAAACGTTCGCGACAAAGAGGACCTGTACCCGGCGCTGCAGGTGAATCCGGCTTTTTGCAAAATGGAGGTGCTCACNCGCGACGGTGAGATCAAGTTTGTGCAGTGCGCCGTCTACGCGGGCAACCACCACCAGCTCGGCATCATCGTCGTTCCCGACGCCTCTACCCGGGTGTACGTGGACATGCAGCGGGTCGGCGTGGTGGAGTTGATCAAACAAAAATTGGAAAAGTTACATATTGGTGCGTAACCTGCCGCCTGAACCCGTACCCTGCCGCTTACGCGCGGCCGTCCGGGTTTCGGGCGGTTTTTTATTGCCGGCGGGCTTGACAGACCGCAACGAATCAACCGNTTTTTGCGTCAAATGGGTGTGAACTGGAAAGAGAGAAAGGATGAACCAGATGGGAGCATATCGAAAGTATGCGGCGGTGTTCTGGACAGGGGCGCTTACGGCGGCAAGCCTGCTTGTTTCGCAAATGGCGGCGGCCACCCCTCTTTCGAAGCCGCATGCAGATGTTGCGCCGCATGCAGAGTCTGCACAGACGCAGAAGGCACCCGATCCCATCCCCGCGCCGGTCTCCAAAGGCATACAGCATCTGGTCAGGCTCGTTCCGGAGCTGGCCAGCCGCGTTGTCGTCTACTCCGGACCTGTCGACGGACCCGGCATCAGCGGCGATAGGGTCACGTTTGGGATCCGTGGCGATGCGGAGGAGAGCAGGGACTGGGCCGTTTTTCATCCGCAGACGGGCGATCTGCTGAGCCTGGAGATTGCGCCGGAGCAGCCCAATACGGGACCCGCGCTTGAAGATCAGCAGGTGATCGAAAAGGCATCGGCATTTTTGTCCCGCTTGCATCCGAACGGTTTGTCGTACCGTCCCCGCGGCGTGACGCGCCAGGGCGAACTCAGGACGATCCGTTTCGTTCGCACCATCCACNACATCCCGCTTGATGATGGCTACGATTGCTTCGTCACGGCAGACAAGTCCGGCCGGATTGTCGGGTTTCGCACCTTTGACGGCGCCCTTTATCAAGAATGGAGCCCGGCGTCGTTTCCTTCCGCGCAGCGGGCGATGTCCCCCGAGACAGCCAAGCAGCGCTACGTCCAGAGTCATCCGCTGGAGCCCGTCTATCTGCTGCCGAGTCGATCCGACAGCCGCACACCGGTCGAGGCCCGGCTGGTCTACGCGATCAGGGATGGCGTGGTGCACGGCCCGCACTCCGGCAGCGCGCTGGATGCCGTGAAGGGGAGCCGACTGGCAGCATCCCGTCAACAAGCAGAGGTTCGCACGCTGACCGTGACGGGAACAGGCGAAGCATGGACAGCGCGGACAGAAGCGGAAGCGCAGGCACTGGTCAAGCGGGCACTGGGGGCGGATGTGCAAAAGCTGCCGGTGACCATCTATACGGACATGCTGGACAACGGTGAGCAGCACCGCTTTTTTATCTGGGGGTTTTTTGAAGAGGGCGTGGGCGACCGGGACAAGGTATATGCCCTGGGCCAGTTTCCCAGCGGTCTGAGTCCGGCATTGCGCACCCACGTCCTGCTGAAGACGGACGCCGCAACAGGCCGGCTCATCAACGTCGTGCTGGACGATGGATTGCATGGGGGGCCCCCAACGGACAAAAAGCGGGATTGGGCGGCTGCCACCGCCCTGCTGGAGCGCTTGCTGCCCGCTGGTACGCACAAGCTGCGCGTACAGGATACGGGAGGGGAAAACTGGACCACGATCACAGCCGATCCGATCGTCAATGGCATTCCCGTCGTTTGGGAGGACGAAATGGAGGAAGAGGGGGCGTATACCATTTTCGTCAATCCGCTGGACGGTTCGATCAAGCAAGTGTGGCTCGCTCAACCAGACTGGGCCGACGTCCGCTATCCCTCGCCCGCAGCGGCTGTCTCTGAACAGCAGGCGGTGTCGGCCCTGCTCGATGCGTACCCGCTGGAACTGATGTACGTCCGCGGTGATTGGCTGCATACGGAAGGGCAGACCTGGCAGCTTGCCTATGATCTCTCGTTCCGGCAGTCGCGTTCCTACTGCTATTGCGGCGTGAAACCGAAGGTGGACCTGACCGTTTATGTGGATGGACATACCGGGAGCGTCGTCGTCCGTGAATGAAACGGGCCAGCGAAAGTCAAACAGCCGCACCAGCCTGTTCGGCCGGTACGGCTGTTTTTTTTGTCTTGTGTGAGGGGAGGCACCCGGATTATGGCGCGGTGGCCTCGAACCCGACAATTTGACTCAGCTTCACTTTTTTGTCGCCTTCCAGGACGAACTCCACGACGCCGTTCTTCATGCTGACCGCTTTGATTACGCCGGTGTTCTCGGTGGTGGACGTGGTGCCGTCCGGGTTGGTGGACGTCTCGGTGTAGGTGATCGTGTAGCCGATCATCTGCGCGTACTGGAGCGTGTTGTTCATCGGCAGATTGTCCGGCTTCACCGACATGCCGACCACGTCTTCCAGCTTGATGGTCTTGCCGTTGTCCAACTGGAATTCCACTTTGCCGTTTTTCATCGCAAAGCCNACAATCACGCCGTCCTTGATCTCTTCAATGGTGGTGATGTCGTCTGTCGTATCCGGATTGCCGTCNCTGTCCACCTGCCGCGTCTCCTTGTAGGAGATCTGCTTGCCGATCATGTCCGCGTACTTCAGACTGTTGTCCAGTTCGGCTCCGGTCAAGCCTTTGGACTCCAGGCCCTTCACCCATTCGCGCGGGATTGGTGTCTGTTCGCCCGCGATCCGGAAGTAGATTTTGCCGTTATCCATGGAGACCGATTCGATGACGCCCGACTTTTTCTCGTGGATCACTTCGCCGGTCAGCTCGTCCACCAGCTGCAAATCGTAGGTGGCTGTCTTTCCGATCAGGCCCTCATACTCGCGCAGGGTGAGCATGCTGTTGTTGGACTGCTCCATCAGGTTGGCCATTTTCGTGATCTTTTCCACCATGGTCATCATGCTGGTCTGCTGGATAAATTGCGTGTTGTCCATCGGAGAGAGCGGGTCCTGGTTTTTCAACTGCTCCAGCAGCAGTTTCATAAAGGCGTTCTGGTCCATCTCGGTGGTAAACTCTTTTTTGCCTTTGTAGCTCCAACTGGGCTGTATGTATGGATTGTTGTTAACGCTTCCTGTACCTGCCATGACGATCCTCCCTGACATGTCGGGTGTGTCGCTTACACATACGTAGAGACTCATTATCAGTATCGGCAGAAGCTGACNGCGGGTGAAGACAAACATTTGTTCGAATTTCCGCTTATTTTTTGAACGATTGTGCTATAATGGGAAATGACATGTGACAAGGAGATGAACGAGGGAATGGACCGTTTTGAATTGGTATCGGAGTATCAGCCGTCCGGTGACCAGCCAACCGCCATTGCCCAACTGGTGGAGGGCGTAAAAGCGGGCAAGCGTCACCAGACGCTGCTGGGGGCGACCGGTACGGGAAAAACCTATACGGCGGCGCAGGTGATCGCCCAGGTGAACAAACCGACGCTGGTGATCGCCCACAATAAGACCTTGGCNGCACAGTTGTGCGCCGAGTTCAAGGAGTTTTTCCCCCATAACGCCGTCGAATACTTCGTCAGCTACTACGACTACTACCAACCGGAAGCGTACATTCCCCAAACAGATACCTATATTGAAAAAGACTCCAGCATCAACGACGAGATCGACAAGCTGCGCCACTCGGCCACCAGCGCCTTGTTCGAGCGGCGGGACGTGATCATCGTCGCGTCCGTCTCGTGCATTTACGGGTTGGGTTCTCCGGAAGAGTACCGGGAGCTTGTGCTGTCGCTGCGCGTCGGGATGGAGAAAAGCCGGGACGAGGTGCTGCACCGGCTGGTGGACATCCAGTACGACCGCAACGACATCAACTTCGTCCGCGGGACCTTCCGCGTCCGNGGCGACGTCGTGGAGATTTTCCCCGCGTCCCACGGCGAACATGCGATCCGCGTGGAGTTTTTCGGAGACGAAATCGAACGGATCACGGAGATTGACGTGGTGACCGGAGAGATTATCGGCCAGCGCGACCACGTCGCCATCTTTCCGGCATCCCACTACGTGACCCGCGACGAGAAAATGAAGCGGGCCATCCAGAGCATTGGAGCGGAGCTGGAAGAGCGGCTGGCCGAACTGCGCGCCGCAGGCAAGCTGCTGGAGGCGCAGCGCCTGGAGCAGCGCACCCGCTACGACATGGAAATGCTGGCGGAGATGGGCTTCTGCTCCGGCATCGAAAACTACTCCCGCCACCTGACGGGGCTGCCGCCGGGACATCCGCCATACACGCTGCTCGACTATTTCCCCAAGGACTTCCTCGTCATCATCGACGAGTCGCACATGACCCTGCCGCAGATTCGCGGGATGTACAACGGGGACCGGGCGCGCAAGGACGTCCTGGTCGAACACGGCTTCCGTCTGCCGTCGGCGCGGGACAACCGTCCGCTCACCTTCGAAGAGTTTGAGTCAAAGGTGAATCAGGCCATCTACATTTCTGCCACGCCTGGCCCGTATGAGCTGGAGCACTGCCCGGTCCTGGTGCAGCAGGTGATTCGTCCCACCGGCCTGGTTGACCCGACCATTTCCGTGCGGCCGATCAAGGGGCAGATCGACGACCTGATCGGCGAGATCCGGGCCACGATCGCCAAGGATGAGCGCGTGCTGGTCACGACGCTGACGAAAAAGATGGCCGAGGACTTAACCGACTATCTGAAGGANATCGGGATCAAAGTNCGCTACCTGCACTCCGACATCAAGACGATCGAGCGGATGCAGATATTGCGCTCCCTGCGACTTGGGGAATTTGACGTGCTGATCGGGATCAACCTCCTGCGGGAGGGGCTTGACCTTCCCGAAGTGTCGCTGGTGGCGATTCTCGACGCGGACAAGGAAGGCTTCCTCCGCAACGAACGCTCGCTGATCCAGACGATCGGCCGGGCGGCCCGNAACGCCGAGGGACGCGTCATCATGTACGCCGACCGGATCACCGACTCCATGGCGGCAGCCATCCGGGAGACGGAGCGGCGCCGTTCCATCCAGATCGCGTACAATGAAAAGCACGGCATTACGCCGCAGACCGTGAAGAAAGCCATCCGCGAAGTGATCGAGGCGACGCGGGTGGCAGAAGAAAAAGCGGAATACCTGCCGCATGCAGACTTCAAGAAGATGCCGAAGAAAGACCGCCTGGCCGTGATTGAACGGATGGAAGAAGAAATGAAGGAAGCAGCACGAAATCTGATGTTTGAACGCGCGGCCGAACTGCGAGACTTGATACTGGAGCTGAAGGCAGAGCTCTAAGAAAAGAGGTATGTACATGCCATTGGAAAACATCGTAGTAAAAGGCGCTCGCGCCCACAACCTAAAAAATATCGACGTCGTCATCCCCCGGGACAAGTTCGTCGTACTGACGGGACTCTCCGGTTCCGGGAAGTCGTCGCTTGCGTTTGACACGATTTACGCCGAAGGTCAGCGGCGCTACGTGGAATCCCTCTCTGCGTACGCCCGCCAGTTCCTCGGACAGATGGACAAACCGGACGTGGACTCAATCGAAGGGCTGTCCCCGGCCATCTCCATCGACCAGAAGACGACCAGCCGCAACCCGCGCTCCACAGTGGGCACCGTGACGGAAATCTACGATTATCTGCGGCTGCTGTATGCCCGCGTGGGGCGGGCGATTTGTCCGGAACACGGAATTGAGATCAAGTCGCAGACGATCGAGCAGATGGTGGACCGGGTGATGGAGTATCCNGAACGCACCCGTCTGCAGATTCTCGCCCCGATGGTGCAGGGGCGGAAAGGAGAGCATGCCAAGCTCCTGGAGGACATCCGCAAGCAGGGATTTGTCCGTGTACGGGTGGACGGGGAGATTCGTGACCTGTCCGAAGAGATCAAGCTNGAGAAAAACAAAAAGCACAACATCGAGGTCGTTGTCGACCGGATCGTGGTCAAGCCCGACGTACAGGCCCGGCTGGCCGACTCGCTGGAGACAGCGCTGCGCCTGGCGGACGGCAAGGTAATCGTCGACGTGATCGAGCAGGAAGAGCTCCTGTTCAGCGAAAAGCATGCATGCCCCGTGTGCGGCTTTTCCATCGGAGAGCTTGAGCCGCGCATGTTTTCATTCAACAGCCCNTTTGGCGCATGCCCGGAGTGTGACGGGCTGGGCGTCAAGCTGGAAGTGGACCCGGACCTGGTCGTGCCGGACGTGACCAAGACGCTGGCCGAGGGCGCCATTGAAGCGTGGGAGCCGAAGTCGTCCACCTACTATCAGCAGCTGCTGGAATCCGCCTGCCGCCACTTTGGCATCAGCATGGACATTCCGTACGAGGAATTGCCCGACGAGCATCGGCAAATCCTGATGTACGGCAGCCAGGGGGAAAAAATCCAGTTCCGCTACGAAAACGAGTTTGGCCAGGTNCGGGAAGCAACGATCGCCTTTGAAGGGGTCATCCCCAACCTGCAGCGGCGCCACCTGGAGACCAGCTCCGACCACATCCGCGAGCAGATTGAGGGCTATATGAGCCAGAAGTCCTGCCCTGTCTGCAAAGGGCATCGGCTGCGGCCGGAGAGCCTGGCGGTGCGCGTCGGCGGCAAAAGCATATCCGAGCTGACCGACCTGTCGATTACGGAGGCGTACCAGTACATCGAAAACCTGGAGCTGAGTGAAAAAGAGGCCAAGATCGCCAACCTGATTATCAAGGAGATCAAGTCCCGGCTNAGCTTTTTGATCGACGTGGGACTGGATTACCTGACGCTCAGCCGGGCGGCGGGGTCGCTTTCCGGCGGAGAGGCGCAGCGCATTCGCCTGGCGACCCAGATCGGCTCCAGCCTGATGGGTGTGCTCTACATCCTGGACGAGCCGAGCATCGGTCTGCATCAGCGGGACAACGCCCGCTTGATCCGGACGCTGGAGCACATGACCAAGCTGGGCAACACGCTGATTGTGGTGGAGCACGACGAAGACACGATGCTCGCCTGCGATTACATTATCGACATCGGCCCTGGGGCGGGGATTCACGGCGGCCAAGTGGTCGCTGCCGGCACGCCGGAAGAAGTGATGAATGACCCCAACTCGCTGACAGGCGCCTACCTGAGCGGGCGCAAGTTCATCGCGGTGCCGCTGGAGCGCCGCAAGCCCAACGGCAAGTGGCTGACGGTGGAAGGAGCCAAGGAAAACAACCTGAAAAATATCTCCGTGAAAATTCCGCTGGGAATGTTTGTTGCGGTGACAGGCGTCTCCGGCTCGGGAAAAAGCACGCTGGTCAACGAGATCCTGCACAAGGCGCTGGCACGCGAGCTCAACGGGGCCAAGGCGAAGCCGGGCGAACATCGACGCATCACCGGTCTGGAACACCTGGACAAGGTAATTGACATCGACCAGTCGCCGATCGGCCGCACGCCGCGCTCCAACCCGGCCACCTACACCGGGGTGTTTGACGACATCCGCGACTTGTTCGCCTCCACCAACGAGGCAAAGGTGCGCGGCTACAAAAAGGGACGGTTCAGCTTTAACGTCAAGGGCGGCCGCTGTGAAGCGTGCAGCGGCGACGGGATCATCAAGATTGAGATGCACTTTCTGCCTGATGTGTACGTGCCGTGCGAGGTGTGCCACGGCAAGCGGTACAACCGCGAGACGCTGGAAGTGAAGTACAAGGGCAAGAGCATCGCTGACGTGTTGGAGATGACGATCGAGGACGCGTTGGAGTTTTTCCGCAACCAGCCGCGGATTGAGCGCAAGCTGCAAACGCTGGTGGACGTGGGGCTTGGCTACATGAAGCTGGGACAGCCGGCCACGACCCTCTCCGGCGGGGAAGCGCAGCGCGTCAAACTGGCGTCGGAACTCTATCGCCGCAGTTCCGGACGGACGCTGTACATTCTCGACGAACCGACGACCGGGCTGCATACGGACGACATCGACCGGCTGCTGAAAGTGCTGCAGCGGCTGGTGGAGAATGGCGATACCGTGCTTGTGATCGAACACAACCTGGACGTGATCAAGACGGTGGATTACATTATCGACCTGGGGCCGGAGGGCGGCACGCGCGGCGGTCAGATCGTCGCCACGGGGACGCCGGAGGAAGTGGCGGAAGTGCCGGAATCGTACACGGGTCAGTTCCTCAAGCCGATCCTGGAGCGGGACCGCGCCCGGACGCTGGCCAAGCTGGAGCAGTTGGTTACCAAATAAGAGCGGTGCAGTCCGGGCGGAACTGGATCGCATGAACCAAAGGGGCGAGGAGAGCATGGAGTACGCGGCAGAGGCGTTGGCTTCGCTGCCGCCGCGGCTGGTGGAAAAGGCGCGGCGCTATTTTGACGGACAGGACCCGGCCCACGACTGGCAGCACAATCTGCGGGTGGTCGCCTTGTGCGAGCGAATCGGACGGGAGGAAGGAGCGGACATGACCGTCCTTCGTCTCGCCGCGCTCCTGCACGACATTGGCCGTGCCGAGGAGAAGCGGACCGGAGAGTGCCACGCGGAAATCAGCGCGCGTGAAGCAGCTGTNCTGTTGCGCGACGAAGGGATGGACGAGGGTGTGATTGCCCGCATCCAGAGCGCGATTCTCGCTCACCGCTATCGCAAGGACAGACNGCCAGTGACGAGGGAAGAGCAGATTTTGTTTGATGCCGACAAACTGGATTCCATCGGTGCGATCGGCGTGGCTCGAGCATTTGCTTATTCCGGGGTAATCGGTCAGCCGATCCATTCCGACGACCCTGACCAGCACACACCGGCAAAGGAATTCGAGTGGAAGTTGAGCCGCTTGAAGGACAAGCTGATGACACCGGCTGCCCGGCGGATTGCCGAAGAGCGGCACCGCTTCATGGTGCAATTTTTTGAGCGATGGGAGCAGGAATTGCGCGGGAAGCGGTGAACAACGGACAGCCGGTCCGTAGATGCTTTCTCAACCTGCGAACAAGATAACGCGAATGAAAAAACAGGTCCACTCGTGCAGCGAGTGGACCTGCTTCTGTATATGAACTATACCAGTTTTTCTCGTTGTTCCGGGGGAAGCGGTTCATAAAAGACGCCAACTTTCAGAATGCCAGCAAGATTCAGTGCTGACAGGGAAGCAAAAAAACCACACGTCAGCTTTACGAGTTTCTTCATCACTACCACCCTTTCAAAATGGTTGTTTCCAGGCGGGCTACCAACCGGAATGCTACCGGATGGAGCAACAAGGACTGAAGAAATACAGCCAGTGTGTAGGTCATTGCTAGTCTATAGGATAATTCTACCAGTACGAACGATATAATGCAAGCGCATCCCAGCAGACTGAATGCAACTTTTCTGCTTGTTTGCTTAACGCTTGGCTGATAGTTGACGTAGCTGTGCGCAGCGGGTGCGTGTCGATAGTAGATGACAAACGCCGTGCCAAACCCGAGCAGGATGAGCGCATAGGCCGCTGGTAGGGGGAGCAGCGGGAAGTGTTTGACCAGATAGCCGCCCCCCAGCATTATCAGCAGGCCGACGATCAGGCATGTCCACGGATTTTTCAAGTGGACGCCCCCGGTAATCACGCGATGCAGGAAAAGAACCAGGGAAAAACACAGGGTTTCCAGGAAGATTCCCAACAGCCAGGCTGCGAGCAACAGCACGGCGGCATTGATCAGATTGAGCAGAAAAATCTCGATGCCGTGGGAAATTTGGCCCGCCGTATAAGGCGAACCTTCCATGGTCAGGCGTTTGGCGATGCGATTGGATACGTTTCGGGTCCAACCCATCAGCACCCCTCCTTGATTTATCTGGAGAGAAAGGAAATGCGGAAACTGGTCACGCCATTCTCAGACTTTACTGCAATCTTGCCGCCGTAGCGTTCGGTCACTGATTTGACCACCGCCAGACCGACTCCGCCCTCACCGTCCTTTTTCGTGGTATAGCCCAGTTGAAAGATTTCCTGCAGTTTTTCTTTTGGGATTGTCGGACCGCTGTTTTCGATGTACAGGTATTGTTCCCGTTTGGTCTGCCCCCACTCGAAATGTATGTAACGATCCTCCTCCAACTCGTGGGAGGTGGCCCGAATGGCATTGTCAAACAGATTGCCCAGGATCTTGATCAAGTCGTAGGTCTTGATAAACGAAAACTGACCGGAGCCGGAGATGGTAATGGTACACGAGATCCGTTCGGCCAGACAGACTGCCATTTTGGACTGAAGCAGGGAACAGACTGCGGGATTTTTGATGCCTTTCAGCACCTGAACGCTCGCCTCCGCCGCCTGTTCGATGGAGACGGTCTCCTTCAGGATGTGCTGTACATATTCGCGAGCGTGATCGAACAATCCTTCTTTGATAAAACCGTTGATCGCCGTGTAATGGTTGAGTGAATCGTGTTTGAGCGAACGGATGGCCGTCAGCAGGTCGTTTATGTTTTGCAAATAGGGCGTTTCCGTCTCTTCTTCCACACGGTTGATCGTCAAATTGATATAAATTCGGAACAAAATCACGATGACGATAAAAAAGGCCAAAATAAAAAGCTGAAAGACCAATTGAAATTGGGGCGTGTAAAATTGGAAGAGCGGCGAGTTGTTGTCCCGGATGAAAAAGGACGTATTCATAAACAGGATCAGCAAAAACTCGACGCTGCCCATCAGAATCAGCATGAACAGGTAGCGGTTGTGCCGATGTCGGGGGATGAGCCGTCCCAGGTCTACTTTTAGCACGCGCATGATACTGCAAAACAGGAACAGGACGAGCAAATAGAGTAAACTGCCGACGTACTGCAACCACTTTCCTTCCAGGATGTCGATCCAGTAGATTTGTTGACTGTTAAAGATCAAGATGAGAACAAATTCCGCCACGATCGTGCTGCCCAAGGCGATCGTCGCCATCGCTACGGACGGCAGCAGCTTCGTGTGGTAAACAACACGCAGCAAGAGAATGAAAAAAAGAAACATCAACAAGATTTTCGGTTGATACGCGACCTGCAACAAGCCCAGCATTTCGCCGAGAGCGGAAAACGGCATGCTGAATAACAAGGCTTTTTTCCAATCTTCGAAGACAGAGCGATTGAAGATGGCAAAACCTATGGCCAGCAATAGGAAGGCTTCGGGTACGTCAATAAGTACGAATCGCAAGAGGAACTCCAAGGTCTTGCCTCCTTTCAATCTTGACCAGGGTATGTAACTGAATGTATTGCTTCTATAATAATATATATAACACGCCAGAGCGGCATCATTTCTATCTTATGAAATAAGTCGAAAAATGTAAATGATCGGACAATTCCGTCTTCGGTCAAGAGTTGTCGTGTCGGCGGCGGTTTCGCTACAATGAACTTACAAGAACAGGACGAGGATTTGCCCAAGGGGGATCAAACGTGCGCAAGACTAAAGTGAGTCATCTCGCAGAGCATTTCCAAATGAAAGTATTAAGCGGTGAGGAGGGGCTGGGCCGGGAGATTACCGTGACGGATTTAAGCCGGCCGGGACTGCAACTCGCCGGCTACTATTCCTATTACGCGGACGAGCGGATCCAACTCCTCGGCTTGACGGAAATCAATTTTTTTCAGACGTTGAGCCGGGAAGAACGGCTGGAACGGATGCGCTTTTTGATGCAGGAGCGGACACCCTGTTTTTGTGTGACGCGCAACCAGCCGGTCCCGGAAGAAGTGCTGATGGTCTCCAACGAACGCGGCGTTCCCGTGCTGCAATCCCCGCTGGCTACGACCACTCTGGTCGGAAAAGTGACCAATTACCTGGAAAACCGGCTGGCGCCGACGACGACAATCCATGGCGTGCTCACCGATATTTACGGGGTGGGCGTGCTGATTATCGGTTCCAGCGGGATTGGCAAAAGCGAGGCGGCGCTGGAGCTGGTGAAGCGGGGGCACCGCTTGGTGGCGGATGACGCCGTGGAGATTCGCCAGACCCAGGGCGGCCAACTGGTCGGCAGTGCCCCCGAGCTGATTCAGCATCTGCTGGAGATCCGCGGGGTCGGGATCATCAACGTGATGACGATGTTTGGTGCCGGGGCTGTGCGCAATGTCAAGAACATTGCCATGGTGGTCCAGCTGGAACTGTGGGAACCGCACAAGCAGTACGAGCGGTTGGGACTGGATGAGGAAAAGATCAAGATCATGGACACGGAAATCCCGATCATCACCGTGCCTGTCCGCCCTGGACGCAANCTGGCCGTCATCATCGAGGTGGCGGCGATGAATTTCCGTTTGAAGCGGATGGGCTACAATGCTGCCGTCCACTTTTCCAAGAAGCAGTCTGACATGATCCTGGAAGACAGCGATTCCGACTTGTAGAAGGCGAGGCAAAAGGACAAGCAGATGAGACAGACCAGGCGTTTTCCCGTCCACGGGGCCAACTCGTTGTGGCAGTTGTATCGGACTGTGAGTTTTTGGAAAGTGGTCAAAAACTTTCTCGTGATTCAGATTGCCCGCTATACGCCGTTTCTCTCCTGGAAAAACTGGCTCTATCGGACCTTTTTGCGCATGGAGGTGGGGGAGCAAACAGCTGTGGCCCTGATGGTGATGATGGACATCATGTTTCCTGAGCTGATCAAAATCGGCCGCAACTGTGTCATCGGCTACAACACCACGATCCTTGCCCACGAATACCTGGTGGATGAATACCGGCTGGGCGAAGTGCGCATCGGTGACCGCGTGCTGGTGGGAGCCAACTCCACCATTCTGCCGGGCGTGACGATCGGCGATGGAGCAATTGTCGCCGCAGGTACCGTCGTGCACAAGGACGTTCCCCCCGGTGCGTTTGTCGGCGGCAATCCGATGCAGATCATTCGGGAAGCAAGTACCGATCGGCCGGAGTAGTCGCGGAATAATTGTTTCGTCTGAAGCCCCGAACGCTGTGTCGTGAACAGAGCGTCCGGGGCTTTTTGTGCTGTTTTTTCGGAAGATGCGCTCGTTGCGGGGTAAGATGACTGAATTGCTTGATAATTCCTGTTGCGGTTGACGGTCAGGGGGTTCCGTGATAATCTTCTACATAACACTTTAGTTTGCTACCATATTAGCAGAGTAAAGCAAAATCGGTGTGGAGGGAAGAGCGATGACAAAGCCGTTGGGATTTGAAAAACCGCTGGGGATGCGGGACATACTGCCGGAATCACTGGCGAGACAACGGCATTTGGAGCGGGCGCTGCGGCAGTGCATTGAACGGTGGGGATACCGGGAGATCGTCACCCCGTCGCTGGAATATTTCGACACAGTGGGGATGGCGAGCGCGACGCTGACCGATCGGATGTTTCGGCTGCTGGACAAACAGGGCCACACGGTCGTGCTGCGGCCGGACATGACGACGCCGATTGCCCGCGTCGTGTCTTCCTTGTACAAGGACGTGCCGCTGCCGATTCGCCTGTACTACCAGACGAACGTATTTCGCGCCCAGGAAAAGGAAGCGGGCCGCAACGCGGAGTTTTTCCAGACGGGCATCGAACTGGTCGGAGACGGGAGCGTGGACGCTGACGCGGAGGCGATTGCCCTCGCCGTGTTCTGTATGCGTGCGGCCGGGGTGGAGACGTTCCGGATCGCAATCGGCCATGTTGATTTTGTCGAGGGACTGCTGGAGGAGACGGTGCCGGACGAGACGGTGCGCGACCAGTTCCGCCGGTTCCTGTACGAACGGGATTTTGTCGGATTCCGGCAGTTGGCCGACGAATTGGACATCGCGGCGGAAGACCGTCGCCGCCTGCATGCGCTGCTGCGGCTGCGCGGGGGCAAAGGCAAGATTGACGAAGCCCGCGAGCTGACGACAAACGGCAAAGCGCGCCGGGCGGTCGAGAATATCTCGGCACTGTGGGAGGCGTTGGAGGCGTACGGCGTGACCGATGCGCTGCTGCTTGATTTCAACCTGATCAGCAATCTGGACTACTACACGGGTGTCGTGTTTGAGGGATATGCTGCCGATCTGGGCTCGCCGCTGGTGGGAGGCGGACGCTATGACCGCCTGCTGGCCCAGTTTGGACGACCTGCGCCGGCGACCGGGTTTGCCATTAAAATGGACCGGCTGATGCAGGTGACGTCGCTGGCCCCGTCGCCGGAACAGCC
>JGI25329J36429_1000640_pt1 | contig 21209 bp, 15 predicted proteins | sample HigsolmetaAR204D_FD_36429 | JGI IMG/M metagenome (IMG submission 36429)
ACGATGATCTGCGCGGCCCTGGCGGGGATCAGGGTGTTCGCCACCGGCGGGATCGGCGGCGTTCACCGGGAAGCCCAGATCACGATGGACATTTCCGCCGACCTGGAGGAATTGGCCAGGACCAATGTGGCCGTCGTATGTTCCGGCGCCAAGTCGATATTGGATCTGGGCCTGACTTTGGAATACTTGGAGACCCGGGGCGTCCCGGTCATCGGCTATCGGACGGACCGTCTGCCGGCCTTTTACACGAGGACGAGCCCCCACAAAGTGGACTTCCGGCTGGATTCCCCCGGAGAGATCGCCGAATTGATCAAAACGAAGTGGGACCTCGGACTGGGGGGCGGCGTGGTCGTCGCCAACCCGGTGCCGGAAGCGGAATCCATGGACGAAGCGATGATCGGGGAGATCATCGAAAGGGCGCTCGCGGAAGCGAAAGAGCGGAAGATCCGGGGCAAGGAGGTCACCCCCTTTTTATTGGGCAGGATCAAAGATTTGACGGGCGGAAAAAGTTTGGCGGCCAATATCGCCCTCGTGAAAAATAACGCGAAGCTTGCCGCGGAAATCAGCGTCGCTTTGCATACGTTGGAAAAGGACCGCTAAGGTATTTCCTTGCCCCGGACTTACGATTCCGGGGAATCCAGGGAAAACGGACCAGCGGTCATAAAACCCGGTAATTGCGGATCCATCGGCTTTTTAGGAGAAGTCTTCATCTATCCCGCAGCCGGCCATACCGGCCGGCCCTTCCCCCGAAATCTCCCCTACAATTCGTCGAACCCGTTCAAGTCCCCGACTTTTATATATTGGCGGGATTTTTGTTCGAAAAAGTCTGTCTTGGTTCCGTCGAAATTATCGACGTAGGCGCGGATCCATTTCATCGGGTTTTCCGTGCGGTTTTCATAAAGATCGCTCAACCCGAGAAGGCGGAGCATTTTATTGGCCCGGTATTGGATGTATCCCTCCATTTCCGTCAAATCGATGCCGTCGATATCTTTCAGGATATACCGGCTCCAGATCGTTTCCTGTTCGACGGCGTGCCGGAATTGGCCGTACACCCAATCGATGAACGTTTCCGTGTTATACTCCGGGTTTTCCGCCAAGGTGGCCCGGAACAATTCGCTGATAAAACGTCCGTGCTGCAGTTCATCCCGGTTGATATAGGAGATCATGGCCGATGTTCCGACCATTTTTTGATGCCTGGCCAAATGATAAAAGAAGGCAAATCCGGAATAGAAGTACAATCCTTCCAGCAAGGCGGAATACACCATGGTTTTCAACACGTTCAAAATCGTGGGATGTTCCGCGAATTCATTATAGACCTTCATGATCCGTTCGTTCCGTTTCAATAAAACGGGATCCCGGCGGCCCGTCTCGAAGGATGCGATCTGCTGATCATAGGTGGCGACGGAAGAGAGCACATAGGCGTAACTGTGGTTATGTTCGCTTTCCTGATCGGCGATGGTCGCCATGATCGATTTGACCGACGGGTCCGTGGAATAATGGGAAATGCGCATGGCAATATCCGTTTGCGGGCCGTCCAGGGTGGCGAGCAGCCCGATGATTTTTAAAAAGGCATTTTGTTCCCCGGCGGAGAGGCTCGGAAATTGCTTCACATCATGGGTCATATCCACTTCGCTCGCCCGCCAGAACAAAGCGCGGATCTGTTCCCGGTAATCGTAAAAATGGGGGTAGGCGATATCATTCCAATTTAAGATCCCGCTGGCCTTCCCGCCGAAAAGGGCGGTCGATCTGTTCGGATTTTCCGGCTCCAAAACGGTTGCTTTTTTAAGGAGCTTTTCCAATGTTCGATCACTCCCTCCGTCCATTCCGTAACTTTCTTTTCCTGGGCGCCCCGGGGGCTTTGTTCGATTTTTAAAGGTTCATAGGTCGATCCGTAAAATTTGGCGAGCTTGTCGCAGGCTTTGCAAAATAACTTGTCGCCGCCGAATTGAGTGTCCCCGGTGCCAAATATGAAGACATTTGCCGGTTTATAGCCGATTTTATAAACAAAATCCTTGACGATTTCCGGAGTGGCCCCCTTTCCCCAGGTAAAGGTGCCGAGAAAGATGAGATCGAAACGGGAAGGGTCGGGGATGTCCCGGTTCAGGCGGTTGATCCGGTATTTCTCGACGGCAAATCCTTCCCGGGCCAACCGGTTTTCGATGATCTCGGCCACTTCTTTCGTATTTCCGCTGAAGCTGGCATAACTGATCAGGACGCGCACCAGGAACACTCCTCGATATCGGATGCCGTGGACCGGACGTAATAGGTGGTTTTTAGTCCCGATTTCCAGGCCTGCAGATGAAGGTCGAGCAAAACCTTTGCCCGGATATTGTGGGGAACGTAAAAATTGAAGGAAACCGATTGGTCAATATGCTTCTGTCTCGCCGCGTTTTGCCGGATGGACCAACGCTGATCGACGATGTAGGCCGACCGGCGGTAAATGTCATAGGTGCGGTGATCCAGATCGGGAGCCACAACCGGCAGCTTGTAATCCTTCTTTTCCTCGTAATAAAAGGGTTTAAAAACGGGATCGATGCCGCCGGTGGAACCGGCGATGACGGACGTGCTGGATGTGGGGGCGACGGCCATCAAATAGCCGTTGCGGATGCCGTACTTTTGGGCCATTTTTCGAATTTCCTCCCATTCTTCGGCATTTTCTCCCGTCAAATAACCTCTTTTGGCGAAGTATTCCCCCGTTTGCCACTCACTTCCCTCAAACAGCGGGTACGGCCCTTTTTCTTTCGCCAGTTCGATGCTCGCCCGAATGGCCAAACGGGCGATTTTTTCATACAGTCTGTCCGCCAGTTCAACCGCTTCCTCCGATTCCCAATGGATCCTTTTCAAAGCCAGCAGGTGATGCCAGCCGAAGGTGCCGAGGCCGATCGCCCGATATTTCTTGTTCGTGGCCGCAGCCTGTTTGACGCTGATGGTGTTTAAATCGATCACGTTGTCCAGCATCCGCACCTGGATGGGAATGAGCCGTTCCAGGACTTGATCGGGAACCGCTTTTCCCAAATGGACGGAGGACAGGTTGCAAACCACAAAATCCCCGGCTTTTTTGCGGGTGATGATCACATCCCCGTCCATCGTTTCCTCGTATTGAACCGTAGGCGACATGTTTTGGGCAATCTCCGTGCAAAGATTGCTCGCGTAGATCATCCCGGCGTGCTTGTTCGGATTCATGCGGTTCACTTGATCGCGGTAAAACATGAACGGGGTGCCCGTTTCCAGCTGGGACTTCATGATTCGCGCCATGATTTGAATCGCGGGAATTTTTTGTTTCGATAACCGGTCATCATGGACGCAAGCAAAGTATTTTTCCCGGAAGGAGCCGTTTCCCGGTTCCTCATCATAAAAGTCTTCCAAGGCGAACCCCATGACCCGCTTGACTTCATGGGGATCAAACAAGTACCAGTCTCCCCGCTTTTCCACCTGTTCCATAAACAGGTCGGGAATGCAGACGCCGGTGAAAATGTCATGGGCCCGCTGCCTTTCATCCCCGTTGTTCAATTTTAAATCCAAAAAGGAAAGGATATCGGCGTGCCAAACATCGAGGTAAACGCATATGGCGCCCTTCCGCCGCCCGAGCTGATCGACGCTCACGGCCGTGTTGTTCAGTTGTTTAATCCATGGGATGACACCGGATGATGCCCCTTTAAAACCTTTGATGGAGCTGCCGCGGCTCCTCACTTTCCCCATATATACCCCGATTCCTCCGCCGTCTTTGGAGAGCCTGGCCGCGTCGGTATTGCTGTTGTAGATGTCGATGAGCGAATCCGCCACCGTATCGATAAAACAGCTGGACAGTTGGCCGTGGGCCAGCCCGGCATTGGCCAATGTGGGAGTGGCGACCGTCATGTAAAGGTTCGATAATGCCCAGTAGGCCTCACGAACGAGGTGGGGGCGCCGTTCCTTCGGTTCATCTTGCATCAAATACAAGGCGATCGTCAGCCATCGCTCTTGGGGGAGTTCATAGATGTTTTTGTCATGGTCGGCGGCCAAATATCTGGTCGCCAAGGTATGTAAACCGGTATAGTCAAAAAGCAGGTCCTTGTCCGGATCGATGATCCGGGAAAGCAGGCGGATCTCCTCTTCCGTATATTTTTCCAGGATGTTTGGAGAATAAATGCCTTTCTCCACCAATGTTTTTTGCAGCCGGTAGTAATCCCCGTATTTTAACTCTTTCGCATATCCCCGGTTTTCACTCGCTTGGCGGTAAAGATCGTCCAAGTATATTCTGGCTGCTGCAAAGCTCCATTGCGGGTTCGCTTCGTCCACATTTTCCAATGCGGTTGCAATGAGCAATCGGGTCAGCCGGTCTTCCGTCAGTTCTTGTCTCTGTGCGATGGTCCGAAAGATTTTTTCCTTGTAAGCCGGAAGGCCGTTCAACGGGGCGCCGTCAAACGAAGCCGCCCAATCGATCAAGGTTTCCAGCCTGTTTTTGTCAATTCCCTGATTTTTCGCGGTCGTGATCATTCCGGTCACTGCTCCCTCTTCCCCTTTCCGTTAGGCATAAAAAAATATCCGCTCGGGGTTGAAAGCGGATAAACGACAGGAAAAGGACGGATCCCATTCGCCATCGTTTCACCTTCCCAACCCCCGAAGAAGTGAAACTTTAGGCAAGCAAGGCAGGTCTCCTGACTCATGCATCATCCTACTTGGGTCCCTTCCCGCATCGAATGGCCGGATTGGTGCGGAGGACGCGTCTTGGAGCGCCGGCCCTTCGATACAGTGGATATGACCCGTTCGTACGCATTTACAGTTGCGGGGACAGTTCCGGATTTTCACCGGATTCCCTTTTAAGCCTTGTTCAGGCACCTTGACTTGCCGATACTCAATATATTGTTTTATCATTCAATAAAAACACAAAATATAGTGTTTGGGTACATCGTAACATGGGAACCGCAGGTTGTCAATCTTTGCCGGATCATGTTTTTCCGGTTTTTGGACAACTTGCAATGAAATTTTTGATGCCGCATCTGATCAGGATCATCAGCGACATCGAGTTTTTGGACAACTTGCAATGAAATTTTTCTTTAGAAGGGCGGTTAATATGACACCGGATTGCCGGTCATCCGTATTCGTAAATGGGAGTTTTTTTCGCGAAAGACCGTTCATTTTTATCAATACACGGAAGGGAAAATGGCTTAAAATATTGGTATAAGGAATCTTTCATGATGGGAGAGGGCCAGGTGGAATCTGAAGTAAAAAAGATTTTTCAAGGAACCGGATGGAAGCGGGTTATTATTTTTGCCATATTAATCTTTGTTCTTTACCTGTTGCGGGGGATCATCAACATCATTTTATTGACCTTCATTTTTTCCTTTTTGATGAACGGCCTGGAAAGGTTTATTTCCAGACGGGTGCCGCTCAACAGGAAAATTACGATTTTTATATTGTACTCTTTAGCCATTTTCGCTTTAACATACGGGATCGTAAAATATACGCCGGTATTCGTGAACGAAATCACCCAGCTGATCAGACAGCTGACCGATTTTTACTCCAAGCCCCAGGACAATGTCGTCATCAACTTCATCGTCGAACAGATCAAGCGGTATGAAATTACCAATTATATCAGCGTCGGCGTTTCATTTTTGGTCAAATATTTCAGCAATATCGGCACAATCAGCCTGCATGTGCTGCTATCCTTGATTTTAAGCCTGTTCTTTCTGCTGGAAAAGGAAAGGATCATCGCCTTTACCGGCAAGTTCAAGGACAGCAAGATCAGCTCCTTTTACAATGAAATCGAGTATTTCGGGAGGAAATTCATCCGGACCTTCGGCAAGGTGATCGAAGCCCAATTTTTGATCGCCACGGTCAACACCTTCTTGACGGTCTTTTTCCTCTGGCTGATGGATTTTCCGCAATTGTTCGGGCTCGCGATCATGATCTTTTTCCTCGGGCTGATTCCCGTGGCCGGCGTCATCATTTCCCTGATCCCCTTATGTTTTATCGCTTACAGCATCGGCGGCGTAATCAAAGTGGTTTATGTGCTGATCATGATCGCCGTCATCCACGCCATTGAGGCCTATATTTTGAATCCGAAATTTATGTCGGCGAAAACGAATCTCCCCGTTTTTTATACGTTCATCGTTTTGATTTTCGGCGAGCATTTCTTCGGGGTATGGGGGATGATCCTCGGAATCCCGATTTTCGTCTTCATTTTGGATGTGCTGGGGATCAAAACCATCGAGCCCCCGGAAAAAGACGGGGCGGAAAAGAAAGAGGAAGTATCTGCTTAAAAAGGGCCGGCGAAACGCCGGCCCGTTCCGTTTCAGTTGCCGGATCCCCGCCCTTTCGGGGCCCGTCCGGGCGGCGGAACCTTTCCCGCGTGAGGGGTCCGGCGGGGAGCGGGCTTTTTTGCCCGGGCAAAGGAGTCACTGGTTTTCGTGAACTTATTTTTGGTCCGCCGGAAAAACGAGGCCGATCTGCCGGCGGATATTTTCCATGATCTTTGCGGTCAGGAGGGAGGTTTCAAAACTGTTCACGGCCGATTCCCGCTTCCCTTCCCGGATCAGCCGGACGAATTCCTTCACCTCATAGACCATGGTATTCTCCTCCTGTTTTCTGCCGATCTCTTCCCTTGTGCCGTCGTTGTAGACGATCGTCGCTTTGGCCGGGGAGGAGATCTTGTCGATGATGATTGTCCCTTTTTCCCCTTGGATTTCCGACGGGATGAAGGAATTGGCGATCTTCGAGTGGATCAGGACGGCTTCCATGTCCCGATAGGATAAAATGACGCTCCCTTCCCCGTCGACGCCGGATTCGAGCATGAAGGCGTTCGCCAGGACCTTCTCCGGTTCGCCGAAAAGAAAGACGGCGGGATACAGGCAATAAACGCCGATATCCATCAGGCTTCCGTTGGAGAAGGCGGGATTAAAAGCGTTTAACAGGATCCCTTCTTTATAGGCGTCATAGCGGGAAGAGTATTGGCAAAAATTGAAAAACGCCCGTCTGATCTTCCCGATTTTCGGCAAGTTTTCTTTTATGCTCAAAAAAGTCGGAATAAAGGTCGTTTTCAGGGCTTCCATGAACAGCACCCGGTTTTCCCTTGCCGTATCGATCATCCGTTGCGCTTCCCGGAAGTTGGAGGCCAGCGGCTTTTCGCAAAGGACATGTTTCCCGTGCCGCATCATGAGGACGGCCTGTTCGCAATGCAGGGCGTTCGGACTGGCGATATAAACCGCGTCGAAAGCGTCGCTTTTTGCCATTTCCTCCAAGTCGGTAAAGATGGTGTCCACCCCGTACTTCCCGGCGAATTCCTTCGCCCGCTCCGCCGTGCGGGAATAGACGGCGGCGAGCTGAAAGTCTCCCGCGAGATACCCGGCTTCAATGAATTTATCCGTAATCCAATTCGTTCCGATCACGGCAAATCGGATCATCCAATCTTCCCCTTTCCTTGTTTCGTTTGCGAGATGAATCGTTCTTCCACATGAGCCGGCCGGACTTCCGGCCGGAAGGAGGAAAGCCGAAGGATAAAGCGGATTCCCTTCTTTTACTTTACTACAGCGGGGACAAAAAGTCATGGCAGGGAAGCGGGATCAATGAAAACTTCCGGGCTGAAACGGTGGCTTCAATACTTGTGCACATGGGCGCCCGCCGGTGATCATTGAAAACTTCCGGGGCGGCCCTTTTGTGCAAAACATTTTTCCCGGATCCTGCCATTCGTCCGGGCCGTGAAAGGAAGCCGCCGGATCGGCGGGCATTTCCCGGCCGGCAAAATGCCGGCGGTGTTCCTTCCGCAGGGCAAATCTTTCAAAGGACCTAAAGGGCCGGGGGCTTTTCCGTCCTGAGCCATCCCTTCTTGACCTGCGCCTTGCCGCCCGGCGCCGCATGCCGGAAGTTTCGCCGCGGCGGAACGGCCCGTTAAAACAGGAAAAATAAGGAACTTTTTTTGGCGCGGATAGGTTTTTCCAGGATCATTTGGTATAATTTTTTCGGAATCAAATTCTTGGGGGAATCAATGCATGGAATGGAAACAAAGAGCGGAGAGATGGCTGCGCTTTGAAAACTTGGATCCGGAATTGAAAAAACAGCTGGAAGAGATGGCGAAAGACGAAAAAAAACTGGAAGACCTTTTTTATAAATACCTGGAATTCGGCACCGGCGGCATGCGCGGGGAGATCGGCCCGGGCACGAACCGGATCAACATTTATACGGTGAGGAAGGCTTCCGAAGGATTGGCGAGATTTTTGCTGGCATCGGGCGGCGAGGAAAAGGCCAAGCAAGGGGTTGTCATCGCCTATGACTCCCGCCGCAAGTCGAGGGAATTCGCCCTGGAAACGGCAAAGACGGTCGGAAAACACGGGATTAAAGCCTATGTTTTCGAGTCCCTCCGGCCGACCCCGGAGCTTTCCTTTGCGGTGCGCTATTTGCATGCCGCTGCCGGGGTGGTGATCACCGCCAGCCATAATCCGCCGGAATACAACGGCTACAAGGTGTACGGGGAAGACGGCGGCCAGCTGACGCCGAAAGCGGCCGACGAACTCATCCGTTACGTGTACGAAGTGGAAGATGAGCTTTCCCTGACGGTGCCTGGCGAACAAGAACTGATCGATCGAGGCCTGCTGCAATTTATCGGCGAAAACATCGACTTGGCCTATATCGAGAAATTGAAAACGATCCAATTGAACCGGGACGTCATTTTAAACGGGGGCAAGGATTTGAAGATCGTTTTCACCCCCCTGCACGGCACCGCCGGTCAATTGGTGCAAACGGGATTAAGGGAGTTCGGCTTTCAAAACGTCTATGTCGTCAAAGAACAGGAGCAGCCGGATCCGGATTTTTCCACGGTCAAATCGCCGAATCCGGAAGAGCATGAAGCCTTCGAAATCGCCATCCGCTACGGGAAAAAATACGATGCGGACCTGATCATGGGGACGGACCCGGACAGCGACCGGCTGGGGATCGTCGTCAAAAACGGCCGGGGGGACTATGTGGTATTGACGGGGAACCAAACGGGGGCCATCCTGCTTTATTATCTTTTGTCCCAGAAACAGGAAAAGGGAATGCTTGTCCGAAACAGCGCGGTGCTGAAGACGATCGTCACCTCCGAACTGGGGCGCGCCATCGCTTCCGATTTCGGTGTGGAAACGATCGATACCCTTACCGGATTCAAATTCATCGGGGAAAAGATCAAGGAATTCAAGGAAACCGGGTCCCACGTGTTCCAATTCGGCTACGAGGAAAGTTACGGCTATCTCATCGGCGATTTTGTCCGCGACAAGGACGCCATCCAGGCGGCGCTGTTTGCGGCGGAGGCGGCCGCCTATTATAAAGCCCAAGGGAAAAGCCTCTACGACGTATTGATGGAGATATACAAAAAGTACGGCTTTTACAAAGAGTCCCTGCGGTCTATCACGTTGAAAGGAAAGGACGGCGCGGAAAAAATCCGGGCTATCATGGATGCCTTCCGGCAAAATCCGCCGGAAGAAGTGAGCGGCATCCCGGTGGCCATAACGGAAGATTATTTGACCCAAAAAAGGGTGGACAAGGCCGCCGGACAAACCACCCCGATCCATTTGCCGAAATCGAACGTATTAAAATATTATTTGGCGGACGAATCCTGGTTCTGCATCCGGCCTTCCGGAACGGAGCCGAAGTGCAAGTTCTATTTTGCCGTCCGGGGGGATTCCGAGGCGCAAAGCGAAGCCCGGCTCCGGCAGCTGGAAACGAACGTGATGGCGATGGTGGAAAAGATTCTGCAAAAATGACCGAAAGGCAAAAAGGGCGTCCCGCGGCAACGGGCCTTTCGCCCGTAAGGCTTTTTTGGAAAGATCCGAGGCATCCGGCCGTGGGCGGGAAGCTTAGGACAAGAAGCATGCTTTCATGGCACGTTCGAAGAAGGTGTCCCATCAGCAAGGGACGCCTTTTTTGTTTGCCGAATATTTTTGACGGGCCGCTTTTCCCGCCGCCCGCCGACCCGCGAAACGGGGCCTCCGGCGAAAGGGAGCGGTTCCTGAAACCCTTCTTGAGGCGGCGGGGGTTGGTGGTATAATGAATTCGACCAGGATGGTCGATTTTCAGATTTTTTCAAAAAACTTGAGGGACCAGGCCAGAAAGGCCGGTCCCGATCCAATTTACGAAAGGGAGGATGCCATTGACGGATCCGTTTCAGAAACTCCCCGGGGAAAAGAAACAACGGATCATCCGTGCGGCCTTGAAAGAATTTGCGGATAAAGGATACGAACAGGCGTCGACGAACCGGATCGTGAAGGAAGCGGGAATCGGGAAAGGGATGCTGTTTTATTATTTCAACAGCAAACAGGATCTTTATCTGTATTTGATCGATTACAGTTTTGAAACGGTAAAGGAGCATTATTTGAACCGGATCGATGACTCGATTGAGGATGTGATCGACCGTCTCGGCCATGTCGCCCGGATCAAGTTTGAATTTTTGGTCCGATTCCCGGAAGTGACCCTGTTTTTGGGAAGATTCATTTTGGAGGTCGAACAGGAATGGCCGGAACCGTTTAAGAAAAAGTACGAAGAGATCTACGCGCTGCTTCAAGAGCGGCTTTACCGGAAAAAAAGGATCGACCGGTCGAAATTCCGCGACGATGTGGATCCGGATAAAGCCTGTCAATTGATCGAATGGGCGATGAAAGGCTATGAGCAGGATTTAAGGGAAGCCTTCAGGGGAAAAAAGCTGTCGGAAGTCGATTTGACGCCGTATTGGCAGGAATTCGACGAGTATTTGGCGGTTTTAAAAACATGTTTTTATAAGTGACGGAGGGATTTCCATGAGCATGGTGGAAGTGAAGGGTTTAACGAAAAAATTCGGGAATTTTACCGCCCTTGACCATGTCGATCTTACGATCGAGGAAGGGGAAATCTACGGATTCATCGGGCCGAACGGCGCGGGAAAATCGACGACGATACGGATCATGCTCGGGATGCTGAAACCGACGGAAGGGGAAGTGAAAATCTTCGGCAAAGATGCCTGGAAGGACGCGGTGGAGATTCATAAGCGCGTCGCCTATGTCCCCGGGGATGTCAATCTTTGGCCGAATTTAACCGGCGGCGAAGTGATCGATCTGTTGTTGAAGATGAGAGGAAGGGTGCATGCCCGGAAACGGGATGAACTTCTGGAGAGATTTGATCTCGACCCGACGAAGAAATGCCGGACCTATTCCAAGGGAAACCGGCAAAAGGTCGCCCTTGTGGCCGCCTTTGCCTCCGATGCGGATCTCTATATTTTGGATGAGCCCACCTCCGGTTTGGATCCGCTGATGGAGCGCATCTTCCAGGAATGCGTGCGGGAAGTGCGGGATGCCGGAAAAAGCGTGTTTTTGTCCAGCCATATTTTATCGGAAGTGGAAAAGCTGTGCGAAAAGGTGGCCATCATCCGCCAGGGGCGGATCATCGATTCGGGGACGCTGGCCGACCTGCGCCATCTCACCCGCAACCATATGACCGTGGAAACGAAGGAGCCGGTTCACGGCTTGGAGAACCTGAAAGGCGTCCATCATCTCGTCATGGAAAATTCGCGGATCTCCTTCCAAGTCGATACGGAAGAAATGGACGGGGTGATCCGCCATTTGAGCCAGTTCGGGATCCAGAAGCTGGAATGCACCCCGCCCACCTTGGAAGATTTGTTCTTGCGCCATTATGAAGGATCGGAGCGGTCCGCATCCGGAATCGGGGAGGAATGACCATGAAAGGACAACTGGCGAAAGGGACATTCAAGATCACGAAGCTGATCCTCCGCCAAGACCGTTTCAAGATCATCATCTGGCTTGCGGGCATTCTCTTTACGACCTTGGCGACGGCGCTTGCCTATCCTCCCCTTTATAAAACCGATGAGGACGTCCAAGCCATTGCATTGACGCTGCAAAATCCGGCAATGGTGGCCATGCTGGGCCCCGGTTACCCGCCGGAGGACTATAACACGGCTGTTATATTTGGCCATGAAATGCTGTTGTTTACCGTGGTAGCCGTAGCTGTCATGAATATTTTAATGGTGGGAAAGACGATGCGGCAGGACGAAGAAGAGGGCAGAATCGAATTGGTCCGCTCCCTGCCCGTGGGAAGGCTTGCCTATTTGAACGCCGCCGCGTTGGAGGTATTCCTGGTCAACGGCTTACTGGCCCTGCTGACCGGTTTCGGGCTGGGTGCGCTGGATATTTCCGGGATGGATTGGGAAAGCTCCTTCCTTTACGGATGCGTTCTCGGCGCGTTCGGATTGGCTTTTGCTTCAGTCACCGCCCTGTTCGCCCAGCTCATGGAGACGGCAAGGGCTGCGACAATGTTTTCCTTCGCATTTTTAATCGTCGCTTACATCGTCCGGGCCGCGGGGGACGTGTCGAACGAAACGGTTTCCATGATTTCTCCGCTCGGCTGGGCGGTCCGGACGGAGGTGTTTTACAGCAATGATTGGCGGCCCGTCTTTTTTGCATTGGTTTTTGCCGCCGCCGCGGGGGTCCTGGCCTTTTATTTGAATAACATCCGCGACATGGGGACGGGATTTCTCCCGGAAAGAAAAGGCAGGAGCCGCGCTTCCCGCTTTTTGCAGACACTTCCCGGCTTCGTGGTTCGCCTGGAAAGAACGCAGATCGTTTCATGGGGAATCGGCGTCTTTTTGTTGGGCGCCTCTTACGGGTCAATCGTGAACGATTTGGAAACCTATTTGCAGGAACTGGATTATTTGCAGGATTTCTTGAACGCCGATTCCGGAAATTCCTTGCTTGAACAATTCCTGGGGCTGGTGCTGGCGATCCTGACCTTGGTCGGCTCCGTCCCGACGTTAATCGTCCTTTTCAAATTAAAAAGTGAAGAACAGAAAAACCGGATGGAACATTTTTACAGCCGTCCGGTGTCCCGCTATCGCATGATGGCGGCTTTCTTTGGAACGGCCGTCGGCGTTTCCGTTTTGATGCAAGCCATGGCTGCCCTCGGCCTTTGGTCCGCGCTGTATGCGACGATGGAGGAACCCCTGGCCGCGGTGGACCTGTTCCGATCGGCGTTCGTCTATTTGCCGGCGCTGTGGGCATTGGCGGGGGCGGCGGTTCTGATCATCGGGTTCTTTCCGAAGGCGGCGAACCTGCTTTGGTTATATTTGGTCTATTGTTTCTTCGTCCTTTATTTAAAGGATTTATTGGATTTGCCGGATGGCTGACCCGTTTGTCCGTTTTTGAACATATTCCGGATACGTTGAAGGAAAATATCGACTGGCTTTCCTTGACCGTTCTGACGGCCATTGCGGCTGTGGCGGCGGCAGCGGGGATGATCGGCTACAGACGGAGGGATCTGGCCGGCTGAACATTTTCCGGTGTGCCGGAAGCGCCGGACACCGGAAAGGGGCCGGCACGATTTGCGCGGGATGGGCAAAAGGAAAACTGCCCGGGCCATATGGCTTCCGGGCAGTTTTCCTGTTTTTCTTATATGAAGTCCCTCTTGGATGCTTCTCAGTTCACCCACGGTGCGGGCGGCTGAGTTTTGTTCACCCACGGAGCAGGGGGCTGATGTCTGTTTACCCACGGTGCAGGCGGTGTCAAAAGCGCGGAAGACAGAAGTTTTTTCATACAAATCCTCCCATCTTTTTTAAATTGGATTCTATAGCTAAAAACGCATCCACAACCCTGGGGTTATAGAGCGTTCCGCTACCTCTCTTAATTTCCTGCACGGCTTCTTCCCAAGTTCGCGCTTTCCGGTAGACCCGGTCCGTGGTCATCGCATCCAACGAGTCGGCGACGGCGACGATGGCGGCGCCGATGGAGATTTCCTCCCCTTTCAGACCGAAGGGATAGCCTTTCCCGTCATAACGTTCGTGATGCTGTTCCACGATGGTTGCCGCCTGCATGAGCATCGGCAGTTTGGAGTCCAGCAAAATGTCCCTGCCGTAAATCGGATGCATCTTGATGATGTCCCATTCTTCCTTTGTCAGTTTTCCGGGCTTTTGCAGGATGGAATCGGGAATTTTCACCTTGCCGATATCGTGGAGAAAGGACCCGAGATGGAGGACGTACAATTCCTTTTGCGACAGATTCAGCATCTTTCCGATGCTTAAGGAAAACTCCTTGATCCGTACGCAATGGTCGGCCGTATAACCGTCTTTTTCTTCGACGATGATGCCCAGCTGTTTCAATTGTTCGACAAGATCCGTGTAATTTTTGAAAACGGGCCGGGAAGATACGTAAATGAATTCCGTCGGTTTTTGCGCCTCGAAGATGCACGTTTTTTTAGCCGGGGCCAATGACAGGTTGTCACCGGCATGGACTTCCAGCATTTTTTCGTCCACCGTGACGAGCAAGGAGCCTTTCAGCACATATAAAAATTCCAACCCGTTCCAATCGCTGGAAGAGATGATCGTCCACTTTGTCCCTTGATCCAAAGTGTGTTTGATTACTTCTGTCCCGTCATAGGAAGCGAGCAATTGAAACTGTATTCCTTTATAAGAGATATTTTCCAAAGCCTCCCCGTTCTTGTGCAGAACTAATCCGTATTGATTAAATTGCATACATTATCCTCCGCTGACTAGGGTAACCACTCAGATGATATCTGCTCTTTGAATCTATTATATTGAAACTTGTCCTTTTTTCATAGAGTTAAAAGAGGGTTTTTACGTATTTTTTTCGAAAATTAAAAAAATGAGAAAAAAGTACTAGATCTCCATTTCAAAAACAAGGAAAAACGGACTATAATTATCCGAAAATTCGACAGGCCGGAAAACAAAACCCGCGCTTTTTTTTCCGCCGTTCCGCAGAAATCGGCAAAAATAGGGAAGCCGGCTCCGGCAAAATTTTTTGCTTCGGTTTTTGCAGGCGTTTTCATAGATTTCGCCGTAACCCGCCGGAAAAAAGAGCGGAAGCAAATGGCGACGCTCCGGTCTTCGGACGGGTCGCCGGGAGGAGACCGCCGGGTTTCCGGCCGGAGGGATTGATAGGAAAAGCGGATAAGAAGGGAGATTGGGGAGAAAAAGGGCTTACTTTTCCCGGATTGAAAAGAAATGTATATAAACGAACCTTTCACAAATGGTATAATATTACGGGAATCAAAGGCCGGCAAACTTTTGTCGAAACATCAAGGATTAGGAGAGGATTGGGATGATGGAACCGATATTTTTGCAACCGGTTTTCAAAGAGCGGATATGGGGCGGGACGGCATTAAGGGACCGGTTCGGTTATGCCATCCCCTCGGATCATACCGGGGAATGCTGGGCGATATCCGGCCATCCGCACGGCCAGAGCACGGTGTTAAACGGCGAGTATAAAGGCATGGGATTGGGCGATCTCTGGAAAAAACACCGGAAGGAACTGTTCGGCGACGACCAAAACGAGGTCTTTCCGCTGTTGACCAAGATTTTGGACGCCAACAGCGACTTGAGCGTCCAGGTCCATCCCGATGACGAGTACGCCGGAATCCATGAGAATGGCGAATTGGGAAAAACCGAATGCTGGTACATCATCGATTGCAAACCGGGGGCGGAACTCGTTTACGGCCATCACGCAAAGACGAAGGCAGAACTGGAACACATGATTAAAAACGGGGAATGGGACAGGCTGCTGCGAAGAGTTCCCATCCGGCCGGGCGATTTTTTGTTTGTGCCAAGCGGCACGATCCACGCCCTCTGTGAAGGGACCCTCGTTTTGGAAACCCAGCAAAGTTCCGATACGACCTACCGGGTGTACGACTATGACCGGACCGACGAAAAGGGAAACAAGCGGGAACTGCATTTGGACAAGGCATTGGATGTGATCACGGTTCCCCACCGGGACCAGGATTTGCATTTCGAAAAGGAAGCCCATGAAGGGGCCGCCATCACCTGTTTCATCCGCTCCAAATATTTTTCCGTTTATAAATGGGAGATCTCCGGGGAAGGGGAATTCCCGAAAACGGCGCCCTATCTCCTGGTGAGCGTCATCGGCGGGAGCGGCAGTGTGACGGTCGGGGACAAAAGCTTCCCCTTGAAAAAGGGCGACCATTTCATCTTGCCGAATCCCGTCCAAAGCTTCCGTACGGAAGGAAAGATGGAGTGGATCGTGTCCCATCCTTGACGCGCATGACATTCCCGGTGTTCCGGGGATTTCTCTCCGGGCGCAGTGTCGGCACAGATTCCGTGCCGCCGGGAAGGCCGCGTCCAACGCTCAAGGCGGAATCCGGCCCTCGCCATAGGGGCCTTTTTGCCTGACGCCGCTTCCTGAACCCTCCATCCGCGGGAAAGCGGGGAGGTGAACCGGGCGGAATTCTTCTGGCGGCCATTCCCGTTTTCGCCCTTGACGAGGGAACGGTTGCCCGGATCACCGAAGGAATGAACGGTTTTTGTACGAGCATCCGCGCGCGGTTCTCCGGAGGCGGAAAGCCGCGTGCAAATTCCAGGCGGTCCGGCGCCCGGGCCGCCCATAATGAATACATTGAGGAAGAGGAGGAACATTCGCCTTGTTGCTCGGATCCATCGAAGCGGGAGGAACCAAATTCGTTTGCGCCATCGGGACGGAGGACGGAAAGATCTTAGACCGGATCACGATCCCGACGCGGACGCCGGACGAAACCATCCCGGAAGTCATCGCCTTTTTTCGGAAAGAAAAGATCAGCGCATTGGGCATCGGCTCCTTCGGCCCCATCGACGTGAAGAAAAACAGCCCGACATACGGCCATATTTTGAAGACCCCGAAGCTTCCCTGGCAAAACTATCCGTTTTTGCAAACGCTTCAGGACGCTCTGGAGGTGCCTTGCGGATTTACCACCGACGTCAATGCCGCCGTATTGGGGGAATATGTATATGGCGCGGGCAAAGATGCGGATTCATGCCTCTATGTGACCGTGGGAACGGGCATTGGCGCAGGAGCCGTTTTCCGCGGGGAATTGCTGGAAGGGATGTCCCACCCGGAAATGGGGCATATTATCGTCCGCAAGTCGCCGGACGACCCCTTCGAAGGCATATGCCCTTTCCATCGGGACTGTTTGGAGGGGCTTGCCTCCGGTCCGGCCATTGAAAAACGCTGGGGCAGGAAGGGAGCGGAGCTGGCGGACGAGAAGAAGGTGTGGGAGCTGGAGGCCTATTATCTTGCCCAGGCCGTTGTCCAATACACCATGATCCTGATGCCGGAAAAAATCATCATCGGCGGAGGCGTGTCCAATCAGGCAGCCATCTTCCCGCTCATCCGCCGGCATGTCCGGGAGATGATCAACGGATATATCACCGCTCCGGCCGTCGATGAAAAGATTTCCGATTATATCGTAAGTCCCGGTCTGCGGGGCGATTCCGGCATCGTCGGCGGGCTCGTTTTGGCCAAGCGGGCCTTGGAACAAGCCGGTTGAAGGCGAGGGTTACAGGAAGGGAATATTTGCATTCCAAGGGAGCCTTGGAGCAAAGGTTGAAGGCAGGGAGAAGCCGCTGGCGGATCTTGGCCGGGCCGCCAACCCTTGGAACAAACCGATGGAAGGATTGAAGGAGAAGTGCCGTATCGGCCATTTCCCCGAACGCCGCTGCCGCTTTGGGACAAGATGGCTGAAGACAAGGAAGGATGGCGGACCGCCCGGAAGATTTGAATTTCCGGGCGTTTTTTGCCTTTTTCAGCCGCGGGCCGGGAGGCGCGGGAATCGGAGCCGGCGGCAGGAAAAAATTGTTCATTCTACTGCAAGAACTATGCCGCAGGGGTTCTTGCGGTACGAGACTCCGGATCCGGCCGGGGGAAATTCCCGATCCGGCCGTCCGAAACATGGCGCCCCCGGCGAAGGCCTCATTCGGATCCGGCATCCGACGGGGGAAAATTTTGTTCGGGATCGGCCCCTTCCGCCGGCCAAAAAGCGAAGGCCCCCGTTCACGGGAGCGCCCGCCCATCGCCTTTAACAGAAGCGGGGCGCCTCACGAAATCAATTTGCGAATCGCTGAAGGATTCCGCGAATCTGATGTGAAGGAGAAGTGACCATGAGGATTAGACGGACAAGGCGTTTTTTGGTATGGTTGAATTAACAGGGAATGAAACGGCCGTTCTCCCGCTTGTTTCTTTGGGAAACGGGATTATCTTTTTCATTCCGCGAATCAGCCCTTTCCGAAAACGGAAGAAAGGTTTTTATGGAGATGAGGAAAAGATGATGATCGGCTTGATGATCATTTTATTGCTGGTGCTCGTCCTGCCTTTTACGGTTCACAAAGTGGAGGCGAATCTGGAAATATTTTTGTTCGTCATGGGGATCATTTCCGTTTTTGTCAGCGATGCATTTTCCGAAGAACTGCTCCGGAAAGCCCTCGAAGATCCGGTCCATATTACGGCCGCCGTTCTCGTTGCCGGGCTGCTCTTTAAATGGTTCCGTTCCCCTTTGGAAAAAGCCATTTTATTCGTACAACAAAAATTGCCCTCCGGCGTTTTCATCGCCCTTGTCGTCATCGTTTTGGGGCTGGTCGCTAGCGTGATCACCGCCATCATCGCCGCCCTGGTGCTCGTATTGGTTGCCAGCGTGGTGCGCTTCGACCGAAAATCCGAAATCCTGTTCACCATCTTTGCCTGTTTTTCCATCGGCCTCGGCGCGGCGTTGACTCCGATCGGGGAGCCGCTGTCGACGATCACCGTCAGCAAATTGGATGCGGAGTTTTTTTATTTGATCGATTTGGTCGGCATGTTTGTCATTCCCGCGGTTGTTTTGTACGGCATTTTGGCGGCGGTTCTCATCCGTCCGGCCGAATCTGCCGATGGGCTGGATGCCGGCCCCCTGTCGGAAAGCTATAAGGCCATCTTCCTGCGGACGGCAAAAATCTATTTGTTTGTCGCGGGGCTGACGCTGCTCGGCGCCGGCTTTGAGCCGTTTATTAAAGAATATTTGGTGGGACTGAATCCCCTGATCCTGTATTGGATAAACATCATTTCCGCCACTTTGGATAACGCCACCTTGGCCGCCGCGGAAATCAGCCCGCTGATGGAGGACCGGACGATCCAATCCATTTTGCTGGGGCTGATCATCAGCGGAGGCATGCTGATCCCCGGAAATATTCCGAACATCATCGCCGCCGGAAGACTGAATATCACCAGCAGGGAGTGGGCCAGATACGGCGTCCCCATCGGGATCCTGTCGATGATCGTTTGCTTTGTTATATTAGTTTTTATATACTATTAAAGTGTAAACCGGTGAAACGGAAAAATTTGGTTCCGGTCGTCCGGTTCGGGAGATGCCGGTCTGGTCTTCTCAGTCGGGTTGTCGTTTCTTCTTTAAATTTAGAGAAACGGCAATTTTTATCAAGGGAACAACTTCTTTTCGGAATGCCCGAGGATCAAAGGAAAATCTGGAAAACCGGAGGATACACGTATGAAGGGGAAAATTGAAACGGCCTTGCAGCAAATCCACTTTCCTCCCGAATGGTTGTCCATCCTATTAGCCGTTTGCATATTTTTAAAGTTTATTATGGTTCATCTGTTGAACGGGATCGTTTTTACCCAAGGGGCTTTCCTGGTTACCTTTGGCACCGTTTTGGCGATTTACGGGATCTTTTCTTTTTTTACGATGCAAGCGCGAAAGATCGGCCTGTATATTGTCGATTTTTGCCTGTCCGTTTTTTTGCTTGCCGAAACGCTGTACATGAGCTATTTCCATACTCCCCTGAAATTTTTCACCTTATATCAGGTCACGAACTTGAACGGGCTGGGCGGAAGCGTCTTGTATTTGCTGCATCCGTTGCACATCCTATTTTTTCTTGACCTTCTGCTTCTTTTTAAACCGGTTTTTATGCAAAGGCAATCAGGTCCCGGAAATATCAAACTCGCCGCCCTGCTCCTTCTCGGAGGATTTCTCTTTGCAGCGGCCAAACCGGTTAAAGTCGTCTGGATCGACAATATGCCCTTCCGCACGATGGACGCCTTGGATGCGGTGAAGGCCTACGGCATCGTCGGGCATCACGTGATCGACCTTTACAATGTGATCACCGATTGGCAAACCAAAGAATTGAGCGAACAGGAGAAGAAACAGATTCAAACGTGGTTTGCCGAAAAAAACCGGGAGGAAAAAAACGAAGGGCAATCCCCTTATTTCGGCATCGGTAAGAATAAAAATCTCATTTTTATACAGGTCGAGTCCTTTCAAGCCTTCGTGCTGAACCAAAAGGTGAACGGCCAGGAAATCACCCCCTTCCTGAACAGGATCGTCAAAGACGGCATGTATTTTTCCAACATCTATCCGCAGACGGTCGAAGGGAACAGTTCCGACGCCGAACTGCTGACACAGACGTCCCTGTATCCGGTGAAACAGGGGGCGACCTTCTTCCGCTTTCCCAACAACACTTACCATTCGTTGGCCAAACTGCTCCGGGAGAAAGGCTATCATACCTTCGCCATCCACGGGGATGAAGAAACCTTTTGGAACCGGAACATGGTATACCCCCATTTGGGATTCGAAAAATTTTACGCCATCGATGATTTGAAACAGGATGACATCATCGGGATGGGCCTTTCCGACAAATCGACGTTCCGCCAGTCGCTGCCGATTTTGGAAAAGGCCGATCAGCCTTTTTATTCCTTGATCATTACCTTGACCAGCCACGTCCCCTTCACCATACCGGAGGACGAACAGTCGCTTTCGCTGCCGAAGGAACTGGAGAATACGCCGATCGGCAATTATTTGCAATCGATCCGCTACATGGACGAGTCCATCGCCCTTTTCATAAAAGGATTGGAGGAAAGAGGGCTGTTGGATGATTCCCTCATCGTCATCTACGGCGATCATGACGGACTTTTCCAAAAGGACAAAGGGGAAGTGGAAAAGTGGCTGAAAAGGGAGATCAGCGATGAGGAATGGGTCCGTTCCTTTATGCAGATTCCTTTCATCATCTATCATCCGGGCATGGAACCGAAGGTCATCGACACCATCGGCGGCCAAATCGACATCCTGCCGACGGTCGCCGATCTCATGGGGATCGAAAAGGAAAAGACCTATTATATGATGGGCAAAAACTTGTTTTTGCAAGAGGACGGCAAGGCCGTCATCCCGAAAGGCGACTACGCCGACGAAGGGATTTTGATCACGCGGGACAAGATCACCCCGCTGCCGGAAAATTACCCGGATTTAACCGTCGCCGACCTGGTCATTCGGAGCGATTATTTTAAAGATAAAAAGAAATAAGGGAGAAAGGAGAGTTTCCTTTTTCCGTGCGGCGTAAAAAAGAGGGCAGACCAAAAGATTTCCCGACTTTTACAGTTCCAGAAACAAAAACTCCCCGAAAACAGCGTCATGATCGCGTTTTTTGGGGAGTTCTTTATTTTTTGGTATGTAGATATGTTTTC
>JGI25329J36429_1000642_pt1 | contig 21152 bp, 17 predicted proteins | sample HigsolmetaAR204D_FD_36429 | JGI IMG/M metagenome (IMG submission 36429)
CTGAGCAGGTCGTCAAAGGAGCTCGCTTGGCCCATCACTCCATGCCATGTCCTTTTTCTCCACCTTCGGTTGATCAATGTGCAGGCCTTTCGGCCTGGAAACGATGAAAGATCGTTTCCATGTGGACACTCGATAAACAAACAGTTTGTCTTCAGTCTGGAGGGCCGAAAAACCGGCGCTTCCTTATTTTTTCTTTGTCGGATAGTGCATGTCCTGCAATGTAACCGAAAACTTATCCCACAGCTGGTCTGTGTCATAGCTGATCGAATCGCTGCGGATAAACCAAAAGAGGAGCTCCACCACACCCCACACGATGAGCATGAAAAAGAAAAACACGTACAACGAAGCCCACACGCTACATTCCCCCTCCCATTTTGTACCACTATATGGGAGAGCGGCAGTAATGATGCCCGGCAGCGCGTGTGCACCAAAAAAGCCTCCCGCAGCATCGATTCCTGCGGGAGGCTTGTAAGGTGTTACGCCACTTTTGTCGTAGCTTCACGGATATACGCTTTTGCTTTGTTTTGGTCAAACTGCCCTTCCCAGCGAGAGATGACGACAGCCGCCAGCGAGTTGCCGATGACATTGACCACCGTNCGGGCCATGTCGAGCAGACGGTCAATACCGGCGATAAAGGCGAGCCCTTCAAGCGGGATGCCCACCGAACCGAGGGTGGCGAGCAGGACCACGAAGGAGACCCCGGGAACACCGGCAATGCCTTTGGAGGTAACCATCAAGACTAGCACCAGGGTAATCTGCGCGCTGATCGGCATGTCGATCCCGTACATCTGGGCGATGAACAGGGCCGCCAGCGCCTGGTACAGCGTGGAGCCGTCCAGGTTGAACGAGTACCCCGTCGGAATCACGAAAGAGGTGATAGCCTTCGGACAGCCGAGGCGCTCCATTTTTTCCATGATTTTCGGGAGAACCGTCTCGGAGCTGGCCGTGGAGTATGCCAGCAGCAGCTCGTCCTTCAAGATTTTGATCAGGTTGAAGATGGAGATGCCGCTCATGCGGGCGATTACGCCCAGCACCACGATCACGAAGAAGAGCATCGTGAAGTGTACGAGAATCATCAGTTTCCCCAGCGGAACAAGCGACGAGAGACCGAATTTGGAAACGGTTACGCCAATCAGGGCAAATACACCAAACGGTGCAAATTTCATAATCGCGTTAACCACCCAGAACATGGCGTCGGCCACACCCTGGAAGAAATTCAGCACCGGTTTGCCTCTCTCTCCGGCTGCCGCTACCCCGAGCCCAAACAGGACGGAGAAGAAGATAATGGCCAGCATGTCCCCTTTGACGATAGCCTCGAAGACGTTTTTCGGCACGATGTTGACAAAGGTCTCAATAAATCCGTGGCTTTGGGAGGTTTCAGCCGTTTCCACGTACTTGTTGATATCGGTCTTGGTCAATTGCGTCATGTCCACCCCGACACCGGGCTGGAACAGGTTTGCCGAGAGCAGACCGACAATAATGGCAATCGTGGTAACGATTTCAAAATACAGAATTGTTTTCCCGCCGATTTTCCCCAACTTCTTCACATCGCCCACACCGGCTACACCCACAATCAGGGTGGCAATAACAATGGGCACGACGATCATTTTGATCAGGCGGATAAACACGTCACCAATCGGCTGCAGGAAAGTCTCCACTGCAGGATTCCCGTAGAACAGAGCACCCACGAGAATACCGAGTACAAGACCAATCACAATTTGAATGGCCAGTCCAAAACGTTTCATCCTGACACCTCGCTATCCTTTCTTCATAATCTATCTGGCACAAAAATTCGACTAAATGTCGAGTTTTGCCGATTAACCATTCCTGATCGTAAGGCACATCTCGACTGCGCAGTGAAATTGGAGCGCTTCATTAAAGCGGTTACGTAGCGCAGTAAGATGTGAACCGTGGATTTTATAGTAACATGAAATTTTTTAAGTGCCCCAAATTTCTATTCTTTTTTATTTTGATACTATTTTTGATTTTGGGGATTGTGTTGAACATTGTCGAATGATCNTGTGTGGACTGACCGTTAGACCCGCCTTGCCGGACATGCAAAAGCGGTCTGTTCGGCGCGTGCCGATCAGACCGCTTTGTTCTGGTTTTCTGCCGTGTCCGGCTGTCTATCATTGTAGCCTCACAGCCTCGATGGAAGGGGGCTACCCTTCCGTTTCCGCGTCACGNCGAACGCGCGACAACAAATCGACGAGATGGACTGCCTCCATCCGGTCCTCCAGTCCCGCCTGCTTGATGCCCGCTTTCATCTGCAGGAGGCAGCCGGGATTGGACGTGACCAAAATGTCNGCTCGCGTCTCAGCCACGTGGCCCATTTTTTCCTCCAGAATCCGTCCTGCCATGTCCGGCTGCACCAGGTTGTAGATGCCGGCAGATCCGCAGCAGCGATCCGCTTCAAACAGCGGAACAAACGTTGCCTCCGGTATGGATTGCAGCAGCTTCACCGGCTCTTCGGTCACCTTCATACCATTGCGCAGATGACAGGAGGACTGGTAAGTAATGCGTTTGGGCAGCGGCTGCAAAGGGAGTGTCTCCGAAAGCCCGGCCAGCACTTCGCTGATGTCCCGTACGCGCCGGACAAACCACTCCGCATCTGCCTGCCAATGGGGATCATCCTGCAGCAAATGGTGGTACTCCTGCAGCATGGCTCCGCACCCGCCCGCGTTGGAGACAATCAGCTCCACGTCTGCCTGTTTGAATGCAGCGATGTTTTGCCTGGCGAGCTGACGCGCCTGCTCCCGCTCCCCGCTGTGGGCGTGAAGGGCACCGCAGCACGCCTGGCCGGGCGGAATCACCACTTCACATCCGGCGTCCGCCAGCAGAGCGACCGTGTTCACATTGGTCTCGTGAAACAATACGTCCATGATGCAGCCGCGAAACATGCCGACCCGCAGCTTCTTCTCCCCTCTGGCGGGCACGACAGTTCCCACNGCCTCTGTCAATCCCTTTCCTGCCGCTTTGGGGAGAACTGCTTCCATCGTCCGCATCTGCTCGGGCAGGAGGCGAAGCANGCCCAGCCTGCGAGCCAGCCGCTGCAGGCCTGANCGCTGGTAGAAGCGGAGCAGCCTGCCGGCAAGGTAGAGGCGTTCCTGCCGCGGAAGGAGCTGGCGAAACGCCAGCCAGCGAAGCAGCCGCACCGGCCACGGATGGACGCGCTTCCGCTCGATCGCTTCCCGCGCCTGCTCGATCAGCCTCCCGTACTTCACCCCGGCCGGACAGACCGGCTCACAGGCGCGGCAGCCCAGGCAGAGACTCATCTGGTCGACGACGTCNTGATCCGGCTCCAGGATGCCGTCGGCCACCGCCTTCATCAAGGCGATCCGGCCGCGCGGCGAGGCTGCTTCGTAGCCGGTCTGCCGAAACGTGGGACAGGCCGGCTGGCAAAAGCCGCAGCGCATGCAGTTGGACAGTTCCTCGTAATCAAGTGCCGCTTTCCAGTCAGCGCTGTGCATGGTTGACCACCACTCTGTTCCGGCGCTCCCGGGCAAACATTTTGCCCGGATTCAGCAGGTTGTTCGGATCAAACGCCCGTTTGATCGCCTTCATCACCTCGACGCCCGCTTCCCCCAACTTCCATTCCAGATAAGGAGCCTTGACAATGCCTACGCCGTGCTCTCCCGTGATGGTGCCGCCCAGTTCGATGGCGACGGCGAAAATCTCTTCAAACGCCCGTTCCACCCGTTCGATCTCGTCGGGATTGCGGGCGTCCGTCATGCAGGTGGGATGCAGGTTGCCGTCCCCGGCATGGCCAAACGTGCAGATGTGTACATTGTGTGCGGCGGCAATCCGCTGAATNGCTTCCACCATCGGCGTGATNGCGGCGCGGGGGACAGTAGCGTCTTCGAGAATCGTCGTCGGCCTGAGCCGGGAGAGTGCGGCCAGCGCACTGCGCCGCGCTGTCATCACCTCGTCCGCCTCCTCGGCATTCGTCGCCACTTTTACCTGAACCGCCCCGTTTTGCCGGCAGATGGAGGCAATCCGCTCCACGTCCCGGTGCACCGTTTCCGGNTCTCCGTCCTGGCCGATCAGCAGCATGGCGGCCGCGTCCGTGGGCAGGCCAATCTGCTTGAAGTCCTCCACTACCCGCAGCGTCCCNTGATCCATAAACTCCAGCGTCGCCGGAATGATCCGGCTGGCGATGATGTCGGAGACCGTTCGGGCTGCGTCCGTCAGGTTGGCAAACGTCGCCAGCATGACGCGCTGCATGGCCGGTTTGGGAATCAGCTTGAGAATGGCTTCGGTAATCACTGCCAGCGTGCCCTCGCTGCCGACCAGCAGCTTGGTCAGGTCGTATCCGGCCACGTCTTTCATCAGTTTCCCGCCGGTGCGGATCACCTCGCCGTTTGGCAGCACCGCCTCCAGGCCGAGCACGTAATCCTTGGTCGTCCCGTANTTGAGTCCCCGCAATCCTCCGGAGTTGAGCGCGATGTTCCCCCCGATGGTGGAGACGACCATGCTNCCCGGGTCCGGAGGGTAAAACAGACCGCGTGCTTCCACCGCCTGATGGATGTCGGACGTGCGCACGCCCGGCTGCACGGTTATCGTCAGGTTTTGTTCGTCAATCTCCAAAATGCGGTTCATCCGGTTGAGCACCAGCACGATTCCTCCACCGACCGGAACCGTCGCCGCGCACAAATTGGAACCGGCTCCCCGCGTGACAACGGGGATGCCCGCTTCCGCCGCCAACTTGATCACCTGCTGCACTTCTGCCGTGTCTTTGGGCATCACGACCGCGTCCGGCAGTGCCTGGTGCATCGGCGTGGCGTCATAGGAATAGGCGACGAGCGCTTCCGGTCTGTCGAGGCAGTAGGCCTCCCCGACGATCGCCCGCAGCCGCTCGCGCACATGTTGAGGCAGCATGGCCATCCTCCCTCCCGCTTTTCATCATTGTGAAATCATTGTGCCAACCCGCCGGGAATGGCCCAGCCCATCCAGCACATCCCTGGGCACAATTTCCCGCACCGAGAGTCGATCCAACTNCTGCGTTTCTTCATTCGGCAATTGAGTGGTCAATCCCTCCAGTTCTTCCATCATCTTCTCTGTTCCTCATCAAACGGCTTCCTCTCCTGCTGTCATTTACCCCAGATGGCAGGCGACCAAATGCCCGGGCTCTGCTTCCTTGAGCGGCGGCACGGTCGTCCGGCACACCTCCATGCAGTGGCGGCAGCGCGGATGAAACTGGCAGCCTGCGGGAGGATTGGCCGGACTGGGCAGGTCCCCTTCCAGGAGAATCCGCTTTACCTCCCGGGTGGGATCGGGAACGGGGACGGCGGAGAGCAGCGCCTGCGTGTANGGATGGATCGGCCGTTCGTACAGAACCGTCTTGTCCGCCACCTCCACCACTTTTCCCAGGTACATGACGGCCACCCGGTCGGAGATGTGGCGCACCACGCTCAGGTCGTGGGAGATAAACAGATAGGTCAGCTGAAACTCCCGCTGCAGGTCTTTCAGCAGATTGAGAATCTGCGCCTGGATGGAAACGTCCAGTGCGGAAACGGGCTCGTCGGCGACGACCAGCTTGGGCCGCAGAATCAGCGCCCGGGCGATGCCGATTCGCTGTCGCTGTCCGCCGGAAAACTCGTGCGGAAAGCGGTGCAGATGCTGTCTGGTCAGCCCGACAATCTCGATCATCTCCTCCACCCGCTTGCGCCGCTCGGCTGGCGTGCCGATGCCGTGAACGATCAGCGGGTCCAGCAGGATTTGGCCGACGGTCTTGCGCGGATTCANCGAGGCGAACGGGTCCTGAAAGACGAGCTGCATGTCGCGCCGGGCTGCGCGCAGCTCGGCGGCGTTCAGCGCGCGGATGTCCCGACCCTGAAACANAATCTCCCCTTCCGTCGGTTCAATCAGCCGCAGAATGCAGCGGCCGGTCGTCGACTTGCCGCAGCCGGACTCGCCGACGATGCTGAGCGTCTCTCCCGGATAGACGGTCAGATGCACGCCGTCTACGGCACGCACGACCTTTTCCTTGCCCCAGAAACCTGATTTTACCGAAAAATACTTTTTCAGCCCCTTCACTTCCAGCAGCGGCTGACTCACGCTTCTCCCCCCTCCCGGTACAGCCAGCAGCGGCATTTCTGCGTCGCGGAGACGGGGAACAGCTCCGGCACCTGCTCACGGCAGATCGCCATCGCCTTGGGACAGCGCGGCGCAAACCGACAGCCGGCGGGCATTTCGTGCANCTGCGGCACTGCTCCCGGTATCGCCTGCAGACGTTCCTGTCCGCCGCTGATGCTCGGCATGGAGGCCAACAGGCCAATCGTGTAAGGGTGCCGGGGGTCGGCAAACAGCCGCCGTACGTCCGCTTCCTCCACGATCTGACCGGCGTACATGACGACGACGCGGTGGCACATCTCGGCGACCACCCCCAGGTCGTGGGTAATCAGCAGGATGGCGGTGCCGTGCTCGCGGCGCAACTTTTTCATCAGCTCCAAAATCTGCGCCTGAATCGTCACGTCCAGCGCCGTGGTCGGCTCGTCAGCGATCAGCAGTTGAGGCTGACAGGCCATCGCCATCGCGATCATCACCCGCTGCCGCATGCCGCCCGAGAGCTGGTGCGGATACTCTGCGGCGATCTCCTCCGCCCGCGGGATGCCCACTTCCTTTAACAGATGGACGGCCCGCATTGCCCCCTCCCGCCGCGACAATCCGAGGTGGCGGCGCAGCGGCTCGGCGATTTGTCTGCCGATCGGATGCAGCGGATTAAGCGCGGTCATCGGCTCCTGAAAAATCATCGCAATCCGGTTGCCGCGGATCGACTGCATCTCCTTTTCCGACAGCCGCAGCACGTCCGTTCCGGCAAACCGGACGCTGCCGTCCAGCTTGGCGTTTTTGCCCAACAGCCGCATGATGGACAGGCTGGTGACGCTTTTGCCGCAGCCGGATTCGCCGACGATGCCCAGCGTCTCCCCTGCTTCGACGGAAAAGCTGACATCCTCGACAACCGTCAGCGTGCGGCCGGATTGGGCAAACGTGGTGCGCAGGTGTTCCACTTCCAATATAGGTGGCATGGCGTCTCCCCCTTTCTCCTCAGGATGTTCGGGCCGGTCCGCTGACGAGCGACATGACCCGGTTGTGAAACGCTTTTCGCCAGCGCGGCATCAGCGGACTGACTGCGGGATGAACGCGGTTGGTGAGCACGATCAGCGTGGCTCCCCGGATTGGATCACACCAGATCGACGTGCCGGTAAACCCGGTGTGGCCAAAGGCGTCGGGAGACAGCAGATCCCCTCCCGTGCAGCCGGCGGACGCCGCCTCCAAGGGCCCCGCCGCGGCGGACGCCTCCCAGCCCAGTGCGCGCGCCGGAGCCAGCCGGCCGGTCCGGCAGCCAGCCGCAAACGTGCGCAATACCGGGTCCAGGCGCACCGGGGCGTCAGCAGACGTCCACATCCGCATGTAGCGCTCTACGTCGCGGGCGGTGGAAAAGAGGCCGGCGTGGCCGCTCACGCCGTCCAGGCCGTAGTGGCAGTTGCCGTCATGGACCGTTCCGCGGATCATCCCCTCCCGCCAGGCGAAAGAGTCCAGACGCTCCTGCAGCTGCCCGGCGTGCGGATGGCCGGCCGCCATCATCTGCTCCGCCTGCTGGCGGGACTGTTCCCGCTCGTACGCGTTGCCNTNCTCNGTCGGGGCGATCTTCCGGATGTCGACCCCGCGCGCCAGCGGACGGTACCCTGTCGCCGTCATGCCCATCGGCTGAAAGATCAGCCGCTCGGCCAACAATTCCAGCGGTTCGTCCCAGACGCGCTCCAGGAGAAAGCCCAGCAGCATGAAGCCCAGATCGCTGTAGATCACCTGTTTACCCGGCTCGCCGATCAGCGGTTCGGCGGCGATCAGGGAGAGGTAGTCATCCCTCCCGTGCCCCAACAGATAGTACGGACGCCATGCCGGCAGGCCGGAGGTGTGGGTCAGCAGGTGCAGGAGGGTGATCCGCCGTTTGCGGGCGTCTGCTGTCCGCTCCCACTCCGGCAGGTGAATCTCCAGCGGATCGCTGAGCGACAGCTTCCCCGTCTGCATGCTCAACAGCACGAGCGGCAGAGTGACGATCACCTTGGTCAGCGAAGCCAGATCGTAGATGGTATCCGCTGACGGGAGCGACGTATGTTCTCCTCTCCCGATACTTCCGCGCGCGACCACCACCGGCGGCTCGCCTCCGATCGTCAAGCTGGCGACGCCTCCGGGGAAAATCCCCCGGTCAATGCCTTCGTCCAAACTTTCCGTCAACTCACACCGGATGCGTTCCGCGTCCATCCGCGCTCCCTCCTTATCTGTTGCGATGCTTCGGATCGAGTATGTCGCGCACCGCGTCGCCAAACATGTTGAAGGCGAGAATCGTAACCGTCATGGTGACGCACGGCCAGACGATCATTCCTGGCGCCAGCTCCATGTAGCGGCGCGCTTCGGAAATCATCCCGCCCCATGACGGGTCGGGCGGCTGAATGCCCAATCCGAGAAAGCTGAGAGCCGATTCCGTCAGGATGGCGCCGGAGATGGCCAAGGTCGCCTGCACCAACAGCGGCGCTGTGACGTTCGGAAAAATCTCCAGAAACAGGATGCGCAGCGTTCCTGCCCCGATCGCCCGGGCGCTTTCCACAAACTCCAGGTTTTTCACGGACAGGACGGCGCTGCGCACCGTCCGGGTAAACACCGGAATGTTGACGATTCCGATCGCCAAAATCGTATTGCTCGTGCCCGGTCCCAGCGCCGCCACGATCGCCAGCGCCAGCAGGATTTCCGGAAAAGCGAACAACACATCCATCACCCGCATGATCAGTCCGTCCATCCAGCGGCCAAAATACCCCGCGATCAGCCCGAACAAGGTGCCAAACCCGGCGCTGAGCAGCACGGACAGCAAGCCCACCGTCAGCGATACCCGCGCGCCGTAAATGATTCGGCTGAACAGGTCGCGGCCAAACTGATCCGTCCCCAGCCAGAACTGCCCGGAGCTGCCCTCCATGCGGTGGTCCGGAAACATCTGCGTCGGATCGTGCGGGGCGATGACCGGCGCCAGCACTGCCGCGGCAGTCAACACGGCAAGAACGGCGAGACAGACGACAGCCGTTTTGTTTTCCCAAAAGCGTCGGCGGTATGTGCTCATGAACGATTTCTCCTCGCTAGTACTTGATGCGCGGGTCAATCCAGGTGTAGATGATGTCGATCAGCAGGTTGACCAGGACAAACACCAGCGCCACAAACAGCACGCCTCCCTGCACCACCGGATAGTCGCGCTGATAAATGCCCTCCAGCACGTACTGCCCCAGGCCGGGTATGGAAAACAACTGCTCCACGATCACGGAACCGCCGAGCAGGTAGCCGATCTGCATGCCGGCGATCGTCACGATCGGAATGGACGAGTTGCGCAAGGCGTGGCCGAAGACAACCGTCCAGATGCTGTTTCCCTTGGCCCACGCGGTGCGAATGAAATCCTTTTCCATCGTCTCCAGAAAGGCAGAGCGCGTCATCCTGAGCACTCCGGCGGCAATGACGATGCCCATTGTGATCGCCGGCAGCAAAAACACCTGCAGCGCCTCCCCCGGGTCTTCCCAAAAGCTGACGACGTCAATCGGCGGAAACCAGCCGAAATACAGCGACAGCACGAGCAGCAACAGCGTCCCGACAGCGAAGTTGGGAACGGAGATGCCAAGCAGGGCGGCGATGCGCACGACGATGTCCGTTTTCGAGTGGACGCGGATCGCTGACAGAATGCCCAGCGGGATCGCGATCGACCAGCCGATCAGCACGGCGAACAGCGTGAGCTGCAACGTGATCGAAAAACGCTTCAAGATCTGCGGCAGAATCGCCTCGCCGGTGTGGACGGAAACGCCAAAATCCCCTTTTACCAGGCCGCCCAGCCAGGACAGGTACTGGGTGATCAGCGGCTGATCCAGCCCCATGCTTGCGCGCAGGGCGGCAATCGCTTCCGGCGTGGCATTGGTCCCCAGCATGATGGAAGCAGGGTCGCCCGGCACGAGATGCAAAATGGTAAAGACGAGCACGGAGATGCCGAACAGGATGGGAACAAGGCCGACGAGGCGTTTGATGACATAGCTTCCCACGTATTACTCCTCCTTAAGAGACGAAGAAGCGGGGAGACGGCTGCTCCCCGGCTTCCCAGGCGTTTCCTGTGCTATTGGACGGTCGCTTGCAGCAGCGCGATGGATTCGCCCGCCGCCGTCGGCTGGAACGACACGTTGTCGCGGACCGCGTAAAAGTTTTTCGGGGAAGCGAGGAACAGATTGGGCGCGTCCTCCACCAGCAGCTTCTGCGCCTCGTCGTACAGCTTTTTCCGCTCGGTCTGGTCGACGGTCTGCAGCGCTGTGACGACCAGCTCATCAAACCGCGGATTGGAGTAGTTCCAGACGTTGGCGGAGCCCTCCGTATGGAAAAAGAAGCGCAGGGAGCGGTCGGAATCTGTCCCGGACGTGTTGCGGCCGACCAGAAGCGACATCTCCTTGGACTTCCAGGTCTCGATGTAGTTGCCCCACTCCAGTTGGTTGATCCGCGCATTGATGCCGATGGCCTTTAACTGCTGCTGCAGCACCTGCGCCGTCTCCACCATGTCCGGATAAGTGGAAGCCGTCTCGATCACAGTGTCAAAACCGTTGGGGTAGCCGGCTTCCGCCAGNAGCTGCTTTGCTTTGTCCAGGTTTTGCTTGTAGCTGTCGTAGGCGGCAGGATCAAGCGCCCAGTTTGCTGCGGCCGGCGAGATGGGACCGGTCAGCGACGCCTGTCCCTTCCACACCGTCTGCACGATCTGGTTGCGGTCCACCGCATAGCTGATCGCCTGACGCACGCGTGGGTCGTCAAACGGCTTTTTCTTTACGTTGATGCCGAGGTAGCTGTACTCCAGCGACTGGTAGCTTTTCACCTGCACGCCCGGCTTGCCTTCCAACAGCGTGGCCGAGTCGGCGGAGATGCTCGCGATGTCCACCTTGCCGGAGCGGATCGCGGCCAGCCGCTCCGCTTCGTCCTTCATGATCTGGAACTTGATCGCGTCCACTTTCGGCAGCCCGGTTTTGAAATAGTCGGGATTTTTCTTCAACAGCACGTACTGCCCCGGTTCGTTTTTCTCCAGGATGAACGGTCCTGTCCCCACCGCTTCCTTGTTGAGGTCGGCCACTTCCTTCGGCACGATCGCGGCAAACGAGCTGGCCATGTTCGTCAGCAAAGCGGCGTCCGGGTGTTTTAGCTTGAACACGACCGTGTGCGGATCTTTCGCTTCGATCACGTCCACGCTGGCGAAGTACGACTTGGCGATGGAACCCGTCTCGGGATTGAGAATCCGCTCAAAGCTGTACTTGACATCGTCCGCCGTCATCTCCCGCCCGTTGTGAAACGTCACGCCCTTGTGCAGCGTGAAGGTAACCGTCTTGCCGTCCGGGGAAATCTCCCACTTCTCAGCCAGGCTGGGGGTGACGTTCAGGTTCTCGTCCAGCCGGGTCAAGCCGTCATACACCAGTGCGTAGATGCGGGCGCTGGACGCCGCCGGCACCTTGTGCGGATCCAAGCCGACAGGGTCCTGATCCGCCGCGACGACCAGTTCGGTTTTGCCGCTTCCGCCCTGCTGCCCCGGTTGTGGATTCGCCGTATCGCTTGCAGAACCACCTCCGCCGCTGCAGGCGGAAAGCAGCAAGGAAAATGACAGGAAAATCGCTGCCCATGCCCGTTTTTTCACATTGATTCCCCCCTGTATCTGTTTAATAACAAATGGTCCCCAAGACGACCGCCCGTTTGGCCCCGGTGACAGACGGCACGTTGCTCGGCCGTCCCATCAGTGTTTCGTGGCCCAGAATGGCAAAGGCGATCGCCTCCTTGGCTTCGTCCGGGATGCCGTACGCGTCCGTCGTCATCAGCTGGATGCCTGCCGGCAGACGGTCCCGGAGCATCTGTAGCAGCGTCTTGTTGCGGGCGCCGCCGCCGGAGACGATCACTTCATGCACCGGCGTGGACGGCAGCACAAACGATTCGTACGCTTCCACAATCGTGGCCGCCGTCAGCGCCGTCGCCGTCGCCACCAGGTCGGCAGCGGAGAGGCCGCGCACATCCTTTTCGGCCCACAGCTTCTCGGCAAACGCCCGGCCGAACATCTCCCGCCCCGTGCTTTTCGGCGGCACCAGCCGGTAGTACGGATCAGCCAGCAGCTCCTGCAGCAGTTCGGCGCAGACCGTCCCTTCGGCTGCCATCCGGCCGCCCTCGTCAAAGCGCTGCCGGCCGTTCGTCGCCATCTGCACGATCTGGTCGATCACCATGTTGCCCGGACCCGTGTCAAAGGCAACCAGATCGTCGATGGAGGCGCCCGGCGGCAGTACCGTCACATTGGCAATCCCGCCGATGTTTTGCAGCAGCCGCCCTTTTTCGCCGTGCCGAAACAGGACGTAATCGGCGTACGGAACGAGCGGCGCCCCTTCGCCGTCCGCCGCCAGGTCGCGCGAGCGGAAATTGCCGACGACGGGAATCCCGGTCCGCTCCGCCAGCGTCGACAGCTCGCCGATCTGCAGGGAAGCCCGGATATTTGCCGTGCCCGCCGGACAGGGAAACGGCGCCCGGCCGGCGACATGCCAGACAGTCTGCCCATGCGTGCAGATCGCATCTACTTCGCCGGGAGCGACAGCGGCCGCTTCCAGCAGTTCGCCGACCGCGTGGGCGTACCATTCCGCCAGTCCAAAATGGGCCAGGGTCAGCCGGTCAATTCGGGCCGTTTGCGGACTGCACAGCTCGGCCAACCACTCCCGCAACTCATCCGAGTACGGCAGATAGTAAAAATGTTGGAGACGGACGGCGGCAATGTCGCCCGCCTGGTCCGTTTCAATCGCCACCAGTGCGGCATCCACTCCGTCGAGCGACGTCCCCGACATCAACCCGATGACCAAATGTTCCCGTTTCTCCCGGTAGCGCCGCTGTACCTGAACGTTCAAGGGGCCACCTCCTTGCAAGCATTCTTCAATCAGAATGTTGAAAAGATACTGACGATAATCGTTACCACCATTATATGTAACAAAATTTCTTGGGTCAATTAATGATTACTAAATTTTATTACTACAATGTAAACAAAAAAGGGCGGCCAGTCAGGCATGTCCGCCGCCGCCCTTGGGCATCACAGGACACGTGTATGAAATGAGCTCCGACAGCAGTTGGGTGTACAGCGGATTGCTCGCAGGCCGACAGGTGATGGAAGACGTGTCGAACGTTCTCGTGAAATAAACGCGCAGAAAAAGCCGGACACCCACCATAAGGTATCCGGCTTTTTTCGTTGGGCACACTGCAGCTTGGACGACCTTTGGAACAGCCGTGAACGCCCGCAGAGCTGAGGATGCGCCTTTTTTGTACACGCTTGCGTCCCTGTCAATCGTGACTTACACTGATGCGTAGAAGTGATTGGCCGGCAATGCCGACAGCAGGACATTGCCCGCCGGGGACGCCTGTCCCCAAGCGCACCGACAAAGGAGTGGCAGCCCTTTATGCTAATCGTGGAAGACCAAAACCGGGAGCTGCTGGACAGCCTGCGTGTCCATCTCGTAGATGCGCTTAGGCGGCACAAGCGCAAACCGTATCTGCCCGTCTGGGGTGAACTGTTTTGGGCGTTGCGGGAGATTGCCAAAACCGGACAACGGCTTGGCCAAGACATCCTCATCTACCCGATCCAGCCGATCGGAACCCTTCTGTACCGCTATCAATCCGACAAGTTCCAGGTCGACATCCCCGATCCCGGCATCACGATTTCGCTGACCGCCGAGCAGTTGATTGACGCACTGATCAACGGCAGCTTTGCGCCGATCGAATCCTTTCCCGTTCACAAACCGCCCTCCCTCGGCTAGACACCTGTCTGCCAGCTTTTGGAGGGGTTTTGACAACGAAACATAAAAAAGAGGCGGTCCCTCCTGCACAGTTTTGGACCGCCGTCACGAACTCCCCAAGTTCGTACATACTAGGAATTGTACTATGCTTTTCGCTTATCGAAAAGTGTCGTCTTTTGTTTTCTTCGTAATTTGTAAAAAACTGCACCATGGCGGGACGCGATTTTCAGGCGCGTGCTAACGTTTATCTTGCTTCTGCTCTGCTCCCGGCAGGATGTACAGGGTTTGATTTCCATTTATTTACTTTTTCTGTATACTATTTTTTCCTATCTGTCCGCACACCGCGGATGGGAAGACTGCCCTCTCCGCCAGCATGAAGATAAAAAAAAAGCTGCCTGTATGGTACAGGCAGTCCCTAGAAAGGGAGGGGTAATACGTGATGAATCAACTTTACAGACGGCAATACGGTCAAAAGGTTGCTGGAACTGGCTTTTTTACGAGCCTGGACCTATGCAAATGGTACAATCATCACAGCACAGTTTGTCCACAATATCAACAAGGGGGAAGTCATTCGTGAATCGTTTGTCGGAGGAAGAAAAACGTGGCGTGTACAAGGCCATCGTAAATCGCAGGGACATCCGTACATTTCTGGACAAACCGGTTCCAGACGAAAAGCTGTTTGCCATCCTGCAGGCCGGCCACCACGCTCCGTCTGTCGGCTTCATGCAGCCGTGGAATTTTGTCATCATCCGCGACGCGGCGACGAAACAGCAGCTGGCAGAGATCGTGCAAAAAGAGCGGCGGGCGCTGGCCATCCACTACGAGGGGACGGACAGGGAACTCGCCTTTTTGGACCTAAAAATCGAAGGGATCAAGGAAGCGCCGATTACTCTCTGCGTCACCTGCGATCCCACCCGAGGCGGGGACCACGTGCTGGGGCGCAACTCCATACCGGAAACGGACATCATGTCCGTAAGCTGCGCCATCCAAAACATGTGGCTGGCCGCTTATGCGGAAGGCCTGGCCATGGGCTGGGTCAGTTTCTACAAAAAGCCGGATGTACGCCGCATCCTCGGCATCCCGCCGCATGTGGAACCAGTTGCCCTGCTGTCCATCGGCTACACCGACCACTATCCGGAACGGCCGCTGCTGGAAATCTTCCAATGGGAGCGCAGGCTTGACCTGGAGAAGCTCATTTTCGAGGAAAAATGGGGTCAGGTGCCGGACAGCGTGAAGATTGGTCAGAAGTAAGCACCGCACAAACACACAAAAAAGACAGGGCTGTCCCGTCCAGCAGCATCTGCCACCGACGGGTACAACCCTGTTTTTCGTAGATACACATTTGTCATACGCGATGCTTTGGCTTCACGAACGAGGCCGTGTCCGGTTCGTCGGGAGCGCCTCCAGCGGATTGTCAGGCCAGTAGTGTTTGGGGTAACGCCCTTTCAGATCCTTCTTCACGTCAAAATAGGCGCTGCGCCAAAAGCTGGCCAGATCGCGCGTCACCTGCACGGGGCGATGTGCCGGCGACAGCAGGTGGAGCGTCAGCGGCACCCTCCCCCGGGCAATCCGGGGGGTTTCCTTCAACCCGAACAGCTCCTGCAGCCGCACAGCCAGCACCGGAGCCTCGGGATCGCTGTAGTCGACGGGGATGCGCGATCCGCTGGGCACGACGATATGCGTCGGGGCGTATTCATCCAGTTCGCGCCGCTGCTCCCAGGAGAGCATCCCGGCGAAGATGTCGGTCAAGGAGAGGCGCTGCAAATCGTCGCGGCTTTTCAAACCGTACAGGTGCGGCCCGAGCCAGTCAGGCAGCGAAGCCGACAGCGCCTCCTCCGACACGTCCGGCCAGCCCTCCTCGTGCCGGCTCATGAACAACAGTCGCTGCCAAAACTGGCGGGCCTGCTTGGTCCACGGCAGGATGTCCAGCCCTTCTTCGGCGATCCCGCGAAGCAGCGCAGCCGCGGTCGCTTCCGGATCGGGGTCGGCCAGCGGTACGTCTTTCAGCACCAGGGCCCCCAGCCGTTTCCGTTGTCTCGCCCGCACGGCCTGCGCCTCGCGATCCCAGTATACGGCCGTCTCCGCCTCGATCTGGTCGGCGAAGTGCCGCTCCAGATCGGATATGTCGACCGGAGCAGCAAGATGCACACGTCCTTCCGTTCCCAGATCGTCCAGTTCGGCTGCCACCAGCCAGGGAGCCTGGGCCAACGGCTGCTGCCCGGCCAGTGCTGCCCCGCGGCCGTTGCGCAACAGAAACCGCCCGCTGTCGCGCCTCCGCGCGATTCGATCGGGGTAGGCGAAAGCGAGCAAAAGTCCGCACGCGTCTACGTCGTCGCCGCTGTTTTCAGCAATTCCCGCCTCACGCTTCCAGTGGTTCGCCTCAGCGAGAATCCGTCGGCAGGCAGCCGCATCCACCGTGTACCCAGGCGGTGCGGCATCCCCGGGCCGCCCTCCCGCCGCTGCCTGTCGCAGCGTCTCCACCCGCAGGCGCAGATCGGCGTCGGCCGGATGATGACCGCTGCGCAAAATATCCCGTTCGCTCAGAAGTGCCGCCAGTTCGCAGGCCAATCCGCCCAGACCGAGGGGAATGGCCTTTAGGATCATGTGCGCAAGACGGGGATGCAGACCAAGCTCTGCCATCCGCCGTCCGTGCGGGGTAATCGCCCCGCTTTTCTCCAGCGCGCCGAGCTGCACGAGCAGGTCACGCGCCTGCGCAAGGGCGGCAGCCGGAGGCGAGTCGAGCCAGCGCAGCTCAGCCGGGTCCGCGACGCCCCAGGCAGCCAGTTCGAGCGCCAGCGGAGCCAGATCCGATTCCAGAATCTCGGGCGTGTTTCGCAATGCCAGGTGCCGATGCTCCTGCTCTGTCCACAGCCGGTAGCATACGCCGGGGCCGAGACGGCCTGCCCGGCCCCGCCGCTGCTCGGCCGACGCCTGCGACACCCGGATCGTTTCCAGCCGGGCCATGCCTGTGCGCGGCGAAAAGCGCGGCACCCGCGCCAGGCCGCTGTCAATCACCACCCGGACCCCTTCCACCGTCAGGCTGGTCTCGGCGATGGAAGTGGCGAGGACAATTTTGCGCTCACCCGGCCGCCCCGGAGCAATCGCCCGGTCCTGTACCTCCTGCGGCAGATTTCCGTAGAGGGGGGCCACCCGGACGGAGGCGCCCAACTCCAGCTCGGCGAGCCTTTCTTCCACCCTGCGAATCTCTCCCGCTCCCGGCAAAAAGACCAGGATATCTCCCGGTTCCGACGCGAGCGCTTCCTGAATCCGGCGGACGACGACCGCTCAATCGCCCCCTCCACCCGGCGATCCAGATAGCGCGTCTCCACCGGATAGGCTCGTCCTTCGCTCGTCAGCACCGGCGCATCGCCCAACAGCGCAGCCACCGGCTCGGCATCCAACGTGGCCGACATGACCAGGATGCGCAGATCGTCGCGCAGTACGGACTGAGCCTCCAGGCACAGGGCCAATCCCAGGTCGGCATGAAGGCTGCGCTCGTGAAATTCGTCAAAAATGACCAATCCCGTGTCCTCAAGTGCCGGGTCGGCCTGCAGCATCCGCGTCAGCACGCCCTCGGTAACCACTTCGATGCGCGTGGCAGGCCCGACCCGGGTATCCAGGCGCACCCGGTATCCCACGGTGTCACCCACCTGTTCCCCCAGCGAGGCGGCCATGTAGCGCGCCGCCGCTCGCGCAGCCAGACGGCGCGGTTCCAACATCAAAATGCGTCGTCCGGCCAGCCACGGCTCGTCGAGCAGGGCAAGCGGCACCCGGGTCGTTTTCCCCGCCCCGGGCGCAGCCACCAGCACCGCGCTGCTGCGGGTGCGAAGCGCCTCTTTCAACGCCGGGATGATCGAATCGACGGGCAATGTATTCATGCGATCACCTCATGTTTGTTTCAGCCGCGAACATCCTGTTCCACCTCTGCTATTATAGCCGCTTCGCCGGCGGTCGGCACGCGTTTTGACGCACACTGGGGATGCGGGTGGGCCAGGCGGCCTTATGCTGTCAGCGCTCCGTAACGTAAGTATCGGGAGACAGCGCGGTCACAAACGGGCTCACCTCGCCGACAGCATACAGGTGCAGTTCATGCATCGCCCGCGTACAGGCAGTGTAAAACAGCCTGCGTTCCGCCTCCCGCCCGTACGTCACCCGAGACGCATCGTAGATGATGACCGCGTCGAATTCGACGCCTTTGGCCAGATAGGACGGGATGACGAGCACGCCCGGCTCAAAGGAGACCGTCTCCTTGCTGATCAGGCGCACCGGCAGCCGGCTGCTGAGTGCTGCGTACGCGTCCCGACTTTCCCGGGCAGTTTTGCAGATGACCGCAATCGTCCGGTGTCCCGCGTCTTGAAGCGCGCGGATGCGGGCGACAATCTTCTCCGCCAGATCGCTCGGATCGGCAGCTTGTGTCAAGGTTGGCTTTACGCCGTCCCGGTTAAACGGCTGAATCACTTCGCCCCCGGTGATCAGCCCGCGGGTAAACTCGACGATCTGCCGCGTGGACCGGTAGCTCCGCGTCAGCACGATCATCTCGGTCTGTCCGTCTTCGTACAGCGATGCGAGCGGGGAAAAGTCGGTTTGCGCATCGACGTGGGCGTAAATCGCCTGGTTCAGGTCGCCGAGCACGGTCATGCTGCTGTGCGGAAACAGCCGCCGGAGAAAAGCAAACTGAAACGGCGAGTAGTCCTGTGCCTCATCGATGAACACGTGCCGGACCGACGTGTTGGTGTGAAAGCCTTCGATCAACTCTTTTGCATACAAATACGGCGTGGCGTCCTCCCAGAACAGCTCGGACCGATCCAGCATCTCCACGGTCCTGGCGCATATCTCCGCCCACTGCTGCGGCCAGGGGAGATCGTTTGCTAAACGCATCGCGTACTGCGGATCGGCAAACAACTGCCGGTACACGGCCTTCATGTTGACAAAACCAAACTGCTTCACCCACCGGCGCAGCGGCTCGAAGTGCTCGTTGACGACCGTGGCGGCAAGCAATTCCCGTTCGCGCTCAAAGTCGTCAAACGACTCGGCGGTAAAGCGCTTTTCCCGCCGAAGCTGTTGATAGGCGCGGTAATACTCCTCCCGATCAAGCAGGTCGATCTCGTCTTCCACCCACGGCTGCGTCCGCTCCTGGCGCTCCTGCTTTCGCANTTCTTCCAGCAGCCACTCTGCCGTCAGCCTCAAGCGGTTGGGGAGGCGCAGCGAGGGATCGAGCGAGTAAAAATGCTCCCGGATNTGCTCGGCGTCAATCAGGGTCCTGCCGCGGAAGGTCACATCCGCAAAGAGCAACCCCGCTTGCCGGAGCGATTCCACGTAGCGCTCGATCACCTGCTTGAAGGCGGCAGACGCCTTGAAGCGAATGCCTTCCATGCGGGCGTCATACCCCGGCTCGTCCATGGCGGTGTAGGCGTATTCCATCTGCGCAAACGGATCTTCGATGCGAAACGTCTCCCCCAGCCTGTGCTCCACGTACTCCTGAAACGTCGTCTGCTGCATGTTTTCCTCACCCAATTCGGGCAGGACGGTGGACACGTAGCTGTTAAACAGCGGATTGGGGGAAAACAGCACGATCTGCTCCGCCCGCAGCGTGTTCCGGTACCGGTAGAGAAGATAGGCCACCCGCTGCAGAGCGGCAGACGTCTTGCCGCTTCCCGCTGCTCCCTGTACGACGAGCAGCCGGCTTCGCTCGTTGCGGATAATGCGGTTTTGTTCTTTTTGAATCGTGGCCACGATGCTTTTCATCTGCCCGTCCGCCTGTCTGCCGAGCACTTCCTGCAGCAGTTCGTCGCCGATGGTGACCCCCGTGTCAAACATGCTCTGAATCCGGCCGTCACGGATGATGTACTGCCGCTTCAACTCCATCGTGCCGGTAATCGTACCGCCAGGAGTCTCGTACTGCGCTGGTCCGGGCGGGTAGTCGTAATACAGGCTGGACACCGGCGCGCGCCAATCGTAGATCAGAAACTGTTCGTCCTGTTCGTCGAGCAGGGAGGCGATTCCCAGGTAGATGCGCTCCGGAGTTTGCTCCCCGTCTTCGACAAAGTCGATTCGCCCGAAATACGGCGACTGTTTCAGTTTCTTCAGCGTGGCAAGCTGCCTGCTCGCATGGCGGTGGCTGCGTTCCCGCTCCGACAACACCTCAGCCTGCTGCTTGATGCTCGCGTACGTCTCTATCGCTTCCATCATATCGTCAACGTTGACCGTCACATCGTCCCAAAAGTTTTTTCGNATCTCCACGATGTCCGCCCGCACGTTGCTGACATGCTCCTCAAGACTGTTGATTTTCCGGTCAATCACGCCGATGACACGTTCAACACGTTCATTTTCTTCCCGCCACTCTCTCTCCGTCACGCTCATCGTATCGCTCCTCTTCAGCAAAATTTTGGACCACAGTGTTTGACAATCCACATCATTTGTGATAAGATTATATTGGGATATATTATTCAGTTTTTGTTGGTGGGTAGTGGCCACTCCTCATTCTAACACAGACGGATGCAAAACACAATGCGGGCGGCGCCAGAAGAACTTGTCCCATTCCCACGGCGATGAAATGAACGAAATATCAGCTAGAAAGCGATAGAGCAAACGGAGACGCGTGAATCGTCTCCGTTTTTCGTAGATGCTGCCAATACTAATACCATAAATTTCCATGATAGAGCAAGCAACTTTCTCGTGAACTTTTGGAGGATGGACGAGGATCATACAAAATCGGTGAACGCATCCAATTTACCAGAGCAATTGAAACAGCCGGCGGTCCATGAGATTGGTGTCGATCGGACATTCCCTCGCGTTTTCGCCGTACTGCCATGCCCANACCTGTGCCGGGCAGGGGGGACGGACGGGTGCATACGCCGGTGCTTGACGCGAAGATGACGGGCCCGGCGTAGGCTCCTGGCTCCACAGTACGGTTCGCGTTCGCACCCTTTCGCTCCTTTCCTGCGCGAGACAATACGCTCGGGAAAAGGCGGGTTGACTCGGATCACAGTAAATCCCCGGACGATATCCTCCCTGATCGATTGCATCCACCCACCCGCGAATCCACGCTTCATCGACCTGAAACCGTTTCTCGATGTTGGCAAACAGGATGGTTCCCTTGGNAATCCCGAGCAGTTGAGCGTAGTACATGCTGTTTCTCGCAATGATTCGCCCCTGGTCATAGCCGACCGCTCGGGTGAATTTACTGTAAATCGGCAGGATTTTCACGCCGTTGCGATGCAGAAAAGACGCTTCCGCCTTCGTCAGTCCGTCGGCTGCATTGGGAACCGTTGCCAAATACCTTCCCCAGTAGGCAGGTTTGCCGAAGTTGCGCACTACACATTGATACAACTCATTTCCCACTCG
>JGI25329J36429_1000645_pt1 | contig 20875 bp, 19 predicted proteins | sample HigsolmetaAR204D_FD_36429 | JGI IMG/M metagenome (IMG submission 36429)
TGGTGGAGGCGGGGGGATTCGAACCCCCGTCCGAAAATAGCGACACATAAGCATCTCCGAGCGCAGTCGTTCTATAAGATTTCGGCTAACGGCCTGCGGAACGACACGCCAGCCGCTAACCTAGCCTGATTGATCTTCTTCCTTTGGCCCCAGGCGGAGACCTCCGGCGTAGCCCGTTAGAAGTGAGCCCTAATCACGCCACACGGGCCGATGGAGTGTTAGAGCCTCGCTGGTAATTAGGCAGCGAGAGAAAGTTGTTTGTTGCCAGTTATGGCTTTCCGCGTTGTTAACGGGGTCCGCAGCCCCCCGGCTCGCTTCTTATGCTCTACTATTCCCGTCGAATCCAGAACGCCCCCGTGATGAAAAAATCAATCAGGAGAAAAAAAGTCTAGGCGAAGATGGCAACTGTCCACACCTAGACTGTAGTTTCGGGGTTCATTGCCTTCTTACTATAGCACACGCNGCATNCAAAACTCAACGTCGATTTGTGCCAATCCTGCCATCGTGCACCATGCGCGGTGCCTGCAGCCAACGGCTTGTCGGCCACTGTTCAGCTGCTGGCAGCGCACCTTGCCTGTAAGTACGCTGCCCAGCAGATACANNACCATTCATCACGATCAAATGCCATCGCAGTAAACAAGAGGTACTTGTCTTCCGCTTCGTTACACCTTCTGCCGCTCGCGCAGCGCGCGCTCCACTTCCCGCTGAGCATCGCGCTTTTTGATGTCCTCGCGCTTGTCGTAGTTCTTCTTCCCTTTGACCAGCGCCAGCTCCACCTTGGCCCAGCCGCCCTTGAGGTAGAGGCTGAGCGGCACCAGCGAGTACCCTTTTTCGCGGGTGAGGCCGTTCAGTTTGAGGATTTCCAGACGGCGCAGCAGAAGTTTGCGCGTCCGTTCCGGCTCGTGGTTGTAGCGGTTGCCCTGCTCATACGGGCTGATGTGCATGTTGTACAAGAGAACTTCNCCGTTTTGAATGCGGGCGAAGCTGTCCTTGAGCTGTACGCGTCCGGCCCGCACCGATTTGATCTCCGTGCCTGTCAGGGCAATGCCGGCTTCGTACACGTCTTCGATGTGATAGTCGTGACGCGCTTTGCGGTTTTGCGCCAGCGTCTTCACACCGGTTTTCGCTTTTGCCATGGGAGATCACCTCGCTTGCCTGGGTAAACGGACGGCTGTAGAATCGGTCAATATCGTACCTGTTAGTCTAGCAAATATCGCGGCGTTTGACAAGATCATNACCGCCGCTTCCGTTTCGCCTGCGCGGCCACGTGTTTCTTTTTCGATTTTTTGGCTCGGATCAGGTCTTCCCAAAACGCCTTTTGCCGGGTCGTCGGCGATTCTGCCTCGTCGAGCGGCACGACGTCACCCTCGGACGTGTCTGCTTGACCGGCATCAATCTGCTGAGCGGCTTCGAGCTGACGGCGCTGCTTTCGTTGCTTGCGCAGCACGGCGGGATGGGGCTTTTCCTGCCTGGACGCCCGTTTTGTGTCGCGCTTGCCTTTGCGCCCGTCGATCACCTTGGGGGTGCGCTCCCGGCCGCGGAAGGTGTTGGGCCGCTTCATCCCGACGATCTCAAAGTCAATGGCCCGCTCATCCACATTGACGTTGGAGACACGCACCTGCACCACGTCGCCGATGCGGAACTGTTTGCCCGTCCGCTCCCCGATCAGGGCGTACGCCTTTTCGTGGTAATGGTAGTAGTCGTCGGTCAGATAGCTGATGTGCACCAGACCTTCAATTGTATTAGGAAGCTCCACGAAAATGCCGAACGACGTAACGCCGGAAATGACGCCTTCAAATTCCTCGCCGATCCGCTCCAGCATGTACTCTGCCTTTTTCAAATCGTCCGTTTCCCGCTCGGCATCCACGGCGATGCGTTCGCGCTGGGAGGCGTGTTCCGCAATGATCGGCATCTGCTCTGTCCAATAGGCCAAGCGCTTTTCGGACAGCTCGCGATTCTCCAGCCACTCGCGAATCCGCCGGTGGACGATCAGGTCAGGGTAGCGCCGAATCGGGGAGGTAAAGTGCGTGTAGAAGTCGGTCGCCAGGCCGTAGTGCCCCAGGCTTTCCGCGTCGTAGCGCGCCTGCTTCATCGAGCGCAGCATTACCGTGCTGATGATGACCTCCTCGGGCGTACCTTTTACCTCCTCCAGAAGCTGCTGNAGGGCGCGCGGGTGGACGGTGTTGCCCTTGCCGCGGACCGTGTAGCCGAAGTTGGTGACAAACTCCATGAAGGCCATCAGTTTTTCCGGGTTGGGTTCCTCGTGCACCCGGTACATAAACGGCTGTTTCATCCAGTGGAAGTGCTCTGCCACGGTTTCATTNGCCGCCAACATGAATTCCTCGATGATCGACTCGGCGATGGATCGCGTNCGGAAGCCGATCTCCGTCGGCGTTCCCTCTTCGTTGACGTAAATTTTCGCCTCGCGGAAGTCAAAGTCGATTGCGCCGCGGCGCATCCGCTTGGCGCGCAGCTTGCGGGCCAACTCCTCCATCAGGCGGAACATCGGCACCAGTTCGCTGTACTTTTCGATCAGCGCTTCATCATTTTCTTCCAAAATCTTGCGCACATCCGTGTAGGTCATTCGCTCATTGGTGCGGATGACGCTGAGGTAGATGTCGTAGGTGACCAGGTTNGCCTCCGCATCCAACTCCATGTCGCAGGTGATCGTCAGGCGGTCCACCTTNGGGTTAAGGCTGCAGATGCCGTTGGACAGTCGGTGCGGCAGCATGGGGATTACCCGGTCAACGAGATAGACGCTGGTGCCGCGCCGATACGCTTCCTGATCCAGCGCGGAATGTTCCCGGACGTAGTAGCTGACGTCGGCGATGTGGACGCCCAGCAGGTAATTGCCGTTGGGCAGCTTCTCCACCGAGACCGCGTCGTCCAGGTCTTTTGCATCCGCGCCGTCGATGGTTACCATCATCCGGTCGCGCAGGTCACGCCTGCCCTTGATCTCCTCCTCGGAGATTTCGTCCGGCACCGCTTCCGCCTCGGCCAGCACGTCGGCAGGGAACGCTTCCGGCAGGCCATACTTGCGGATGATCGAGAGAATGTCCACACCCGGATCGTTTTTATGCCCGAGGATCTCGATCACTTCCCCTTCCGGACTGGTACGTCCTTCCGGGTAGCGGACGATCTTGGCGACGACCTTGTGCCCGTCCACAGCCCCGTTNTAGGCTGTTTTCGGGATGAAGATGTCCCTGCCAATCCGTTTCTCATCGGGTATGACGTAGGCGTAGTACGTTTCATCCTTGAACGTNCCCACCACTTCCGTCACGCCGCGCTCCACGATGCGGATGATCCGCCCCTCCAGGCGGTTGCCGCTCGTTTTCTTTTCCACCCGAACCAGGACCGTATCGCCGTGCATGGCGCCGTTCATGTCGTTGGCATGGACGTAAATGTCGTCCTCTCCAGGCGTGTCAGGGGTGACAAATCCAAACCCTTTGGGATGGCTTTGCAGTCGGCCGCGCACCAGGTTCATTTTTTCCGGCACGCCGTAGCGGTTGGTACGGGTCCGCACGATTTCGCCCCGTTCTTCCAACGCATTCAGCGTTTTGACCAGCTCTTTGAACGCCTCGGTGTCGGCCAGTCCAAACGCCTCCTCCAGCTCCTTCACGGTCATGGGGTGATACGCCTGTTCCCGCATGAACGCGAGGATNTCCTGTTCCTTCATTCCGTATCCTCCTTTTCGGCACATGCTTTGCCGCGACTTTGCTTCATCTATGTAGTATGTAGTATTCAGTATTCTCCGATTACGCCGTAGGCAATCCTAATAGAAAAAAGACAGCAAGTCAAACTTGCTGCCTTTGGCAATCATGTATGTTACGCACCGCTTCTCAAGAAATACCCGAGCAGAATGGCAAACACCATGAACAGCACGGCAAACACAACGGTCAGTTTGCCGAGCAAAGCGTCAATCCCNCGGGCCTTCTGCTTGCCCATCAGTTGTTCCGCGCCGCCGCCGATCGCCCCAGAGAGCCCGGCGCTTTTTCCNGATTGCAGCAATACGACAAGAATTAAGCCAATACTTGCGATCACAAGTAAGATTTTCGCAGCCAATACCATCTGTATTCACCTCAAAACAAACGTGAAGAAACTATTACTTCCACTCTACCACAGTTGGATCGGATCAGCAACCCTGGTTAATTGACGGGGATTTATCCAAAAATTGTGTACGTTCTATGTCTGTTTTTCCGTTTCCTTGCAACTGTCACGATTTTGCCGTAAAATTGCAGTTGTACCGTTATACTTGCCGTAGGAGGTCCTAGTTATATGGCTGGTTCCAACAAAAAAGACATGAATCAAAATGACGTGGTTGACTCCGCGAAGGCCTTTTTTACTTCGTTTGGCATCTTGTTCCTTGTTTTTCTTATTGCTCTTGTCGGTTCCGCCATTTTCCCGAAACACGGCGAAGAGGCCCAGGATGGCGGGCAAACGGCCAAAATTGACGCGGAAGCCGTGTACAAAGCAAACTGTGCATCCTGTCACGGTCAAAACCTGGAAGGGGCTTTCGGCCCAGCCCTGACCACAGCGGGCAGCAAGTACAGCGCAGATGATATTGCCAAAATCATCAAGGAAGGAAAAGGCGGCATGCCCGCCGGCGTCCTGAAAAAACAACCGGAAATCCAGGCAGTTGCCGAGTGGCTGGCNCAGCACAAGTAATTACATAGACAGCCGCGGCGTTACACACCGGAGACATCTCCGGTGTTTTCTCATTTCTCGAGAGGAGGAACAGCAGATGGCACCGCTGCTGGAACTGGAACAACTGGGCAAACGGTCGTCGTCAGGGCCCGACGGCTGGCTGTTCGCCGACCTGTCGGCGGTGGTGGAAGAGCCGGCCATCATCCACATCCTGGGGAAGTCGGGACAGGGCAAAAGCACCCTGCTGCGCATCCTGGCCCTGCTCACCCGCCCGGACAGCGGGAGCGTCCGGCTGGCGGGAAAACCTCCGGAACAATGGACGCCGGAACGCTGGCGCATGACGATGAGCTACGTCGCCCAACAGCCGGTCATGCTGCCGGGCAGCGTGGAGGACAACCTGCNGACGATCAGCCGCCTGCACCAGCGTTCCTTTCCTGCCGATCAGGCCCGGGCATGGATGGAGCAGTTGGGACTGGGCGGACTGGATTGGTCCAAACCGGCCGACCAGCTTTCCGGCGGGGAAAAACAGCGCGTCGCGTTGGTCCGCTCGCTGCTGCTGCGGCCGACCGTACTGCTGCTGGACGAAGTGACCGCCTCGCTGGATGCGCTCAGCAAACAGGCGACCGAGCAGCTGCTGGCCGACCTGCACCGCCGGGAGGGCACCACACTCATCTGGGTTACGCACGACTGGGAGCAGGCGCGTTCCATCGGCCAGCGGGTCTGGTTCATGGCAGACGGCCGGCTGCTGGAGGATGCGTCGAGCGATTTGTTTTTTGACGCTCCCGCTTCGGAGGAGGCGCGCCGATTTTTGGCCGCCGCCATCCAGGAGGGATAGGAGGAAATAGGGATGTCATCAATGTCGCTGTGGCTGTCGGTATCGTTTGTCCTGATCGCGCTGCTGCTGTCCCTCTGGCAGAAGCTCGGCCTGGAAAAGGAAATCGTGATCAGCACGGTTCGCTGTGCCGTCCAACTGCTGGTGATCGGGTACGTGCTGCAGGTCGTGTTTCACGCCGACCACCCCGTCTATCTGGCGCTAGTGCTCACCATGATGATCGCCGTCGCCTCCTGGAACGCATCACGCCGGGGGGACCGGCTGCCGGGTGTACTCTGGCGCATCGCCGCCACACTGACAACTTCGACGGTTGTGACGATGGGACTGCTGCTATTGCTGGGGCTGATCGAACCGACACCGCAGTACCTGATCCCCCTCTCCGGCATGATCATCGGCAATGCGATGCTGGTCAGCGGCCTGTTTCTCAGTCACATGAAGCGTGAAATGAACACCGCCCGCGGCGAGATTGAGACGTTGCTCTGCCTGGGCGCAACCAAGCGGCAGGCGATTCACGACGTGTTGAAACGGACCGTAAAAGCCAGCATGATCCCCACCTTCGACACGATGAAGACGATCGGGCTGGTGCAGCTNCCCGNCACCATGACCGGCATGATTATCGCCGGAGCCAATCCGCTCGATGCCGTGCGCTACCAGATTATGATCATGTTCGCCTTTTCTTCGTCCGCCGCAATCTCAGCCGTGCTGGTCAGCCTGCTGTGCTACCGGCTCTGGTTTACCCGCGAATCCATGCTGATTCCGTAACGCGTGCGATCACCGGGCAAAAAGCAGGCTGCCGGGAATGAATCCCGGCAGCCTGTCGCTCTCACTATTGTTGGAGCAGGTATTTTTCCAGTTCGTCCACCACTTTGTTGGCACAGATTACGCCGCCAGAGGTGTTCCAAATCGTGTCGTCCACTTTGAACGCTTTGTTGTTTTTCACCACGTTCAGGTTTTTCCACAGCGGATCGTTGGTCCACTCTTTTTCCAACTTGGTCGCTTCACCGTCTCCCGTCTCGTAGGAGAAGTAGAACATGATGTCGCCGTCCATTTCCGGAATCCGCTCTTTGGTCACTTCGGCGGCGAATTCTTCTTTGTTTTGCGACTCCGGACGAGCTACGCCCAGGTCTTTCATGATCGTGCCGGCAAACGTGTCGTTGTAGTAGATGCGTACACGGCCGGGCATGAAGCGAACGAGAGAGACTTTGGTCTTCGCCTTGTCGCCCACTTTCGCCTTGAACTCTTCAACGCGCTTGTTCCAATCGGCCAGCACTTTTTCGCCTTCTGCTTTCTTGTTGAGCGCTTCCGCGTACAGCATGAAGTTTTCTTTCCAGTCGCCGCGCGGTTCTTCCACGAAGACAGTCGGCGCGATGGCAGTCAGCTGCTGGTAAATCTTTTCGTGGCGGAACTTCATGCCGAGGATCAGGTCCGGCTTCAGCGCCGCGATCGCTTCAATGTTCGGCTGGGACTCGGTACCAAGCGTTTTGGTGCCTTCCAGGTGCGGCTTCACGAAATCGTAAAAGGTCGTCGGATCTGTCCAGGAACCGACCGCGCCCACAGGCTTAACACCNAGAGCTACCAGCGTTTCCACCCCCTGCGAGGTGAGGACGACTACGCGCTGCGGAGTGCCCGGAATCTTGGTTTCCCCCATNGCGTGTTTCACCGTGTAGGATTGATCGGAGCTGCCCGCAGGCTGTTGAGCTTGCGTTTGGTCAGCCGGTTTTTGGTCGGCTGCCTGCTGTCCGCCGCCGCAACCNGTGACGATCAGCAGCAGGGCCATCAGCAGGGCAAAAAACGCTTTGCCGCGTACTGTGCGGTATGTACGAGAAAACATGAAATTGACTCCCTTCTATTCTTGATGATAATGAGAATTAAACTCATTTACACCCAATATCCTACTACCAGGGTCAGATGAAGTCAACTGCAAAAATGGTGATAATGAATCTCAAAATCATTGACAATGCACGCCGGCAAGAACTACACTGAAATGTGATAAGAACNGTAGAAATCGTCACCCAAGGATGAAGACAATGAAATCGTTACTCCACAGCAATCCGCTCAAAATCGCTGGCGTCTGTATCGGCCTGTTCCTTCTATTATATTTGAGTTACTTCAGCCTCATCTTCGGCGTCATCGACACCAGTTGGCAAACGGCGATTGACGCCTACACGCACTTCAACGGTTCCAATGAACACATCGTCATCAAGGAAGTTCGCGTCCCGCGTGTGCTGAATGCCCTCGCCGTCGGAGCCAGCCTGGGCATCGCCGGCGCGCTGCTGCAATCGCTGACGCGCAACCCGGTGGCCGACGTCGAACTGTTCGGCCTCAACGCCGGAGCCGCCCTGTTTGTTGTGTTTGCGGTGACGTTTGTCGGCATCAGCTCCCTTACCGCGTTTACCTGGATTTCCTTTCTGGGCGCCGCGGCCAGCGGCCTCGTCGTCTACCTCTTGGGATCGNTGGGTCGGGACGGCCTGACGCCGGTCAAGCTGACGCTGGCCGGTGCAGCCATCACCGCATTGGCCGCATCCGCCCGGCACGGCATGCTCGTCCTGAACGAAAAGGCACTGGACGAGGTGCTGTTCTGGCTCTCCGGTTCGGTGGGGGGACGCAAGCTGGAGTTTTTGCAAGCCGTCTTTCCGTACATGGCAGTGGCCTGGGTGGGAGCCTTCCTGCTCGCCCGTCCGATCCAGACCCTGCTGATGGGCGATGACGTGGCCAAGGGACTGGGGCAGCGAACCCTGCTGGTAAAANTCATGACCGGCGTGGTGATCGTCCTGCTTTCCGGCGCTTCAGTCGCCGTGGCAGGGCCGATCGGCTTCGTCGGACTGGTCACGCCGCATCTCGCCCGCTACCTGGTCGGGGTGGACACGCGGTGGGTGTTCTTGTACAGCGGCATCCTCGGTTCCGCCATCCTGCTTGCAGCGGACATCGCCGCCCGTTTCATCGCCAAGCCTGCGGAAGTGCCCATCGGAGCGATGACCGCTCTGGTCGGCATCCCGTTCTTCATCTACGTGGCGAGAAAGGGGCTGGAGAAAAAATGAAGTCGTATCTGTCGCTGCGCAACAAAAAAGGCTCCTTTTCCTTCCACATTCACAAGAAGTCGCTGTTGTGCGCCGCCGTCTGCCTGCTGCTGACCGCGGCCGTCATGGTAGTCAGCCTGGGGATGGGCGAAATGAACATCTCTCCCCTCAACGTNGTAAAGGCGTTTCTGGGCATGGGAGAGGAGCAGGATGCGCTAATCGTAACGCAGTTTCGCCTCCCCCGCGTCGTCATCGGCCTGTTGGTGGGTGCCGCGCTGGGAGCAGCCGGGGCGATTCTGCAGGGAATCGTCCGCAATCCCCTGGCTGCGCCAGACATTCTCGGGGTAACGGGAGGCGCTGCGGTTGCGGCTGTCGCCTTTCTGCTCTACTTTGAATCGGTCAGCATCCAGTGGCTTCCCCCTGTCGCGTTTCTGGGAGCGACGCTGACGACATTGATCCTGTACGCGCTCGCCTGGAAAAAAGGAGTGACGCCGCTAAGGCTGGTGCTCATCGGCGTGGGCATCAAAATCGCCGCCAGCGCAGTCATTACGGTGCTGATCCTGTTCAGTCCGTTTGTCCTGCAAAACAAGGCCACCCTGTGGCTTACCGGCAGCATCTACGGCGTCGACTGGAACGACGTGAAGATGATCGGACCGTGGGTTGTCGGCCTGATCGCGCTGGCTGCGCTGCTCGCCCGCCGTGTCAACGTCCAGCAGTTGGGCGACGAAGTGGCGACCAGCGTGGGCAGCCTGGTTCAATTCGACCGCTTTGCGCTGTTACTCATCTGTGCCGCGTTAACCGGGGCGGCCGTCTCCGTCGGCGGAGAAATCAGCTTTGTCGCCCTGCTGGCGCCGCACATCGCCAAAATGCTGGTCGGCCCCTCGTTTGGAGGCGCCCTGCCTGTGTCCGCCCTGATCGGCAGCCTGATCCTGCTGATTGCCGATTTGATCGCGCGAACGGCCTTTTCCCCGATCGACATCCCTGTCGGCGTCTTTACTTCAGCGGTAGGGGCACCGTTTTTCATCTTCCTGCTCTACAAAAACCGTAACCGGTAAGCTGAAAGGAGAGAAGCAGCGTGCATGCCTTGGAAACCCGTCAGTTGACGTTGTCCTACGGCGAACGGAATATCATCGAAGCACTTGATCTGCGCATCCCGCGCNGGCAGATCACGGTTTTCATCGGCAGCAACGGCAGCGGCAAATCCACCTTGCTNCGCTCGCTTGCCCGGTTGTTGAAGCCCAAGCAAGGGGCGATCCTGCTCGACGGCGAGTCGATCGCCAAGCAGTCGACCAAGGAAGTGGCCAAGCGGCTGGCGATTCTGCCCCAAGGGCCGACAGCTCCGGAAGGCTTGACCGTCCTGCAGCTCGTCAAGCAGGGGCGCTATCCGTACCAGAGTTGGCTGCAGCAGTGGTCGGAGGAAGATGAACGGATGGTGACCAAGGCGCTGGCCGCCACCCAACTGACCGAATTGGCCAACCAGCCCGTCGACTCGCTGTCAGGCGGACAGCGGCAGCGTGCCTGGATCGCGATGACCTTGGCCCAGGGGACGGAGACCATCCTGTTGGACGAACCGACCACCTACCTGGACATGGCGCACCAAATTGAGATCCTCGACCTGCTGTACGAACTGAACCGGACGGAACAGCGCACGATCGTCATGGTACTGCACGACTTGAACCTGGCATGCCGTTACGCTCACCACATCGTCGCCGTGCACAACCGGAGCGTGTACGCCGAGGGCAGCCCGGACGCGGTCATGACAGAAGAAATGGTCCGCCACGTGTTTCAGATGGAGTGTCAGATNACACGCGATCCGCTCTACGGCACGCCGATGTGCATCCCGTTCAGCAAAAGCCGGTTGACCACTGCAGCTGAGCCGAGACAGATGGTGCACGCATAGATGCGGCCCGATCGATCGGTACACGATAAACGAACAAAAAAAGGTGCTTTCCCTCAGAGGGAAAGCACCTTTTTTGCGTTGCCGCGAATGGGCTTACTTCTTCAGATTGTAGAAAGCGTTGCGGCCGCCGAAGCGTGCGGTGTCGCCCAGCTCGTCTTCGATGCGCAGCAGTTGGTTGTACTTGGCCACGCGGTCTGTGCGGGACGGAGCCCCTGTTTTGATCTGGCCGGCGTTGGTCGCAACTGCGATGTCAGCGATGGTGGAGTCTTCCGTTTCACCGGAGCGGTGAGAGATGACTGCGGTGTAGCCGGCCCGCTTCGCCATCTCGATGGCGTCAAAGGTTTCGGTCAGCGTACCGATCTGGTTTACTTTTACCAGGATGGAGTTGCCGGTCGCATTTTCAATCCCGCGTGCCAGACGCTCGGTGTTGGTCACGAACAGGTCGTCGCCGACGAGCTGTACTTTGCCGCCGAGGCGCTCGGTCAGCACTTTCCAGCCGTCCCAGTCGTCTTCGGAGAGACCGTCTTCAATGGAGATGATCGGGTACTTGCTCACCAGGTCTTCGTAGAAGGCGATCATTTCTTCCGTCGTCTTCACGACGCCTTCACCTTCAAAGTGGTACTTGCCGTCCTTGTACATTTCGGTAGCGGCCACATCCAGCGCCAGGAAGACGTCTTTGCCCGGCTCGTAGCCAGCCGCCTTGATCGCTTCCAGAATGGTGGTGATCGCTTCTTCGTTGGATTTCAGGTTAGGCGCAAAGCCGCCCTCGTCCCCTACTGCCGTGTTCATGCCTTTGGCAGCGAGCACTTTTTTCAGCGAGTGGAAAATTTCCGCACCCATGCGCAGTGCTTCCTTGAACGATTCGGCTCCGACCGGCATCACCATGAACTCCTGGATGTCCACCGTGTTGTCTGCGTGCTTGCCGCCGTTGAGAATGTTCATCATCGGCACCGGCAGTGTCTTGGCGTTGAAGCCGCCCAGGTAGTTGTAGAGGGAAACGCCCAGGGACGCAGCTGCGGCGCGAGCGACTGCCATGGAGACGCCGAGAATCGCGTTGGCGCCCAGTTTGCCTTTGTTCGGGGTGCCATCCAGTTGGATCATCGCCGTGTCGATGCCCACTTGATCCAGCGCGTCCATGCCGATCAGTTCCGGCGCGATAATCTCGTTGACGTTCTCCACCGCTTTCAGTACCCCTTTGCCGAGGTAGCGGCTCTTGTCACCGTCGCGCAGTTCCACTGCTTCGTACGCGCCTGTGGATGCGCCGGACGGAACGGCTGCACGGCCCATGGAGCCGTCTTCCAGATACACCTCTACTTCCACGGTCGGATTGCCGCGGGAGTCCATGATTTCGCGTGCGTAAATGTCGGTAATCATCGTCATTGTGACCATCTCCTTTGTTATGTTGGAGAACCCCGCACCAGCCTGGGACTCGCGGGTGCGGCGTTCGTCGTTGGCCTGGTTCGTCTTCTTGGCTGTTTACTTGGCGATCAGCGATTTCCCGGTCATTTCCGCCGGCTGCGGCAGACCCAACAGCTCCAGCATGGTCGGCGACAGGTCGGCCAAAATGCCGTCTTCCCGCAGTGTCACGCCTTCCTTCGTGACGATTACCGGCACGGGGAAGGTGCTGTGGGACGTNACCGGCCGTCCTGCTTCATCNAGCATCAGGTCGGCATTGCCGTGGTCAGCCGTGATGATCGCTGCGCCGCCTTTGGCGAGGATGGCGTCCACCACTTTGCCGAGGCATTCGTCCACGGTTTCCACTGCCTTGATCGTCGGCTCCATTAAGCCGGAGTGACCCACCATGTCGCAATTGGCGAAGTTGAGGATGATCGCGTCGAAACGTTCCGCTTCGATCTCTTTCAGCACCGCTTCCGTCACTTCCGGCGCACTCATCTCCGGCTTCAGGTCGTAGGTGGCCACTTTGGGCGACGGAATCAGGATGCGCGTCTCGCCGGGAAACTCCTGCTCACGTCCGCCGCTGAAAAAGAAGGTGACGTGCGGGTATTTTTCCGTCTCGGCGATGCGAAGCTGCTTCAATCCGTGCTGCGCCAGCACTTCGCCCAGCGTGTTGTCCAGGTTGGTCGGTTTGTAGGCTACATAGCCGTTCACCGTCTCGGAAAAATGCGTCAGGCAGACGAAGTGGAGGTTGCGCGGATGCCCCTCACCCCGGTCGAAGCCGCGGAAGTCGTCATTGGTGAACGCCTGCGAAATCTGAATCGCACGGTCCGGCCGGAAGTTGAAAAAGATGATCGAATCGCCGCTCTGGATGGTGGTAACCGGCTTGCCCTGCTCGTCCACGATCACCGTCGGCATCACAAACTCGTCCATGATCGACTTCTCGTACGATTCCTTGACTGCCTGAATCGGGTCGGTGTAAGCCGGTGCATCCGCGTACACCATTGCCCGGTACGCCTTTTCGATTCGCTCCCAGCGCTTGTCCCGGTCCATCGCGTAGTAGCGTCCCTGCACGGTGGCAATTTTGCCCACGCCGAGCTCGGCGATTTTGCCCTGCAGTTCCTCGATGTAGCCGACGGCGCTGTCCGGCGCCACGTCACGCCCGTCGAGAAAACCGTGGATGAAGACGCGGTCGACATTTTGCCGTTTGGCCAGCTCCAACAGTGCGTACAAATGCTCGATGTGGCTGTGCACGCCGCCGTCGGAAATCAGGCCGAACAGGTGCACCTGCTTGCCGTGTTCCTTGGCGTGGCGGAATGCGCCGATCAGCGTTTCGTTTTCGAAAAAGGCGCCTTCGCGAATCTCTTTGGAGATCCGGGTCAAATCCTGGTACACCACGCGGCCTGCCCCGATGTTCAGNTGGCCGACTTCGGAGTTGCCCATCTGCCCTTCCGGCAGCCCGACAGCCAGTCCGCTCGCCTGCAGCGTGGCGTGGGNATACTGCTGCCAATAGCGGTCAAAGTTGGGCTTGTTGGCCTGCGCCACTGCGTTGCCGTAGGTTTCTTCCCGCAGCGCAAAGCCGTCCAGAATGATGAGTGCGACCGGTTTGGGTCGATGTGCCATCTGACTTTCCTCCTTACGACTGACGCTGTGCGGCGGCTTTGGACACCAACTGCAGGTAGCTGTCCGCCGTCAGGCTGGCACCGCCCACCAGCGCTCCGTCAATGTCCGGCTGCGCCATGAAACTGTCGATGTTCTCCGGCTTCACGCTGCCGCCGTACTGGATGCGCACGGTCTGGGCAGCTGCCTGGCCAAACCGATCGGCAATCGTGCCGCGGATGATCGCGATCGTCTCGTTGGCGTCTTCCGCCGTGGACGATTTGCCCGTGCCGATCGCCCAGATCGGTTCGTAGGCGATCACTACGTCTGCCAACTGGTTGGCCTCCACGCCGGCCAGCGCCGCTTCGGTCTGACTGCGCACGACTGCGGCGGTTTCCCCCGCCTCCCGCTGCTCCAAGCTTTCGCCCACGCAGACGATTGGCTTGATGCCGTGCTTCAGGGCAGCCAGCACCTTTTTGTTGACGGTCTCGTCCGATTCGTTGAAATACTGACGNCGTTCCGAGTGACCAATGATCACGTAGCGGACGCCGATCTCCTTGAGCATCAGCGGGCTGACCTCACCGGTAAAGGCGCCCTGCTCCTCAAAGTGAACGTTTTGCGCCCCCAGNGCGATCGAGGTGCCCTTGAGCTCCTCTGCCAGGGCAGCCAGAGCCGTAAACGGCGCGCAAATCACCTGTTCCACGCCAGCCGGAGCGCTGCCCGCTTTCGCCTCCTGGACGAAGCGGACGGCTTCGGCAATCGTTTTGTACATTTTCCAGTTTCCAGCGATAATTGGGGTTCTCAGAGGAATCGCCCTCCCTATTCGTTGTCCTCGAGCACGGCCACGCCGGGCAGTTCCTTGCCTTCCATGAATTCCAGGGAAGCACCGCCGCCGGTGGAAATGTGCGTCATTTTTTCCGCCACGCCTGCTTTCTCCACGGCTGCCACGGAGTCGCCGCCGCCGATGATCGTCGTGCCGGAGCAGTCGGCCATCGCCTGAGCTACGCCAATCGTCCCGTGGGCGAAGGCGTCCATCTCAAACACGCCCATTGGCCCGTTCCACACAACCGTACGGGAATCGACGATCACGCTGCGGTAGCGTTCCACCGTTTTCGGGCCGATATCGAGCGCCATCCATCCGTCCGGAATCGCGTCGACGGAGACGGTCTGTTTCTGTGCGTCAGGCGCGAAGCGGTCCGCCACCACTACATCCACCGGCATCAGCAGTTGGACGCCGCGCTCCTCGGCCTGTGCCATCAGCGAACGGGCCAGATCCAGCTTGTCGTCCTCGCAGAGGGAGGCGCCGATGCCGTACCCTTTTGCCTTGAGGAAGGTGTTGGCCATGCCGCCGCCGATGATCAGATGATCCACCTTGGTCAACAGGTTTTCGATTACGGCAATTTTATCTTTAACCTTTGCGCCGCCGACAATGGCCGTAAACGGACGCTCCGGACGGGTCAGGGCGCCGCCCAGGAAGCGGATTTCCTTTTCCATCAACAGGCCCGCTACTGCCGGGATGTACTGGGCGATGCCCGCCGTGGACGCATGGGCGCGGTGTGCCGCCCCAAACGCGTCGTTGACGAACACATCGGCCAGCTGCGCAAAGCGTTGTGCCAGTTCAGGATCGTTCTTTTCCTCACCTGCATGGAAACGCACGTTTTCCAGAAGGATCACGTCGCCGTTTTGCATGTTGGCGACNGCTGCTTCCACGTCGGGACCGACAGAGTCATCCAGCTTCTGTACCTCTTTGCCGAGCAGTGCTGAAAGATGGGCAGCAACAGGCGTGAGGCGCATTTCTTCGACCACCTGCCCTTTCGGACGGCCAAAATGGCTGGCGAGAATCACCTTGGCGCCTGCATCCAGCAAGAAACGAATCGTCGGCAGGGCGGCACGGATGCGCGTGTCGTCGGTAATCACGCCGTCCTGCATCGGTACGTTGAAGTCGACGCGGCAGAAAACGCGCTTACCTGCCAGGTTCACATCACGGATAGACTTCTTGTTCATGAACGATCCTCCCCACAACTATGGCTTATGTTCGGAAAATAGCGTATGGGAAAAAGGGAGAGGACGCTCTCCCTTTTTTCACAACAGTTCTATTTTACTTTTTACAAGCCACGTTCTGCAACAAATTGACACAAGTCTACAACGCGGTTGGAGTAGCCCCATTCGTTGTCGTACCAGGAGACGACTTTGACCATGCTGCCTTCCAGTACCATTGTGGACAGTGCGTCGATTGTAGAGGAAGCCGGGTTGCCATTGTAGTCGGAGGAGACCAGCGGTTCTTCCGAGTAGCCGAGAATGCCTTTCAGCGGACCTTCCGCCGCTTCCTTCAGCACGCGGTTGACATCTTCCACCGTTACGTCGGTTTTCAGTTCGGCCACCAGGTCNACGACGGACACGTTCGGCGTCGGTACGCGCATCGCAAAGCCGTTNAGCTTGCCTTTCAGCTCCGGCAGCACGAGCGCCACTGCTTTGGCAGCACCGGTCGAGGTCGGGATGATGTTGGTCGCAGCGGCACGCGCACGGCGCATGTCTTTGTGCGGGAGGTCGAGGATTTGCTGGTCGTTGGTGTAGGAGTGAACGGTCGTCATCAGCCCGCGCACGATGCCAAACTTCTCATGCAGCACNTTGGCGAACGGCGCCAGGCAGTTGGTCGTGCAGGATGCGTTGGAGATGACCGTGTGCTTTTGCGGATCGTATTTGTCCTCGTTGACGCCCATTACGATCGTGATGTCCTCGTTGGTCGCCGGCGCGGAGATGATTACCTTTTTCGCTCCGCCTTCCAGGTGCTTCGCCGCGTCTTCCCGTTTGGTGAAACGGCCGGTGGACTCCACCACGATCTCTACACCGTACTCCGCCCATTTGAGCTGAGCCGGATCGCGCTCCGCCAACACCTTGATNTCCTTGCCNCCGACGATCAGCGTGTTTTCGCGCGCTTCCACATCCACATCCAGCACGCCGTGTACGGAGTCGTACTTCAGCAGGTGGGCCAGCGTCTGCGCGTCGGTCAGGTCATTGACGGCGACGATTTCCACGTTCGGATTGTTCAGCGCAGCACGAAACACGTTGCGGCCGATGCGGCCAAATCCGTTGATACCTACTTTTACCATGACAATACCTCCTGCTCTCTCATCATCGTTATCTGCTTAGTTTTTCAAAAACGCCCGCCGTCTGAAAGGAACGGGCAGTGACTATCGTTACAATCGGCAGCAACAGGGGGAAGAACAAATACGGCAGCGTCTCGACAGTGGGAACGCCCAAGGTGACGGCCATCAACATCGCCAGGCCGCACCAGGGAATGATAACCGGAATCAACATGGTCGAATCCAGCATCGTCCGGCCGAGCAGCACCTTTCCCCCCTCCAGCCGGGAGAACCGCTCCAGCAGCGTCGAACCAAGCACCAACAGCGGAATCGTCTGGTTGCAGCTGATGGCGACCACCAGCACTGACAACAGTACNGCTTTGCCCGCAAAGGCTGCCGGCCGNACCGTCTCGCCCATCAGCCGGTCGACCAACGGGGCCAGCAGATTGGCCTTGTTCAGGATGCCGTTCAAAAAGCCGGCCAAGCTAATCAGCACCAGCACGTTCAGGATGGAGGCCATCCCGCCTCCGCGCACCAGTTGGTCCAGCGGCGTGCCGGAATGCAGCTCGTATCCGCTCAGGACAGAGCGAAAGATGGTTCCGGCGTCCAGCGAGGTCGTCGTCAGCACGAGCACCGCGGCTGCAGCGATCCCGTACAGCAGGGCCGGGATTGCCCTGACCCGCAAGGCAAACGAGCCGATCAGCACAATCAGCGGGACCAGCGGCAGCCAGCCGATGAAAAAGAATCGGTACAGCAGTTCCTGGTAAAAGCCGATCATGTCCGTTACGCCCGTCTGACTGCGCAGCAGGTCCACCAGCAGGAACAACAAAGTGCACGCCCCCACCGTGAACAGAGCGGGGCGGTTGCTGCGGCGTTCCTCCTCTTCGGTCATGCCGGTGATGCTCAATACCAGCAGCCGGCTGCTGGAGAGAGGGGAAAACCGTTCCCCCACCATCGCGCCGCTGATCAGCGCGCCTGCCACGCTTCCGCCCGGTACTCCTGCCGTGTGGGCGATCCCCATCAACGACAGGCCGATCGTGCTCAGCGTCCCCACCGAACTTCCCAGCAGGTAGCTTGTCGCCGAGGTCAGGAGAAANGAAAGAACCAACATGTACCGGACATCGACGACCGACAGCCCGTAATAGATGATGGAAGGAATCGTGCCGCCCATCATCAGGAGAGGGATGAGCAGCCCGACCAGAAACAGGATGAGCAGCACCGGTTTGGTCTGCTTTACGCCGTCCCAGCCGAACGCCAACAGTGTTCTCCAGGAATAACCAAGGCGATGTACACTAACAAGTGTGACCAAGATGGAAAAAACCATCCCCAGATACAGCGGAAAGCCGAAATGAAGACTCAGCGCGATCCCCGCGATCAACGACAAAACGGGGAGGACCGTCAGCACGTTCATCAATTCCTCGTCCCTCCAATGCAGTCATTCGGACAAAATGGCACGCGCCGCCCCTTCGTCCGTGATGAGTACATTTTGGCACGACTGCTTGGAAAAGGAAAGAATCGCTTTCGCCTTGCTCTTGCCGCCCGCGATGGAAAGTACCGCCTCCGCCTTTTTGACGTCCTCGAGCTGAAGGCCGATCGTCGGCATGCGGTGAACCGTCTCGCCCGCCTCGTTAAAGTAGTAGCCAAACGCTTCCGACACGGCTCCGGCCTGCTCCAGCTCGCGCAGCTCCGCTTCGGAGTAACTGCGCCGTCTCGCCATCGTCAGGGCGTCGCCGATGCCGTGCAGGACGATCCGGGTGTGCTTCAGCAGGGCCAGAACCTCTTTGATCTGCGGTTCCCGCAAGAGGCTTTGCAGCGCTTCCGGATGCAGCCGATCCGGCACGTGCAGCAGGCGGTATGTTCCACCGGTCTTGGCAGCCATCGCCGATGCCAGCGTATTGGCCTGCAGTTCCACCCGCTCACCCAGTCCGCCGCGGGCCGGGACAAACTGGACGCCTTTAAACGCAGGTGACGGTGTCAGATGCTGGGCCACACTGGCGATCGACGTCCCGCCGGTGACAGCGACGATGTCTCCTTCCCGCACGTACTGCTTCAGCACGCGCGCTCCGACGCGTCCCAGCTCCTGTTTGACCCAGGGGGAATGGTCGGCGTCTCCCTGGACGACGATCACTTTGGCGATGCCCAGCACTCGCTGCAGCCGTTCTGCCAGCTCGGTCAGGCCGAACAGTTCGCCAACCAGCGGTTCCAGTTCATCCAGCACACGCTGACCCTCTTCGCTCAAGCTCATCCCGGCTGCCGTCACGTGAAGCAGCCCGGTTTCCTTCAGCAGGTCCACCTCGGCCCGCAGGATGCGCTCCGTGCTGTGAAGCTCCTGGGCCAGAGCCCGCCGGCCAATTGGCTGCAGGTGATGCACCGAGCGAAGCAGCATGTACCGCTGCCGCATTACATCAACCAGGTCGGGCAGCAGTTTTTGTTGCATCTCGATGAAACGCCGCATCTGCCTTCTTCCTCGTCTGCTTGGTTTTGTTCCGGGACGTAATTTGTCCCGCTGTAACATTTTTTGTCCCGGTTGGAGCAAAAAAATAATCTCACTTCTCTTTGAATGTAACACACCTGTAAAAAACATGCAAGGTCCCTCAGCCCATCAGAGCCAAGGGACGTGTTGCTGGTTACTGCAGGCGGCGAACCAGCTCCGCTCGCAGTTCTTCCCAGGTGACTACGCTGGTGACGGAGCGAAATGCCTCCTGTCCGTCAATCTCCACGACGGGGATGACCAGCATGTACTTTTCGTGCAGCGCATCATCCTCCTCGATGTCGACCACGGTCAGGCGCAGNGGAAACTCCATCTCCAGAAGGCGGATTGACTGCTCCACCTGCTCGCACAGATGACAGTTTTTCCGCCCGTACAGCACGATCTCAAACGGTTTGCCTGCTTGCATCTCTCAAAACCTCTTTCGCTTCGCTGACGAGGGGATCATCATCTCTTCCCGATATTTGGCCACTGTCCGGCGGGAAATCTCGATGCCTTCCTGCAGCAGCATCTCAGACAGCTTCTGGTCCGACAGCGGCTGTTTCCGGTCCTCCTGTTCTATCAGCGCCTTGATCCGGCGCTTGACACTCTCCGACGAGGCTGCCTGGCCGCTGGACGTCGACAGTGCCGACGTAAAAAAGTACTTCAGTTCGAAAATTCCGCGCGGNGTCTGCACGTATTTGTTGCTGGTCGCGCGGCTGATGGTCGACTCGTGCAGATTGACCCGCTCGGCAATCTCTTTTTGCGTCATCGGCTTCAGGTAGTGTATACCGCGCTCGAAAAAGTCCCGCTGCATCTCGACGATCGCCTGGGTGACGCGCATCAGGGTCAACCGCCGCTGCTCCAGGCTTTTCGCCAGCCACATGGCGGCATTCAGCTTTTCGTGAATAAACTGCCGGGCGTCATCCTGGCTCTTCTGCTGGCGCAGCATTTTCTCGTAAAAGCTGTTGATTTTGATCCGCGGCGTCGCCACGTCGTTGACCAGCACCACGTAGTCGTCGCCCACCTTTTCCACAGCCACGTCAGGGATGACGTAGCGCGTCTCGGCGCGGGAAAAGGCGGAACCCGGACGAGGGTTGAGCGTGCGCAGCAGATCAGCCATTGCCTGCACATCCCGCACCGTACAGCCGATCTTCTCGGCAATCCGCTGATAGCGGCAGTCGGCCAGATCGTGCAGATACAGACTTACNACCTGCACGATGTTGTCGTCGTCCAAGCCCAAGTGGCGGAGCTGCAGCAGCAAACATTCTTCCAGACTGCGGGCCGCCACCCCGGCTGGGTCAAAGTGCTGCAGGACGGCCAGCACGTCTTCAATCTCGTGCAACGCCACCCCCAGGCGCTCCGCCGCTTCCTCCAGCGGGACTTCCAGATAGCCCTTTTCGTCCAGATTGCCGATCAAAAACAAGGCAATCTTCCGCTGCAGCGGCGTAAAACCCTTGACGTAGCCAAGCTGCCGTTCCAAATGTTCGTACAGCGTCACCGTGTCGTGATGCACGAAGTCGAGCGGATTGTAAGTGCTTTCATTTTTCCCCACGGAATATTCACCCGTGGCCCGATTTCCCACGAGCTCNTTCCAGTCGATTTCCGGAGCCGGACGCTCCTTTTTTACAGGTGCCGCGTCCACCGCCTCTTCCTGCAACTCGATTACGGGATTTTCGTTTGCCTGTTCCTGCAGATAGGAGAGCAGATCGACAGCCGAATACTGTAAAATGGTGATCGCCTGTCTCAACTCCGGCGTCATCACCAGCTTCAGCGTCTGCTCCTGATAAAGACCCAGTCCCATGTTCATCGAGTTCGCCCCCCTTCTCTATTATGCAGCAGATTTCGGCACTTCTGTCTTTTCTCATTATATTCGCTCAATCATGCAATTTTCCTGCCAATATTTGATTTTCAATATGTCTGCTCGCCCAATCAACC
>JGI25329J36429_1000662_pt1 | contig 20515 bp, 17 predicted proteins | sample HigsolmetaAR204D_FD_36429 | JGI IMG/M metagenome (IMG submission 36429)
CTGGGTAGTTCGATGAAGTGAGACTTGTGCCCCCTGTTTTTTCCCGCGTCTTTCGTTTTTCCGCTGAGCAGGTCGTCAAAGGAGCTCGCTTGGCCCATCACNCNATGCCATNTACTTTNTCTCCACCTTCGGTTGATGAATGTGCAGGCCTTCCGGCCTGGAAANGATGGAAGATCGTTTCCTTGCGGACACTCAATAAAAAACAGTTTGTCTTCAGTCTGAGAGGCGATGAATTTGACTCTTTCAGAATGAAGACAAACTGATTGTACCGAAGGAGAATCACGTTTCCAGGCAGAGCGACTTGAGAGCCCTACCGAGCAAAGCAGCGATTTGCGGGAAAAAGGAGCGTCACCTTTGAATCGGTTGCGTAGCGATGCGGCTTTGGCGATCCCCCGCAAATCGATGCGGAGCGTGTAGTTTGTGCTTCCCTGCTGGGCATTGACTGGGCCCCGCCGGACGCGAGCATTAGCTTGTGTTCAGTGGGTAAAGAACGGAGTGGATGACGGAAGCGTGTTCTCCTCGCAACGGCCATTTTGCCTACAAACAGAAAGAGGCGATAGATTCGCCTCTTTTTTATGTGCGCTTGTTTAGTACAGCAGATACTTTTCCACTTCTTCCGGGTCCTTGATCTGGATTCCCGGGTCGTTGTACTTGTAAAACTGGAAGAACACCTGCTGGTCCATCGTGCCTCCTTCCGGCATCGGCAGGATGATCCAGGTCTCGAACTGATGGATCAGCCGGTCGTCCTTGCCGAACCAGAAAGTGGTCTTAATCGTGGAATCCTTTAGAACGGCCGCCATGTCCGGGCGGTCGGCCACCTGCTGGCGCAGCGGCTCAAACAGCGGACTCTTGCTCGCCGCCAGCCAGTCTGCGCCGGTCATTTTCACTTCAAACGGGACGCAAACCGTGCCGTACACTTTTTCTTCTTTTAACTGTACCGCCTGTTCCATAAACGGCAGCCAGTCGTCAAAACCGGCCAGCACGTCAAACGGAAGCGGGGTTTCCCGAGCAGTCATCCAGGCATCGCCGACCCGGATGTACCGCTTGTCACCGATACGGTAATACTGATAGTCCTGGCGGGCAATCCGCGCATCCACATTGTATCCGTTTGGCTGTACGACGGCCCCGTTAAACATGCTGGTTGTGGTGCGGTTCATAATGGTCTTGACGTGGCCTTTGTACCAGAACTTCTGTGCGTCCTTGTCCGTTTTCGCACGTTCCAGCGCTGTCTTCAGCCACTCGCTCGCCGACTCGGTCTGCTGCGGGGCCGTCTTTGCCGAGCTCGTGCCGTAATTGGTGGAGGCGAACGACTTGGGCCCCGACTCGTAGGTGCATCCGGTCAAGAGCAGGGTGGCAGCGAGCGCAGACAGGGTAAGCATTCCTACGGTTCGTTTACGCATGGCGAACCCTCCTTGCGATCCCGTAGCCGATCAATCCGGCAAACAGGAGGATGACGAGCGGCACGACGGGCACGTTGTGCTGCTTGAACACGATGAGGCGGTGCTTGTCGTAGATGGTGGCGACGATTTCATTTTCCTTGTCGCCGTCGATGTCACCCACCTGCACGTTTAAAAGCGGCAGGTAGATGCGCCAGGTCTGCTTCAGTCCGTCCGGGGTGTAGCGGTACCCGGACAGGTAACGGGAGTCGGTGGTGCTCACCCAGCTTTTCGCCATGGCGACGATTTCCGGCTCTGTGCTAGATCCGATCGGAGCGTAGTTGGTGAAGCGGAAGCTGCGATCGCCTTCCTCGCTTGCCCAGAGGATTTCCCAGGTGCCGTTTTGCTTCGCTTTCAGGATGTAGGACGGACTGTTGGCCACCAGCAGTTCATCGGCTCCGTCCTTGTCCAAATCGGCCGGGATGAATTCCGCGGTTGCCAGCGGCATTTCCTTGCGCGTCAGGGAGTACGCCTCCACGGCGGTGCCGTCCGGTTCNACAGCCATGACGCTGAGGTGTTCGCCCATGATGATAAGCCCCTCGCGACCGTCCGGCAGCTTCATCGTGCCAATCAGCTTGGTTGCCTTGGTCGTGGCGACAAACGGCCTGCCTTCATACGTGCCGCTCAGCAGCCCCTCTTTGATCGAGACATCGCGGTACTTCTCGCCGATCGCGCTGCGCACATCCAGGCCGCCGTCGTTTTTCGCCAGCTTGTCCCCGATGATTTGCATGTCCAACAGCAGGGCGCGATTCGGAGCGGTTCCCACCTGCAGCATCGCTTCCGCGTAGGATTGGCGCTGCACGTTTGGCAGCAGTTGGCCGTCTTTCATTGTGTAGTACGGGAAGCCCGGGTAGTCTGTCGGCATTTGCTCCTTGATTTTAGCCATCGTCTCCGCCGCGATTTGGTCGTTGGGCATGCGCACCAGCTTGCCGTCTTTCCAGGTGAGCACGTACAGGGAGATGGGTTCGGCCTGCAGATGCAAAAGTTTGTCGGCGAGCTCCTTCCGCTCTGCTTCCGTCTCCGGCTTTTTCGGCTTTTCTTCCGGCAGGGGCAACTCCTCGGCGTTGCCGTACGTGATGATCTCCTGCTTGCCGTCTCCGTCCACGTCGTAGAGGATGACGGGGAAGTAATCCACCCAGGCTCCGTTGTAAAGGCGTTCCGATTCATACTTCAGCGTGAAGTGGCTGAGCGCGGCCAGGTTGTCCCGGTGGAAGCTGACGTTGGTCAGCACGGCGACGAGCACCAGCGCGATGACAGCCGACCAGCTCAGACGGCCGTACCATTTGGCAATCAGGGCGATGACTCCGCTCGCCACCGCTCCGCCGATCAGCACGGCGGCGAGCGATTTCACGTCTACGTGAGCGAGGGCACGGTCCAGCAGCAAAAAGCCGAGCGTAAAGACGACTACCTGCCGCCGTTCGTCCGGATGTACCAGGACATATAGGAAACCGAGCAGCGGCAAAAAGACGATCAGGGCGATCCAGGAGAGGTCCAGGAACGCCGGTTTGACCAGAATGTGATAGATGAGGAACAGGGCGATTGCGTACAGCGCCCAGTTCACGGCTGACAATACACCATTGCGGCGCATGGACTCACCACCTTTTCTCTTTCGCTTGGTCGGCGTACAGTGCGCACAGGAAGCCGCCAAACAACCAGAAGTAGAGGGACATGAACGGCACCTCAAAAATGTTTTCCACCAGGTTGTGCATGGCGACGGCAAACAGGCCGCCAAACAGACCCAGCATCAAAAAGAACGGCGGCTTTCCTGCCTGTGCCCGGATGAGCCGGACCGCGTAGGCAAACGTCATGGCAATCAGCGCAATCAGCATGATGACGCCGATGAGGCCCAGCTCCGCGATGCTTTTAAACAGGTAGCTGTCGGTGTAGATTGTGCCGAAGTGGCGGGAACCGACGGCGCCGCCGTGATGGCCGAGCCCCACCCCGAACAGCGGTTCCAGCCGCATCTTGTCGTACGCCTCCCCCCAGCGGTCGAGACGTCCGGCCTGCATGCTGGATTGGAGGTACTCGGGGGTAAACAGGGTGAAGATGCGGTTGGAAATCTTCCCGATCAGGGGCGTCGACTCCGGCACGAAGTACAGGCCGATCAGGCCGAGCGATGCCGGCGATCACGAGAAAGCCGGCCAGCCGCTTGTTCCACAGATAGCAGCAGACGAACAGCGCCACAGCCAGCGCGATCCAGGCTCCGCGCGAACTGGTCAGCAGCAAGGTGAGCAGCGTCGTCAGCGCGACGATCCACCAGATGATGCGCTCTTTCCGATTGGCTGTTGTGACGGCCAACCCGACTGCNACAGGAGCGATCAGGGCCATGTAGCTGCCCAGCACGTTGGGGCTGGTGACAATCGAAAACGCCCGCGTCGTGACGGCTTCCCCTTCCTGCACCCACGACTGCGGCGTCTGTACGCCCAGCACTACCTGCATGATGCCGACGACCGCGGCGAGAAACCCGAANGCGGTGAGCACTTTCAGGAACACGACCAGCTGCTTTGTGTCGCGCAGCAGGTAAAAGCCGATGAAAAAGGCAATCATGTACTGGTAGACGGCGCGGAAGCCCTCCACGCTGGCGTCCCAGTTGGCCATGTCGGCCACCGTCAGCGCCAGTCCGTAGACGATGAACGCCGCAAACGTATGCTTGATGGCGGGCATGTCCCGCGAACCTTTCCAGTAGGCGAGAAAAGTAAACAGCAGGAGGACGAGCAGCAGGCCGTCATCCCACAGCGACGAGACGACTGGAATCGGCAAAATCTTTCGCAAGACGTAATCGATAACGGGGTAGGCCAGCAGGAGNTAGACCCAGGTGTCTGACTGCCTCCCCCACTTCCATACGTTCTCTTTCATTTCGTTTTTGATCCTCCTACACAGGGATTAACCCCACTATTATAATGAATGGGCGAATGCTGTCGCAAGGCGAAGGGGATAGAGGTTGGTAGGATTACGAGAAATGCGCTATGATAACAGGTGTGCTTTTTAAGAGGATGGGCGCGTATTGCAAAGATGGGAGATTCGAACGATGAGCATATTCAAGACTGCCTCGATGATCGTCGCACTCACGTTGATCGGAAGGCTTCTCGGTTTTTTTCGCAACGTCTACGTAAGCAACCTCTACGGCACCAGTGCAGCGTCCGACGCCTTTTACACAGCGGTGACGATTCCGCAGACGCTGTTTCTGGTCGTGCCGGGAGCGATCAATGCCGTGCTGATTCCCACCATGCGCGGGCTGATGGAAAAAGAGGAGCGGACCGGGGTGCTGTACAACAAGGTGCTGACCGTCGTGTTCGCGGCGTTTCTGGCGATGGCGGTGCTGGGCGTCGTCTTTGCCCGGGAGATCGCCTGGTTGATGGGAGCACAGGAAAACACGCTGGAGATGACGGCCGACATGCTGCGGTGGATGTGGCCGTCCGCTGTTTTCATCGGGCTTGCCGGTCTGTGGTCCAGTGTTTGCAACGCCCACCAGCACTTCTTCACTCCGACGCTGGGAACGGTGGCCAACGGCGCGTTGGTGATTGTCAGCATGTATCTCCTGGTGCCGCTCTACGGACCTGACGGACTGGCCATGGCGACCACTCTCGGCTACTTGGCGGCGATGCTGACGATGCTGCCNACGCTGCGCCGATTTGGCTACCGCCACCGCTTGTCGTTTGCATGGAAAGAGGATGAAGCACTGCGCAGCATGGGCGAGCGGGTGGTGCCCATCCTGATCGGAGCAGTCGTGTCCCAGGCGACCACGTTTTTGGAGCGGGGGTTTGCCAACGGCTTGGGAGCAGGCAACGTATCCGCTCTGGCCAACGCCAACCAGATCGTGCAGATGCCGATGGCGATCTTCGTTGGGGCGTTTACTCTGCCGCTGTTTCCGCTGCTGGCCAGCCACGTGAAGCGGGGNGAGATGGANCAGATGAAGCAGATTCTGCAAAAAGGGCTGGCGTATCTGCTGATTCTGCTCCTGCCGGTGACGGCGGGACTGATCCTCTACGCCGAACCGATCGTGCGGCTGGCGTTCCAGCGCGGCGAGTTCGGCGAGCTGTCCGTCGCGCTGACCGCCTGGGCGCTGCCATTTTACGGCTTGGGGCTGTACGGGATGGCCGCCCGCGACCTGATCACCCGGGCGTTTTACGCACTGGACAACACGCGGACGCCGGTCGTGGTCGGCGTAATCGGGATCGCCGTCTACGCTGTTGCCAACTGGCTGCTGATCCCCTGGATGGGACACGGGGGGATCGCCCTGGGGATGGCCGTCTCCGTACTCTTCCAGTCGGTGCTGCTGTTCGCCCTGCTCTGGCGCAAAGTGGGTGCGCCCATCAGCCGGAGCTTTGTGTGGACAGCGCTGCGGACGCTGGCCGCCTGCGCTGTCATGAGCGGCGGGATTTTGCTGGCTGATGCCTGGCTGTCCGCTCTGCCGTTGTGGTGTTACCTGCTGCTTGGGGTAACGGGCGGGGCGCTGCTGTACTTTGCGGCACTGTTCGCGCTGCGTGAACCGCTGGTCGCCGAATTGGTGCAAAAGCTGCGCAGACGGTCTACTCCCGCAGCAAACCGGTAAGCGGACATTCGCGAATGGCGTAGCGGGTCTTGCCGGAAGCACTCGGTGGAATCCGGTCGACGTGGCATACCTCGATGCTGACTTCCCCCAGTTTGTCTCGAATGGCCTCCAACAGCCGGGCTTCGTCAGCCGGATCGTACCGATCCGGCTCTTTTACCAGTTTGAGCGTCACCTGGTCCGGCTTGTGCTGGATGATTTGAAAGGTGCGGAAGCTGTCCAGATTGCGCATGATGTGGTTGAAGTAGTGGCCGTGCACATACGTACCGTGAGCGGTGACAAACATGTCGTCTTCCCGGCCGTCAATGGCGGCCAGCAGCGGATAACTGATGCCGCAGGTGCAGGTGTCCGACGAGAGGGCGATGACGTCGCCCAACTGGTAGCGCAGCCGGGGCATGACTGTGTTGTGCAGGTCAGTGACCAGAAGCGTCCCTCTTTCCCCCGGGGGAAGGGGGCGGCCGCTGGCGGGATCGACCACTTCCAGCACGCAGTTTTCGCTGAAGGCGTGCATGCGTCCAACAGGACACTGGTAGGCGATGATGCCTCCGTCGCGGGCGCCGTATTCGTTGACGACAGGCGCCTGGAACGCTTTGGCGATTGCTTGCCGCTGGTAGTCATGAAGCGTCTCTGCCGTGGACACCACCGCTTTCAGCTTCACACCTGGACTGGCGCCGCGCGCCAGCATCATCTCAGCCAACAGGTGGAGGGCAGACGCATACCCGTACAGGTAGACTGGGCGAAACCGGCGGATTAGCTGCAGGTGTTCGTCCAGCCGCCGCTCGTCCAGGTCGTAGGCGGGTATCATCAGCCGATTTTTCAACCATCGCTCTTTCAGGCGATAGCGGCGGGCCTGCTGCTGGTTGAGTTCAAGCGGCGAGCCCCAGACCATGACGGACGGGTCGCCGATGCGAATACCGTGCCAGGCGAGCCCCAGCCAGCGGGCTGCTTCGTAGCGTTCCACAGCCGGCCGGCTCAGGTAAAAACGGGTCGGCTCTCCCGTGGAGCCGCCAGTCCGGTTGGCAATGAGCCGGGAGGGGTCTGCATCGTTGCTGAGGTACTGGTCAAACGACGCGCGGAAACGCGCCTTGCTGAGCACGGGAAGGCGCTCCAGGAAGCGAATCGGGTCGTCATCAGCCGCTTCCCAGTCGGATGCGTATTCGCTGTAGGCGGGGACACGGCGGACGGCGTGGTCCAATAAGCGCCTCAGCTTGTCGGCCTGGCGTTTCCGCAGCGCCTGCGGCGACAACTGCTGCGCCTCTCGCAGTTCGTGCAAATACTGACGCGTGCGGTTCTGTTTCAGCCGTTCCATCAACGGCCAGTGCACGCGGCGGATGAGTGTGCCTGTCAGTTGCATTGGGGGGTTGCTCCTTTCCGGCTGCCGATACAATGTTTGGAATCTTTTCCCATTAGTATGACTGCCGGATCGGGCCCCTATACCTGTTTGCCGGATGGGAGATTTCCTAGTAGGATAGAGAGAGAATTTACAGCAGGTGTGTGCACGAGGGACGGCAGCGGTTTGCCCGGACGGTTTATGTTTGTCTGTGCGTGAAGCAAACTGCCGCCGACTTGCGAAGCAACCCGGCTGTGCGGTACACGATTTGATTTGACATTGTTGCAAAGGAGTTTCCCATGACCAAAAAAAGTCAATTCCTCGCCGGGGCGTTGATTCTCGCTGTGGCCGGGATTTTGTCCAAGGTAATCGGGATGTTTTACCGCATCCCCCTGCAGGAAATCGTGGGTGACAACGGATTGGGTCTCTACCAGGAGGTATATCCGCTCTACCTCACATTCCTGATTCTGGCCACAGCGGGCGTCCCGGTGGCTCTCTCCCGGGTGATCGCCGAAGCGCTGGCGGAAGGAAAGCAGGATGCGGTCAGCCAGATTCTCGCCCGCAGCATGGTGATGATGGGCGGGATCGGGATCGTCTTGTTTGCCCTGCTCTACCTGGGTTCTCCCCTGATCGCCCGGTTGATGGGCAACCCTCATCTGATCGAACCGATTCGGGCCATTTCGCTGTCGCTGTTGTTCGTTCCCTTGATCGCGGTGATCCGGGGCTTCTTTTACGGACATCAGAAAATGCTCTACGTCGGCCTCTCCCAGATCGTGGAGCAGACGCTGAGGGTGGCCTTTATCCTGATCGCCTCGCTCTATCTTGTCTCGCTGGGCGAAGATACGGATCAGGTGATCACGGGCGTCAACTTTGGGACGATGATCAGCACGATGTTGAGCCTTGGCTTCCTTGCGTTCCTGTTGTGGCGGCACAACCGCAAGCAGCCGTTCGCGTCTGCGGACGGGTGGAAGCGGCTTGACTGGTGGTTCGACCGCACCTTTTTCCTGTCGATGTGGCGCATCGCCTGGCCGATCTGTATCAGCGCGCTGGTCATTCCGATCTTCAGCCTGGTCGACTCGTTTTTGGCGATCAACATCTTTCGCTACGTCTGGCATGTGGACGGACTGACCGCCGACACCTGGTTCGGCATCTACAGCCGTGGAGGACCGCTGCTGCAGCTGGCCAGCCTGTTCGGCTCGTCCATTGCGCTGTCGATCGTTCCCGCCATCGCCGAAGCACGGCAGCAGCGTGACGAAGAACGGGTGAGCACGCTGACCAAGCTCTCCCTGCGCTTTGCCTGGCTGATCGGCCTGCCGGCGGGTCTGGGCTTGACCGCCGTGGCTGAAGGGGCCAACCNGGCACTGTACGGCGACGTGGAGGGGACACGGGCGATGGCGATTTTGGGCGTCAGCGCCATTCCGCTTTCCCTGCTGCTGGCCACCAACGGCATCCTGCAGGGGCTGGGCCGGGAAAAAGTGCCGGCACTGCACCTCTTGTGGGGCGTGCTGGCCAAGATCGGGACGACGATCCTGTTTACTTCCCTGCTGGGGATGGACGGGCTGTCCGTATCCTGGCTGTGCGCCACCGCCCTGGTCTGTGCCCTGAACATGCGGGCGATCAACCGTCTGGTGAAGGTGGACATTCAGTGGCGCTTTGACACGCTGTATCCGCTGCTCGTCGCCAACCTGATGCTGGTATTGGCCTGGGGGGCAACGGAGACGGTCGGTTTCCTGCTGCATGGAAAAGCCCGCCTGGTGGGGGCGGTGGAAACGGTGGTCGGGGTTGGAACGGGGATGCTCGTCTACCTGGGCATGCTGCTGGTCATACCGCTGATNGANGAAAAAGAGCTGGAGTGGCTGCCCGGAGGCAACCGGCTGCGCGGCCTGGTGAACCTGCTGCGCCGGAAAGAGTCGCCGACCGATATCCGCTGACCTCGGCCTGGCGGCATGAAAACAAGGGCTGTACCGTAAACGGAACACCTCCGATTACGGCACAGCCCTTTTCTCTGTCTGTCAAGGACCGGTGCGGCCCAGCCCCCGGCAAAAAGCCGCCCCGNTTGTTTGGGACGGCTTCACGCATATCGGTCTGCTATGCCTGCTTTTGATANATNCAGACTACCATTTTGACAAAAAACTCACGCAAAAACGGCAGTTTGGCCAGGCCGGAGACGACCGGGCGCAGCGGTACTTCCTGCTGGTAAACCACTGGATGGTGGACCCCCTGCTGGATGCGGCGGAACCGTTTGATCGTCATCCGGTTGATGTAGGAAATGGTCTCCTTGCCATCCGGCCCCTGACCGAAGCGGAAGGAGATCCGCTCCTCGCCGTCAGGCAGGTGGCGAACCAACTGCTTGTAGGCGTCGATCAGCGTCTGCTCGGAGAAAAACGCGTGCACCCAGGGAATCCCGATGGCGTCGGAGAGATGGGCCCCGTACGGGTGGTAGTACGGTGGAAAGTTGATGTACAGATGACCGCCCGGCTTCAAAACGCGGAAACATTCGTCCAGCGTCTGTTCCGGACGGTCGACGTGTTCCATCGCGTCGTTCATGATAATCGTGTCGAACGTGTTGTCATCAAACGGCAGATCGGCAGAGTCGGCGGTCATGAACGAGACCCGGTCCGCCAGCCCTTTTTCGCGGGCAAAGGCGTTTCCTTCCTCGGCGTAATGGGGCACAATGTCGATGCCGATCATCTGCTTGGGACCAAATGTGGCGTAATAGCAGGTTTTGCCTCCGCCGCCGCAGCCGATGTCCAGGACTGTCTTGTCGACGAACATCTGCTCCTGCGAATGATAGGGGAGGAAAAACTGGATCGTCTGGTCCCCTTTTTGGAACTGCCATTCGGTGTAGCTCATCGTCCCGTCGTTCGCCAGATTGAACGGGTGAACGGGGAGCGGAAACAGCTTGTTCAAACGTATCAGCAACTGGGAAGAAACGGACATCTGCACGTCCTCCTTTCGTCCGCGTTGTGGGGAGACCTGCCCCTGTCGGCGNTTTAAGCCACGTGGTCAGACTTACGCTTTGCGGCGCAGTGCCTGAAGCACCAGTTCACTGCTTTTGGCCGCTTCCTGGGCGAGCAGTTGCGAGCGTTCGGCAATCACGCGTTTTTCCCGCTCCAGGTCGGCCAGCCGCTCGTCCAAAAGGGCGAGGAGCGCCGATTCGTCCAAACGGGTGATATGGCCGGCGCTGGGCATGCCGGCCCGCTCGACAAACCGGTCAATTTTGGGATCATAGGAGATGCCGGTAAACGGCGTTTGGAGCATGCAGGCAAGAATCAGGGAGTGCAGCCGCATGCCGAGCACGTACTCGCACTGTTTCAGCACGGACATGATGTCGTGAAAGGTGACCGGCTCGTCCAACAGCTTTGCCCCCGGCTGGCGCATCATCGCGATGATGTCGCGGGAGGGAGCCAGATCGCTGGGATAGTGCATCGGCACAAACAGCACGTTCCATCCACGCTCTGCAAACAGGTCGGCTGCCCGGGCGATCGACTGCTTGAAGCGCTGCTCCTGCTTCCAGTCGCGGACCGAGATGGCAACCAGCGGCTTGGACAGGTCGACAAACTTGTCCGCCAACAGCTGGCGCCCCCGCTCGTCAGACACGTCGTCCGGCGAAATGGTCAGTGCCGGATCGGCGGTCACGTAGACCGGCGCCTTGCTCACTCCGCACGCCTTGAAATCTTCGCCTGATTCAAAGTCACGTACGGTGATCACGTCTACCCGGTTCACCACCTGCTTGATCAACAGGCGGCTGATANGCTTCTGGACCGGACCAAACCCCTGAGCGTAAAACACGACCGGTTTNCCCAGCAGCTTGGCGATCGAGACGATCCCCAGGTAGTAAAGCACGCTGCGCGGACTGGTCACGTCCTGCATCAGCGTTCCGCCGCCCATCACCAGCATGTCGCTTCGCATCAACTCGCGCACGATGGTCGGCAGGCTCCAGCGGTTGTACGCCGGAATGCCAAACAGGGCCGTCGTTCGCTCCGGTTGGTTGGACAACACGGCCAGGGAAATATTCGGTTGTTCCCGACGCAGCGCGCTGATGATGCCATACAGGACCACATCGTCTCCGGCATTGTTAAAGCCGTAGTACCCGGAGATGAGAATACGCGACATGGAGTGAACCTTCTTTCTATATCAAACGTACAGGAAAAACACATTCTCAAGTATAATCGAGTAAATACGGGGAAGTAAAGCAACCCTAGAACAAATAGAGGAAGCCCAGGGCGAACAGACCGGCCCCCATAATGAGCAGGGCGATCATCAGGATCAGCATCCCCTTGTTCTTGCGGCGCCGGTAAAAAAATTCGTCAAACATGGCAAGCCTCCAAACANGTTTTCATCCATTCTATAATCATACCATGCAAGCGCATATCCTCGCCATCCATTCAGAGGATCAGATGGGAGAAAGGGGCAGGCAGACGATGGAAGAAACATGGCTAAAGTACATCCTGTTGGTCGATCGGGATGCGGAAGACGCGTTTGTCAGCGAGGTGCTGGCCAGCGCCTACACACTCGGTTGGGTGGAGCCGCAGATCGAGGTGCTGACGACGGAAAACGGCTACGATTATGCGGAAAAGACGGACGGGCCGGTGATCGCCTACCTGTTTGAGCCGCTNAGGGAGAGCGAAGCCGAGCATGTGGAGCAGCTNCGGAACTATCTCAGCCGCTGGGGGGAGCAGGTCCGCCTTAAGGAAGTAGAGACGGTGACCGCGGAGAATGAGTCGTGGAAGGAGACATTTCACGAGGTGCAGGTGGGCGACTGGTGGATTGCACCCACGTGGACCCCGCCGGAGGCGCTGGCCCAAGCCAGACACGTGCTCTGGATCGATCCCGGCGCGGCGTTTGGCACCGGCTACCACGGCACTACCNAGGACATCCTGCTGCTGCTGCAGGAGTGGTCTCCCGCCGGCAAACGAGTGCTGGATATCGGCGCCGGTTCCGGCATCCTGTCGCTGTTCTGCGTCAAAAACGGCGCCCGGCAGCCGGTCTTTGCGGTGGATCTCAACCCGCAGAGCGAATACCAGATCCGGGTAAACCTGGCCAACAACGACCTGGCGGAGGATGCGGTGGAAATCGTATTGGGTGACGCGCTGGCACCGGACGTACAGGAGCGGCTGCCCCGGGAGGCGGATCTGATCCTGATCAATATCGGCGGTGACGAAGACGTGGCCATGCTGCCGCTGGTGCGGGAAGCGAATTGCGCAGGGAGGGACGGTGATCCTTTCCGGGATTGTGCAGTGGAATCGCGACAAGGTGCTGGCTGCTTACGAACAGGCCGGATTTTCGCTGGTGGCGGAGCGGCACAGTGACGAGTGGGTGACGGTCATGATGAAAGACGCCCGGGAGTAGAGATGGTACGGGAACGATTTACGCCCGATCGGACCTGTGTCACAATGGGAGAAATGGGAAAATCGAACGCGGGGGAGGAAATTGCGATGGAACAAATCGTCATTGTCGCAGCCGGACGCACGCCGATCGGCACGTTCGGCGGCGCGCTGAAAGATGTAAGCGCTCGCAAACTGGCGGAAACGGTGATTCGCGGCGTCATTGCCAAATCGTCAGTAGATCCGTCGCTGATTGATGAAGTGATCCTTGGCAACTGCATCCAGCGGACCGATGAAGCCAACATTGCACGCGTGGCAGCCCTTGACGCCGGGCTCGGCAACCGGGTGACCGGTTTTACCGTACAGCGCCAGTGCGCCTCCGGCATGCAGGCGATCGTCAGCGGTGCCGCACAAATTCTGCTGGGGGACTGTGAGGTGGTAATCGCCGGCGGCGTGGAGAGCATGAGCAATGCGCCGTACGTGNTGAAAAACGCCCGTTGGGGCAAACGCCTCACGCACGGGGAGATGACCGACGCGATGTGGGAACTTTTGACCGATCCCCATTTTGGCATCCTGATGGGGGAGACGGCGGAACGGCTGGCGGAGCGCTACAGCATCAGCCGCGCCGAACAGGATGAAATCGCCCTGCGCAGCCAGCAAAACGCGGTGCGGGCGATCGACAGCGGCCTGTTTCGTGAGGAAATCATTCCCGTTGCAGTAACGAAGCGGGGAGCGGTGACGATGGTGGAGACAGACGAACATCCCCGNCGGGACGTCACGCTGGAGGGCCTGTCCAAGCTGAAGCCCAGCTTTCGCGAAAACGGGACCGTGACGGCGGGCAACTCCTCCGGGCTGAACGACGGGGCATCTGCGGTCGTGCTGATGAAGGAGAGCCGGGCACGGGAGCTGGGCNTCGCTCCGCTGGGCAGGATCGTCTCGTATGCCTGGGCCGGGGTGGAGCCTGATCTGATGGGATACGGACCGGTGCCGGCGGTGAAAAAGGCGTTGGCCAAAGCGGGCCTGACTCTGGCCGACATTGATCTGATCGAGGTAAACGAAGCGTTTGCCGCCCAGTATCTGGCGGTGGAAAAGCTGCTGGAGCTGCCGCGCGAGATCACGAACGTCAACGGCAGCGGCATCTCACTCGGCCATCCGGTCGGCTCCACGGGCTGCCGCATCGTCGTCACGCTGCTGCACGAAATGAAGCGCCGCCAGGTCAAGCGCGGGTTGGCCACGCTCTGCGTAGGTGGCGGAATGGGCATGGCGATGGTTGTGGAAAGGGACTGAAGCGCCAACGCTCAGGTTTAAACAAGATCTCCCCGGTCAACAATGGAAGCAGGACCCCATCAATCTCTTAGCACAGATGGGGTCCTGTTTGTCAAAGGGAGGTCTCGTTCATGCATACGTTTTGGCGCAGATACGGAAAGAGAATCGCCCGGTACGGAGCAGTCGTTGTGGCGATCGGCGTATTGGCGGCGGTCTCCTTTGCCGCCTTCCAGTTCAAACGGATGACGCGGGAATGGTACGCCCCGCTCGAGGCGGGAACGGAAGCGTCTTTGCAAGCGAAGGGGGACCAGCTGCCCGGTGCGCTGTTGGCCCAAGCCAAAACGCTGAANCCGTTTCTTCTGCTCGTCATTGGGACAGACAGCCGGGACGGGGAGCAGGCCCGCTCNGACACGATGATGCTGGCGGCTGTGCATCCCTCCAAGCAGCAGGTGCATCTCGTCTCCATCCCCCGGGACAGCTACATGGAACTTCCCGGAAAAGGCTACGACAANTTGAACCACGCCATGGCCTACGGCGGCCCCAAGCTGGTCAAACAGTCGCTGGAGCGCTTTTTCAACCTCAAGATCGACCGCTACGTGACGATCGACTTCGAAGGCTTCCGGCAGGTGGTGGACACGTTGGGCGGGGTGCAGATCGAGGTGAAAAAACGGATGAAGTACACTGATCCGAGCGACGACACCTACATTGACCTGAAGCCGGGACTGCAGACACTGAACGGTCAACANGCGCTCGACTACGTCCGCTACCGCAAAAGTGACATCGGGCGGGAAGACAGCGACTACCAACGCATCGCCCGGCAGCAGGAAATCGTCCAGGCCCTGATTGACAAGGGCACGTCGGCGCAGGCGCTGGTCAAGGCGTTTTCGCTGATGGACATTCTCGGCAGCCATATCAAAACCGATCTGACCGACCGGGAGATCGCCTCCCTCCTGCTGGCCTACGGCGACACCGAGCCGAATNCGCTGACGACGGACACGCTTACGGGAGCGGACGAGCGGATCTGGCACAACGGCGTCCTCGGCTGGTATCATCTGGTGCCAAAAGAGGAGCGGTCCCGCGTTCGCCAACTGCTGATGGAGGCGCTGATCCCTTGACCACGGGCACTGGTTTCCTGCCCGGCATTGATCGGAGCAGGAAAGCGCCCGCCCTTTTTTGCAAAAATCACATCCAATTCGATTTTTTTCGTTGGAAAATTACCTATCTTTCGACTAGAATGGAAGCAGGAAGAGGTTATGAATGTGGATCGTACGGGAGAGGTAAGGCCAATAAGGGACTGGAGGGAATTTGCCCATGTCAAACGCCAAGCCTTGGATTGCCAATTACCCGCCCGAGACCGCACCGTCATTGGAATACCCCCGTGTTCCNCTGACTCACTTTCTGGAACAGTCGGCCGCGGAGTTTCCCGATCGTCCTGCGCTGTACTTCATGGGCAGGCGGATCACCTACCGGGAGCTCCTGGCGATGTCGTATCAGTTCGCCAACGCGCTGATCAAGCGCGGCGTGAAAAAAGGGGACCGNGTCGCCGTCATGCTGCCCAACACGCCTCAGGCAGTCATTTGCTACTACGGCACTCTGATGGCCGGCGGGACGGTGGTCATGACGAACCCGCTTTACACGGAACGGGAACTGATTCACCAGTTGAACGACTCGGGAGCCGAGACGATTATCACATTGGACCTGCTGTACAGCCGCGTCGCGGCCGTGAAGGCCTCCACCCCACTGAAACGCCTGATCGTTACAAGTGTGGGTGATTTTCTACCCTTCTTCAAAAAGATACTGTATCCGCTGGTGCAGAAGAAACAGGGCGACCATCCGCAGATAACCTACGGCGGTGATGTTGAGCCTTTTCTTTCCGTNNTGAAAGAAAGCGCTACCAATCCGGTCANGCCTGAGGTTGACCCGGAAAAGGACATCGCGCTTCTGCAGTATACCGGCGGCACCACCGGCCTGGCCAAGGGAGTCATGCTGACACACCGCAACCTCGTCGCCAACACGCTGCAGTGCCAGGCAGTCATGTATAAGTTCGTCAGAGGGCGGGAACGAATTCTCGCCGCCCTGCCACTGTTCCACGTCTACGGAATGACCACGGTGATGAACAAGGGCATTTCCATTGCGGCGGAAATTATTCTCGTCCCCAAATTCAACGCCAAGCAAATCCTCAAACTGATCGACAAGACAAAACCCACCTTGTTTCCCGGCGCACCTACGATGTACATCGGACTGATCAATCACCCTGATTTGCCCAAATACGATTTGTCCTCCATTACCGCCTGTGTCAGCGGTTCCGCACCGCTGCCCGTGGAGGTGCAGCGCAGATTTGAAGAGCTGACCGGCGGCAGGCTGGTGGAAGGGTACGGCCTGACGGAAGCGTCCCCCGTCACCCACTCCAATCCGATCTGGGGGAAGCGGGTCAACGGCAGCATCGGCCTGCCCTGGCCGGACACCGACTGCCGTATCGTCGACCCGGCAACCGGGGAAGAACTGCCCCAGGGAGAGATCGGCGAGTTGGCGGTCAAAGGGCCGCAGGTGATGCTCGGATACTGGAACCGTCCGGAAGACACAGCGGCTGTCCTGCGGGACGGGTGGCTGCTGACCGGAGATATGGGCTACATGGACGCAGCCGGATACTTTTACATCGTCGACCGCAAGAAGGACATGATAATCGCCGGCGGATACAACATCTACCCGCGTGAGGTGGAAGAAGTGCTGTTTGAGCATCCCGCCGTCCAGGAAGCAGCCGTCATCGGCGTGCCGGACCCCTACCGGGGCGAGACGGTCAAGGCGTTTATCGTGCTGAAGGAAGGAGCGCAGGTAAGCGAGGAAGAGCTGGAGAACCACTGCCGCAAGCGCCTGGCTGCCTACAAGATTCCGCGGTTATACGAGTTCCGAAAAGAGCTGCCCAAGACGATGGTGGGCAAAGTGCTGCGCCGCCAATTGCAGGAGGAAGAAAAGAAACGGAGCGCCGACCAAGACCAGGTCAAGACGAGCTGAAGCCCGCCAGAAACGAACGGAAAGACAGGCGGAAACCGCCGCACAATCGCATCGACCGTGAATGCTGTCCCGTAACGCCCTCCTGATCGGGAGCGGCCTTTTTCTTGACAGACCGGGGGACAGGCTATTTCAGCAGAGGACTTCCCGGACAGTCCACTTGCCGCTTGTTTTTGGCCAGGCGGACGAGGGATTGACAGCGGATGGAGCCCTATATTACACTGTAAACATGAATGAATAATCATTCATTTTGCATTGATTCGAAGCAAACGTGGAGGTACGTATGGCGAAAAAAACGGGGGAAAAATATCAAGCCATTATTGATGCGGCTGTTCGCGTCATCGCTCGTCATGGCTATCACAGCGCTCAGGTTTCCAAAATTGCGAAAGAAGCGAAGGTAGCGGACGGCACCATCTACCTCTACTTTGAGAACAAGGATGACATTCTCATTTCCCTGTTCAACGAAAAGATGGGGGCCTTTATCGAAACCTGCCGGGAACGAATCGCTGAAGCAGAGTCGGTCGAGCAAAAACTGTACGTCCTGGTTCACGCCCATTTAAGCCAGTTGGCCCAAGACCCGGATCTGGCAAAAGTGACGCAGATTGAACTGCGCCAGTCCAATCCGGAAATCAGTGAGGGCATTGGTGCCGTGATGAAGCAGTACTTTAACCTGATTGACGAAGTGATCCACGAAGGCATGCAGGTAGGCGTGTTCCGCCCGGACATCGACGTCCGCGTGGCGCGGAAAATGATTTTCGGAACGCTGGATGAAGTGACGACATCCTGGGTCATGAAACAATGCAAGTACGATCTTGTCTCCCATGTTGACCCCATTCATAACCTCTTCCTGTACGGTATGAAGGGAAAATGACAAAAGAAAACGCTTTTTTTGCAAGATTTCGTTTGTTACAATAAAAACGTGAAGACTGAGCGTTCGCTCAGATGGCGGATGCTTCATGACTTGACGCAAGCAGGGGGGAGAGGGATGTATTCGTATTGGCAAGTGCACAAGGAAGATCGCGTTGCCGTCGTCACCATCAGCCGTCCGCCGGCCAACGCGCTGAGCCAGGCGGCGCTGACGGAGCTGGCAGCGCTTCTGGACGATCTGGAACGGGACGGTCAGGTAAAGGCGATCGTCTTGACCGGCGAAGGCCGTTTTTTCATCGCCGGGGCGGATATCAAGGAGTTTACCCAACTGGTGCCCGCAGATGCCCAAGCGATGGCGAAAGCCGGACAGCAATTGTTTGACCGTCTGGAAACCTTCCCGAAACCGATCATTGCCGCGATCAACGGGGCGTGCCTGGGCGGCGGTCTGGAACTGGCGATGGCCTGCCATATTCGGCTGGCGGCGCCCGAAGCCAAGCTGGGCCTGCCCGAGCTCAACCTGGGCCTCATCCCCGGTTACGGGGGCACGCAGCGGCTGCCGCGTCTGGTCGGCCGGGGCAAGGCGACGCAGATGATCCTCACCTCCGAAATGATCGACGGCGAAGAGGCGCTGCGCATCGGACTGGTGGAAGCGGTCCATCCGCTGGACCAGCTCCTGGACGAAGCGAAAAAACTGGCTGCCGCCATTGCCCAAAAAAGCGCTGTCGCCCTGCGGCTGGCACTGCAGTCGGTGCATGCCGGGACGGTGCTCGGCAAGGCAGATGGCATGCAGCGCGAAGCGGAACTGTTCGCTGAAGCGTTCGCTTCGGAAGACGTCAAGGAAGGCGTTGCCGCGTTTTTGGAAAAGCGCAAGCCGCAGTTTGCCGACCGCTAGCTTCTATTGGAATTGCGCCACCTAGTAAGGAGGGAATCCCATGAACATTTTGGTTGTCATGAAGCAAACCTTTGACACGGAAGAAAAAATCGTCATCGAGGATGGAAAAATCCTGGATGACGGCGCGAAAACCATCATTAACCCGTACGACGAATACGCCCTGGAAGAGGCGATCAAACTGAAGGAAGAGCACGGCGGCGAGGTGACCGTCGTCTCCATCGGTACGGACAGCGTGGAACAAGAGCTTAGAACGGCACTGGCGATGGGAGCGGACAAGGCAATTCTGGTTGACGACGAAAGCCTGTTCGGCGACGAGTACACGACTGCCAAAGTGCTGGCTGCCGTCGCCCGCAAAGTGGGGTACGACATCATCCTCGCCGGACAGATGGCCGTTGACACCGGCGCTGGACAAGGCGGTCCCCGTCTGGCTGAAGAGCTGGGCATCAACCACGTCTCCACGGCTGTCAAACTGGAGATCAACGGCACCCAGGTGCGGGTGGAACGCGACGTCGAAGGGGACCTGGAAGTGGTGGAAACCAGCCTGCCGGTGCTGATCACCGCCCAGCAGGGGCTGAACGAACCGCGTTACCCGTCCCTCCCGGGGATCATGAAAGCCAAGAAAAAACCGTTGGATCGCCTCTCTGCGGACGATCTTGGCCTGTCCGCCCAGGACGTCCAGGCGAAGACCGTCATCGTCGACCAGACCCTGCCTCCGAAAAAGCAGGCGGGCCGCATTCTCTCCGGCGAATTGGCGGCACAGGTGTCCGAATTGGTCCAATTGTTGCGTAACGAAGCAAAAGTGATCTAAGCGAGAGGGAGAGGATCCAGATGAAAAAGGTACTGGTATTGGCAGAAACGCGTGACGGTCAACTGCGCAACGTGTCCCTGGAAGCACTGGCCGCCGCGCAGGTGTTGGCAGAAGGCGGCGAAGTGGTGGCTGCCCTGTTCGGACCGGACAGCGGCGCGCATGCGGCGACACTGGGACATCACGGCGCCGGTACGGTCTACGTGGCGGATCACGCCGCGCTGGCCCAGTATACGCCGGACGCGTACGTCCAAGCGCTGAAACAGTTGATTGACCATGTCTCTCCTGACGCGGTGGTGCTGGGGCACACGGCGATCGGCCGTGACGTGGCGCCGCGTGTTGCCGCCCGTCTCGGGTACGGTCTGATCTCTGACGTGACGGCTCTGGAGCCCGGTCCGGTCTTTACGCGGCCGATCTATGCGGGCAAGGCTTTCCAAAAACGGAAGTTCAGCGACGGCATGATCATGATTACGATTCGGCCCAACAACATCCCGGCGGCTGCGGCCGACACCGGGAAAACGGCGACGGTGGTGCCGTTTGACGTGGAGATCAAGGATCTGCGCTCCATCGTCAAGGAAGTGGTTCGCAAAACGAGCGGAAAGGTGGATCTCTCCGAGGCCAAGATCATCGTCTCCGGCGGTCGCGGCGTGAAAAGCGCGGACGGCTTCAAACCGCTCTACGAACTGGCTGAGGTGCTTGGCGCCGCAGTAGGCGCGTCCCGCGGCGCGTGCGATGCCGATTACTGCGACTACTCCATGCAGATCGGCCAGACGGGGAAAGTGGTTACACCCGACCTGTATATCGCGTGCGGCATCTCTGGAGCAATCCAGCATCTGGCAGGTATGTCCAACTCCAAAGTGATCGTCGCCATCAACAAGGACCCGGAAGCCCCCATTTTCCAGGTGGCGGACTACGGCATCGTCGGCGATCTGTTTGAGGTGGTTCCCCTGCTCACGGCTGAATTCAAAAAAGTGCTCGTATAAGCGAGCGGTACGGAACGGCGCCCTGGACGGGGCGCCGTTTTTTGTACGGGA
>JGI25329J36429_1000670_pt1 | contig 20297 bp, 14 predicted proteins | sample HigsolmetaAR204D_FD_36429 | JGI IMG/M metagenome (IMG submission 36429)
GACAGCGGCCGGTAGACTGTGCCCATGACCGACACCGCCCTGCTCTACCTGATGGCCGGCCTGCTGCTGGCCGCCTTCGCCCTGCTCCTGGCCCTGTTCCTGCGCCGGCCGGAGGCGGCCCTGGACCGGCTGCGCGCGCAGCTGGAGGAGGCCCTGCGCGAGGAACTGCGCGACGGCCGCCTGGAGCTGCGCCAGCAGCTGGACGGCCTGGGCGCCACCCANGGGCAGCGCATCGACGGCTTCGCCCGCCACCTGGCCGACCTGGGCACCCGCACCGACGCCCGCCTGGACCAGCTGCGCGACTCGCTCACCGAGGACGCGCGCAAGGGCCGGGCCGAGGGCATCGAGGCGCAGGCCCGGCTGGGCGAGCTGCTGTCGCAGCGGCTGGGCGACATGCGCGCGCAGCTGGACCAGTTCGGCCGCCAGCAGGATGCCCGCATCCAGGCCTTCGGCGAGCAGCTGGCGGCGCTGCGCGCCAGCCTGGTGGAGGACGCGCGCGTGGCCCGCCAGGAGGGCCTGGAGTCGCAGCAGCGCTTCGCCGAGGGCCTGAACCAGCGCCTGCAGGAGCTGACCGCGCGCAACGAGCAGCGCATGGGCGAGATGCGCGCNACCCTCGAGCAGCAGCTGCGCGCGCTGCAGGAGGACAACGCGGCCAAGCTGGAGAAGATGCGCGAGACGGTGGACGAGAAGCTGCAGAGCACACTCACCTCGCGCCTGGANTCCTCGTTCAAGCTGGTGTCCGAGCGCCTGGAGCAGGTCCAGCGCGGCCTGGGCGAGATGCAGCAGCTGGCCACCGGCGTGGGCGACCTCAAGCGCGTGCTGACCAACGTCAAGACCCGCGGCACCTGGGGCGAGGTGCAGCTGGACAACCTGCTCGAGCAGATCCTCACCGCCGACCAGTACGCCCGCGCCGTGCGCGTGCGCCCGGACAGCGCCGAGGTGGTGGACTTCGCCGTGCGCCTGCCCGGCCGCGGCCGTGACGACGCGCCGGTATGGCTGCCGATCGACTGCAAGTTCCCGCGCGAGGACTACGAGCGCCTGCTGGAGGCACAGGAGCAGGGCGATGCGGAGCTGGTGCGCAGCTGCGGCGCGCAGCTGGAGAAGGCGGTGCGCATCCAGGCCAGGTCCATCTGCGAGAAGTACATCGTGCCGCCGCACACCACCGACTTCGCGGTGATGTTCCTGCCCACCGANGGCCTGTACGCCGAGGTGATCCGCCGCGCCGGCCTGACCGACGCCCTGCAGCGCGAACACCGCATCGTGGTCGCCGGCCCGACCACCATCACCGCCCTGCTCAACAGCCTGCAGATGGGTTTCCGCACCCTGGCCATCGAGAAGCGCTCCTCCGAGGTCTGGCAGCTGCTGGGCGCGGTCAAGAGCGAGTTCGGCAAGTTCGCCACCGTGCTGGAGAAGGCCACCTCGCAGCTGGGCACGGTGCAGAACAGCATCAAGGCCGCCGGCGTGCGCACCCGCGCCATCGAACGCAAGCTGCGCGGCGTGGAGACCCTGGCCCACGACCAGGCGCAGGCGCTGCTGGGCGACCTGGGCCCGGAGGCGGCCGGGTCCGACGAGGAGGCCGGAGCGCCGTGAGCCGGCCCGCCGGCGCGCCACAAGACAAAGGGCCCGGAGCGAACCGGGCCCTTTTTTGCGCATGCGGCGTGACCGCCCGGCTCAGCCGCCGGGCAGCGGGATGGCGTCGGCCGGGACCGTGGGATCGCGCTCCTCGTCACGCAGGTAGTCGGGCAGATCCCCGTCNCCGGCACGGCGGTGGCGGTCGGCCTCGATCAGGTAGTTGCGCCGTTGCAGCCAGGCGTCGCGGGTGAGCACGTACTCGTCCGGCGCGGCGTCGCGCAGGTCGTCCAGCGGCATCAGGCGCACGCGGGTGTCCACCAGCTGCAGGCCCTGCAGGCCGATGCGCACCTTGTCCTCCTCGATCTGGCGGGTGGCCGACAGCGGCAGGTCGCCGCCCAGGCCGACCACGTCGCGCAGGGTGCGCGGGCCGAAGAACGGCAGCTCCACGTAGCGCGACCGGCGCCAGCCCCACACGCCCAGGGTCTGGCCGAAGTCTTCGGAACGGCGTTTCATCTTCAGGTCGGAGGCCGGGTCGAGCAGGCCGCCGATGCCCAGGGTGGAGTTGACCAGGAAGCGGCCCAGGGTCTGCACCGCGTCGCGCGGCCGGCCCTGCAGCAGCTGGTTGACGAACGTGACCGGCGAGCCGAGGTTGTCGAAGAAGTTGGTCACGCCGGTGCGCACCGGGCGCGGCACCGCGGCCACGTAGGCGCGTGCCAGCGGCCGGGCGATGGCACGGTCCACCGCCATGTTGAAGCGATGGATGCGGCGGTTCATTGGTTCCCACGGGTCATAGGCCACCGCGGCGGCGCCGGCCTCGCCGGTGCCCGCATCGGTGCCGTAGATGTCCGCGAAATCGTCGTCGATGTCGCCGCTTTCGCCGGAGATGGCGGCCTGGTCCGTGGCCTGGCCGGCCTCGGTCCGTGCCGCCGTGTCCACGGTCGGGGCGGCCGGCCCGGCGCCGGCCTGCGGGGCCGCCTCGGCCTCGGCCTGGGCCGGCATGGCCGGCCCGGCGGCAGGCGCGTCCACGGGGACGGCGTCCGCCGCGGCCACGGTGCCGGCTTCGGCCGGCGTGGCCGCGGCCTGCGCCGCGGGGCGCGGGGCGCTGGCGCAGCCGGCCAGCAGCAGGCCGGCGACTAGGGTCAGGCGGATCATGGGGTGGCTCCGATGAAGTCCAGCGCCGCATCCAGGCGGTAGGCGGCGCACAGCTCGGCCAGGCCCGGCGGCGTGCCGGTCACCGCGACCGGGCCGGCCTGGCGCAGGCGTGCGGCCAGCTCGGCCAGCAGCGCCAGGCCGGCGCTGTCCAGGCCTTCCACGCCGGACAGGTCCAGCGTGCGCGCACCATCCAGCTGCGCCTGCGCCTGCGGCCACAGGGCGGTGGCGCCGGCGCGGTCCAGCCGGCCTTCCAGGCGCAGCGCCTGCCCGTCGCGACGCACGCGCGCGGTCTGCTCAGGGCGTGCTGGCATTGGTGCTGAGCCTGCCGGCGCGCAGGTCGGCGGCGACCTGGGCGATGGACTTCTGCCGCAGCGGCCCGTCGAACTGGCTGCGGAAGGTCTGCACGTAGGACACGCCCTCGACCATCACGTCGAAGATCTTCCAGCCGCCGTTGTCGCGGACCAGGTAGTCCACCGGCACCGGCTCGCCGTTCTCGCGCAGCAGCTCGGTGGAGACGCGGTAGCCNCGGTTGTTGGGCAGCGGGGTCTCGGACTTCAGGCGCAGGCGCGGCTTGCCCTCGAAGCCGAGCAGGGCCGAGCCGTAGCGCTGCATGAGGTTGTCGGTCAGGGCGTCGGCNAACAGGCGCACGTCGGCGTCGCTGGCGCCGCGCCCGTGCGGGCCCAGCACCAGGCGCGCGGCGTAGTCGCGGTCGAAGTGGGCGCGCAGCTCGCCGTCGAGGAAGGCGCGCAGCGCGGCCGGGTCCTTCTGGAACTCGGCGCGGCGCTCCTGCAGGGTCTGCAGGATGCGGGTGCCGTTCTCGAGCACCTGCTTGCCCGGCGTGGCGGCCTGGGCGGCGGCCGGCTGGGCGTGCAGGTCGGNGGCGGGGGCGGCCGCCAGCAGCGGCAGCGCCAGGGCGAGGGACAGGATCAGCGGTTTCATGGCAGCGGTGCTTCCGTGGGGGCCTCGGGGGAGGAAGGCGCCAACGCGCCGGGATCGGCCTCGGTCCCGGCGCCTCCGCCGGAACCGCCGCCGAACATGTACTTGCCGACCAGCTGGATCAGGTCGATGGCCGGCTGGGTGTAGGCGATCTCGTCGCCCGGCCGCAGCGGCTCGGGGTCGCCACCCGGCTGCAGGCCGATGTAGCTCTCGCCCAGCAGGCCGCTGGTGAAGATGCCCGCGGAGGTGTCGCCGGGCAGGTCGGCATAGCGCTTGTCGATGGCCAGGGTGACGATGGAGTCGTAGCGCACCGGGTCCAGCTCGATGCGCTCGACCCGGCCGACCACCACGCCACCGATCTTCACCGGCGCCTGCAGGCGCAGCTGGCCGAGGTTGGANAAGCGCGCCACCAGCGGGTAGGTGCCGCCACCCAGCCCGAACTGGCGGTTGGTGGAGGCGAAGGCCAGCACCAGCAGCGAGGCCAGCGCCAGCAGGAGGAAGGCGCCGACGGCGAATTCGAGCCTGGGACCACGGATAGCCATTGGGAGATACCTATCGGAACCGGTTTGAACCAAGGATCAATGCGCGCGCCCGGCGCGGCCGCATCGGTGCCCTCACTGGAACAGCAGGGCGGACATCACGAAGTTGAACATCAGCACCAGCAGCGAGGCGTTGACCACCGCGCGGGTGGTGGCCACCGAGGTGCCCTCGATGGTCGGCTCGGCGTGGTAGCCCACGAAGGCCGCCACCAGCGCGCAGGTGCCGCCGAACACGGCCGACTTCAGCAGGGCGATGCCGAAGTCGTCCCAGAAGTCCACGCTGCCCTGCAGCGCCGACCAGAACGTGCCGTTGTCCAGGCCCAGCACCTGCACCGCCTCGAACCAGCTGGCGGAGATGGCCAGCGAGCAGAAGAAGCCGGTCAGCAGCGGCACGGTCAGCACCGCCGCCCAGAAGCGCGGCGCCACCGCCTTGGCCACCGGGTCGATGGCCATCAGCTCCAGCGCCTTGATCTGGTCGGTGGCGCGCATCAGGCCCAGCTCGGCCGCGATCGAGCTGCCGGCGCGGCCGATGAACAGCAGCGCGGTCAGCACCGGGCCCAGCTCGCGGTACAGCGACAGGCCCAGCAGGGTGGACAGCGCGTCGGAAGCGCCGAAGGTGGTGAGCGTGCGGTAGCCCTGCAGGGTCAGCACCAGGCCGACGAAGGCGCCGCCCACGGCGATGATCGGCAGCGAACGGCCGCCGATCTTGTAGATCTCGCGCACCAGTTCGGCGAAGAAGTCGCGGGTCGGCAGCGAGGCGCGCAGCACCGAAAGCGAGAACAGGCCGGCGCGGCCCAGGGCCTGCAGGGTGGCGACGGCGGGCATCAGGCCACCTCCCTGGCGCGTTCGAACGGGATCGGGCCGTCCGGCTCGCCGCGCAGGAACTGGCGCAGCAGCGGATCGCCACTGGCCTCCAGCGCCTCCGGCGTGCCGTCGAAGACGATGCCGCCGTTGGCCACCACCACCGCCTGGTCGGCGATCGGCAGGGTCTCGCGCACGTGGTGGCTGACGATGATGCTGGTCAGGCCCANGCTGCGCGACAGGCGCTGGATCAGGCTCATGATCACGCCGGAGGCGATCGGGTCCAGGCCGGTGAGCGGCTCGTCGTAGAGCATCAGCGGCGGGTCCAGGGCCAGCGCGCGCGCCAGCGCAACGCGCCGGGCCATGCCGCCGGACAGCTCGCGCGGGTACAGCCCGGCCGCCTCCCGCAGGCCCACCGCGTTGAGCTTCATCGCCACCAGCCGCTGCAGCACCGGCTCGGGCAGGGACGTGTGCGCGCGCAGCGGCAGGGCCACGTTCTCGGCCACGGTCAGGTCGGTGAGCAGGCCGTTGCCCTGCAGCAGCACGCCGATGCCCTTGCGCATCTCCAGCAGCGCGCGCGCGCCGCGCGGCACCGGCTGGCCGAATACCCGCACCTCGCCCGCGGCCGGCACCAGCTCGCCGGTCAGCGCGGCCAGCAGGGTGGACTTGCCGGTGCCGGAGGGGCCGAGCACGGCGGTGATGCTGCCGGCCGGCACCGCCAGGTCCACGTCGCGCAGGATCGTGCGGCCGCCACGGTCGAGGCGGACGCCGCGCAGTTCAACGGCGGTGGCGGACGGAGCGGGCATCGGCGGAATGCGCTTTCCCTGCGGAGAAAAAAGGGCGAACGGCGCATCATGCGCACGGAAAACTGAATGTTAACCGATCCATTGCGCCGCCCAGTCCGGGATGGCGGCACGCCGCGTTCCAGCGGTGCGGTCGTGGGCGCGGTGCCAGGCGGCGCGTTCAGGCCGCCGCCGGCGCCTCCCGGCGCAGGCGCAGCAGCGACGCCGGCTCCTCGGCGAAGTCGAAGGCCTGGCGCAGGCCTTGGTAGGCCTGCTGCGCGTAGCCCTGGTCGTTGAGCAGCGAACCGGCCTCCAGGCCGTCGAACACGCCTTCGCGCACCTGCCGGAACAGCTGCTGACGGAAGCGGCCGTGGAAGGCCTCCGAGTCCCGGTCCAGCGCCCGCAGCGTGGCGGTCACCGCGGCGCGGTCCAGGGTGTCGCCGAGCAGGTACAGCGCGCGCAGCTGGGCGAACAGCTGGGCACGCAGCTCCAGGTAGGCGGCGCGCACCGGCGTGTCCGGCCCGGCCAGGCGCCGGCGCAGGTTCTTCTGCAGGTGCTTGGCGCTCTTGACCGCGTTGACCATCTGCAGCGCCGCCAGCTGCGCGCCGGCCCAGAAGCGCCGGTGTTCCTCGTCCAGCGGCAGTTCCAGTCGGCCCATGAAGGCCAGCAGGTCGCCGTACACGCCCTTGACCCGCTGCTGGTACAGGGTCTCGGCGTCGAGGCAGTCGTGCGGCGGCCGCGCCGTGTCCAGCCGCGCCGCCTCCGGCGCCGGCGCGGCCAGCGCGCTGGCGGGCATGCACAGCGCCTCGCAGATCACCTCCAGGCTCAGCCGACCCAGGTGGCGCAGCTCCAGCGCCACCGCGGCGGCCGCGGCGTCGGCCGATTCCAGCGCCGGGCCGGAGAGGTGGCGCGCGCGTACCCGCTCCAGCGGTGCCGCCGCCTCCGCCGGCGTGGCCGGCATGGCCGGGTCGGCGCGCTCGGGCAGCCAGCGTCGCAGCAGCGCCTCCAGCTGCCGCTGCCAGGGCCAGAACAGGGCCACGCCGCCGGCGTTGAACAGGGTGTGGAACAAGGCCAGCTGCAGCAGCGCGTTGCCGCCGAAGCCGGCCAGGCCGGCCACCGTCCGCACCAGCCAGGCCAGCGGCACCAGCAGGCACAGCGCCGCCACCGCGGTGCCGATGTTGAACAGGGCGTGCGCCAGGGCCANGCGCTGGCCGCTGCGGTTGCCGCCGAGCATGCCGACGAAGGCCGTGCTCACGCTGCTGCCGACGTTGGCGCCGATCGCCAGCGCCAGGGCCTGGTCCAGCTGCAGCTGGCCGCCGGCCAGCGCCGCCAGGGTCAGCATCAGGGTGGCGTGGCTGGACTGCAGCACCACGGTCACCGCCAGGCCGGCCAGCACGAACAGCAGCGTGCCGCCGGCGCCGCCGCCCTGCAGCGCGGCCAGGTCCCAGCCGCCGCCGACCGCGGCGAAGCCGGCCTTGAGCTGGTCGATGCCCAGGAAGATGAAGGCCACCCCCAGCACCACGCGGCCGGCGGCCTTGCCGCCCGGGCCGGTGAAGCCGGCCAGCACGCCCAGCACCAGCATCGGCAGGGCCAGCGGCGACAGGCTCAGGTTCTGCCCGGCCAGGGCCAGCAGCCAGATGCCGGCGGTGGCGCCGAGGTTGGCGCCGAGGATCACCGCGATGCCGCCGGCCAGCTGGATCAGGCCCGAGCCGATGAAGGCGATGGTCAGCAGCGACACCAGCGTGGTGGACTGCAGCAGCGCGGTCCCGGCCATGCCGAACAGCAGCGCGCGTCCGCGCGTGCCGGTGCTGCGCGCCAGCAGCCGCTCCAGGCGCCCNCCGGCCAGCTGGCGCAGGCCCTCCTCCAGGCACTGCATNCCGAACAGGAACAGCGCCAGGCCCGCGCACAGCTGCAGCCAGCCCGGATGGCGCCAGAAGCTCCAGCCGAGCACGGCGGCCACCACCAGGGCCAGGGCGGATCGGAACAGGTGCGGCGCGCGCCGGCTGGGCATGGGGCTTCCACGTGGCGGCCGCATGCGGCCGGGCGCGCGATTCTAGCCCCCGCGTCTCGCCTGCCGCGACGCGCCTGCGGCAAGATGCGCCGCTATGACCGCCGCGCCCGACTTCCGCCTCTACGCCTCCAACTCGCTGGAAGTGCTGGCCGGGCTGCTGGCCGAGGCGCTGCGCGAACCGGCGCCGGGGCAGCCGCTGCTGGCTCCGGACGTGGTGCTGATCCCGCAGGTGGCCATGCGCCGCTGGCTGCAGGCGCACCTGGCCGAACGCCACGGCGTGGTGGCCAACATCGAGTTCCTGGCCCCGGGCGAGTTCGTGGCCCGCGCGCTGGAGGCCAACCTCGGCCCGGGCGCCGACCTGGACGCCACCGCCCTGCACTGGCGCCTGTACCGGGCCCTGCACGATCCGCAGCTGCGCGCGCTGCCGGCCATGGCCGGGATCGACGCCTACCTGTCCGGCGACGACCCGCTGCGCGCCTGGACCCTGGCGCGCGAGCTGGGCGTGGTGTTCGAGAAGTACCAGGCCTGGCGCCGCGACTGGCTGTTGCGCTGGGAGGCCGGCGCCGACCCGGACGATCCGCAGGCCATTCTCTGGCGGCACGTGGCCGGCGGCCTGGCCCACCGCGCCCGCCGCATCCAGGACTACCTGGACCGTTACGGCCGCGCCGACGGCCCGCTGCCGGCCGGCCTGCCGCCGCGCCTGTTCGCCTTCGCCACCCTCAACGTCTCCCCGGATGTGCTGCGGGTCCTGGCCACCCAGGCACGGGTGGGCACCCTGCACTTCTACCTGCCCACGCCCAGCCGCGAGTACTGGGGCGACCTGGACACCGCACGCGAGGCCGAGGAGAACCCGCTGCTGCGCGCCTGGGGCTACGCCGGCCGCGACTTCATGGCCCTGCTGGGCGGCTACGAGGTGGTGCATCCGAGCCTGGAGGTGCCGGCCTGGGCCGATCCGGCCGAAGGTGCACACGGCCAATGGCTGCTGCAGCGCCTGCAGTCGGACCTGTTCCACCGCCGGGCCACGCCCGGCGCGCCGGCGCGGCCGCAGGTGGACCGNGCCGACCCCAGCCTGCAGCTGCACGCCTGCCACACCCGCCTGCGCGAGTTGCAGGTGCTGGCCGACCAGCTGCGCGGTCTGTTCGACGATCCGCGCTTCGACCCGCCGCTNCAGCCGCGCGAAGTGGCGGTGCTGGCGCCGGACATCGATCCCTACCTGCCCTACCTGGAGGCGGTGTTCGGCCGCCGCGGGCAGGAGGACGCCATCCCCTACGCCCTGGCCGACGCCAGCCCGCTGGCCAACGAGCCGCTGGCCGAGGTGTTCCTGCGCCTGCTGGCGCTGCCGGTCTCGCGCTTCGGCCTGCACGAGGTGCTGGACCTGCTGGCCAGCCCGGCCCTGGCCGAGGCCAACGGCCTGGCCGCGCCGGCACTGGAGCGGCTGCAGGCCTGGCTGGAGCAGGCCGGCGCGCGCTGGGGCATCGACGCGGCGCACCGCACCGGCTTCGACGCGCCGGCCGACGCCGCCTACACCTGGGCCTTCGCCCTGGACCGCCTGCTGCTGGGCCACGCCAGCGGCAGCGACGCGCCGATCGTGCTGGACGACGGCCAGGTGCTGGCGCCGTTGCCGCAGCTGGAAGGCAGCGCGCTGGACGTGCTGGACACCTGCATCCGCCTGCTGNGCGAGCTGGCCCGCCACGCCCGCGTGCTGGGCCAGCCGATGCCGCCGGCGCAGTGGCGCGAACGCCTGCTGGGCCTGCTCGACGCGCTGCTGCCGCGGCCGCCGTCCGGCCCGTCCACCCAGCGTGCGCTGGACCGCCTGCGCACGCTCATCGACGAGTTCGCCCGCGGCGCGGCCGCGGCCGGCTTCGACGCGCCGGTGCCGCCGGAGGCGGTGCGCGCGCACTTCGCCGCGGTGCTGGGCGAGGCCGACACCCGCGCCCCGCTGCTGACCGGCGGCGTCAGCATCGCGCGCATGGTGCCCATGCGCCTGCTGCCGTTCCGGGTGATCTGCGTGCTGGGCATGAACGACGGCGACTTCCCGCGCCGCGACCCGTCCTCCGGCCTCAACCGCCTGACCGCCGAGCTGGGCAGCGGGCGCCGCCGCCACGGCGACCGCTCCACCCGCGACGACGACCGGTTCCTGTTCCTGCAGCTGCTGGCCTCGGCCCAGGACGTGTTCTACGTCAGCTGGATCGGCGCCGATCCGCGCGACGGCAGCGAGCGCGAGCCCTCGGTGCTGGTGTCCGAGCTGATCGACGCGGCCGCCCGCCAGCACGCCGATCCACGCCAGGCCGCGCGCGAGCTGGTCGTGCACCACCCGCTGCAGCCGTTTTCGCCGGCGGCCTTCGGNGCCGGCGAGCCGCGCCGNNTCTCCTACCGCCGCGACTGGCGCGAGGCCGCGGCGCAGCCGGCCGCGCAGCGCACGCCGCTGCCGCCCTGGTTCCCGCCCGGCACGCGCCTGGCGCCGCCGCCCGACGCGGACGCGGACGCGGAGGCGGACACCGTCCCGCTGGAGGCGCTGCGCCGCTTCCTGCGCAACCCGGCGCACGCGCTGGCCCGGCACATGGGCCTGCGGCTGCCGGAGGTGGAGGCGCGCCGCGAGGACGTCGAGCCGCTGGCCGAACCGTCCGCACCGCTGGAGCGCGCCGGCCTGCGGCAGGCGGTCTTCGCCGCCCTGCTCCAGGGCCAGGACATGGAGACCCTGCACGCCACCCTGCGCGCCCGCGCCCTCCTGCCCTCGGGTGCGCCGGGCCGGCGCGTGCTGGCGCGCCAGTGCGGGCAGCTGGCGCCCTGGCGCGAGGTCTTCGCCGCCTGGCGCGGCGATGCCTCGGCCCGCAGCGTGGTGGTGGAAGCGGACATCGACGGCGTGCGCGTGCACGGCCGCATCGAGGACGTGTACCCGCACGGCATCGCCCGCGTGCGCCTGGGCGCGATGAACGGCCCGGCCGCAGTGCGCCACGGCCTGGACTGGCTGCTGGCCAGCGCCGCCGGCCTGGCGCTGCCGCTGGTGGAATTCCACGAGGTGCGCGACCGCGACGGCCTGCGCCACGGCCCGTTCGAGCGCGCGCCGCTGCCGGCCGCGCAGGCGCGCGCGGCGCTGGCGCGGCTGCTGTCCCTGCGCGTGCAGGGCCTGGCCGAGCCGCTGCTGTTCGCCCCGTACAGCAGCTGGGAGATCTACGCCAGCCCCGGCTACGACAAGGGCGTGGCGCAGGCGCGCAAGCGCTGGCACGGCACCAGCGGCCCGGGCTTCGCCGAAGGCGCCGACCCGGCTTGGCGGCTGCTGCTGCGCGGCCGCGACCCGTTCGCCGAGCCGGAGCTGCTGCTGCGCTTCGTGCGCGCCGCCGAGGCCGTGTTCCTGGCCCTGGTCGAGGGGCGGGTCGCGGAGGTGGAGGCCGGGCCGGAGGACCTGGCCGGCCTGGTCCTGGCCACGGATGAGGAGGAGGCCGCATGAGCGGAGCGCAGGACGCCTACCTGACCCTGCCGCTGCACGGCGTGCGCGCCATCGAGGCCTCCGCCGGCACCGGCAAGACCTTCACCCTGGCCACCCTGGTGGTGCGCCTGGTGCTGGAACGCGCGCTGCCGGTGGAGCGCATCCTCGCCGTCACGTACACCGAGGCCGCCACCCAGGAACTGCGCGCCCGCGTGCGCCGGCGCCTGGCCCTGGCCGCCGAGGTCGCCGCCGGCACGGCCACGGACCTGGAGGCGCCCGAGGCGCGGCTCACCGCGCAGCTGCTGCAGGCGCACCAGCTGGCCAGCGGCGAGGCGCCGGCGGCGCTGGCCCGGCGCCTGCGCGCGGCCGCCGACGCCATCGACCAGGCCGCGGTGTTCACCATCCACGGCTTCTGCCTGCGCGTGCTGCGCGACCACGCCCTGGAAAGCGGCCAGGGCTTCGACCCGCCGGAGCTGCTGGGCAACGACCTGGACCTGCGCCGGGCGGTGGCCGCCGACCTGTGGCGCGCCCACGCCGCCGATGCCGCGACCGTGGCGGACCTGGAGGCACTGTGGCCGGATCCGGAGGCGCTGGCCGCCGACCTGCCGGCCCTGGTGCGCCAGCCGCGCCTGCTTCCCGAACCGCCCGACCCGCCGCCGCCGGATCCGCGCCCGGCGCTGCGGGCCGCCGCCCAGGCCCTGCGGCAGGCCGCGCAGGCGCACGGCGACGTGTTCCGCGCGCAGCTGCTGGCCGCGGTCGAGGGCAAGGTGCTCAACGGCAACAGCTACCGCGCCGCGTGGATCCACGAGCTGTTCGACGCCCTGCGCCGCTGGTGCGCGGACGCCGACCCGGAGGCGCCGTTCGAGCATCCCAAGCTGGGCCAGCTGCACCGCGCCGTGCTGCTCAGGTGCACCAGCAAGGGCGGCGCCGGGCGCACGCCGGACTCGCCGCTGTGCGAGGCGGCCGAGCGCTATGGCGCCGCGCTGGAGCAGGCCCAGGCCTGGGGCCAGGCCGCGCGCGTGCGCCTGCTGCACCGGATCCGCGAGGACGCGCGCCGGCGCCTGGCCGTGCTCAAGCGCCAGCGCCACGTGCAGACCTACGACGACCTGATCGACCGCGTGGCCGATGCCCTGGACGGCCCGCACGCCGACGCCCTGGCCGCGCGCCTGCGCGCGCAGTACGCCTTCGCCCTGGTGGACGAGTTCCAGGACACCGACCCGCGGCAGTGGCGCATCTTCGACCGCGTGTTCGGCGCCGGCAGCAGCGAGCCGGCCCTGTTCCTGATCGGCGATCCCAAGCAGGCCATCTACCGCTTCCGCGGCGGCGACGTGGAGACCTACCTGGCCGCCCGGGCCACCGCCGAGCAGGCTCCGCCGCTGGCGCACAACTTCCGCTCGCGCCCGGCGGTGCTGGCCGCGATCCAGGCCCTGTACGACCGCGCCGGCGCGCGCGCCTTCGTGGACGGGCGCATCGCCTTCCATCCGGTCGCGCCGGGCGGCGGCCGCGCCGACGCCGACTACCTGCGCGACGGCATCCCGGCCCCGGCCCTGACCCTGTGGCAGGCCCCGGCGCCGCCGCCGGACGACAAGGGCAGGCCCAGGGCCTGGTCGGCCGGGGACTCGCGGCGCTGGGCCACCCGCGCCTGCGTGGCCGCGATCCACGCCGTGCTGTCCGACGCGCGCGCCGGCCGCGCCAGCCTCGACGGCCGCCCGGTGCGGCCGGGCGACATCGCCGTGCTGGTGCGCAAGCACAGCGAGGCCACCCTCGTCCGCCAGGCGCTGGCCGAGGCCGGCATCCCCGCGGTGGCCGCCGGCAACACCAGCCTGTTCTCCACCGCCGAGGCGCAGGAGCTGCTGGCCCTGCTGCGCGCGCTGCTGCACGGCGACGACGAGGCGCGCCTGCGCGCGGCGCTGGCCACGGTGCTGGTCGGCCTGGACGCGCCCGCGCTGGCCGCGCTGGAGTCCGACGGCCCGGCCCTGCGCCGCTGGCAGGGCACCGCCCTGGAGTGGCGCGAGCGCCTGCGCCACGGCGGCCCGCTGGCCCTGGTCAACGACCTGTGCGCGCAGCAGGCGGTGCGCCTGCTGGCCCTGGACGACGGCGAGCGGCGCCTGACCAACTACCTGCAGCTGGCCGAGCACCTGCAGGAAGCGCAGCGCCAGGCGCTGGGCCTGCACGGCCTGGTGGACTGGCTGGAGCGGGCCATCGCCCAGGCCAGCAACGAGGACGAGGCCCAGCTGCTGCGCCTGGAGTCGGACGCGCACCGTGTGCAGATCGTCACCCTGCACAAGAGCAAGGGCCTGGAGTACCCGCTGGTGTTCCTGCCGTTCGTGGGCATCGGCGCGCGCGCGGAGGCGCCCGGCCGCTGCGTGGTGGTGCACGACGCCGAGGGCCGGCCGGTGCTGCACTGGCGGCTGCTGGAGGACACCAGCGGCTGGAAGGAGGCGGTGGAGCGCCACCGCAGGGCCTGCGAGGCCGAGGACGCGCGCCTGCTGTACGTGGGCCTGACCCGCGCCCGCGACGCACTGTGGGTGGCCACCGGCGCGTTCTACGAGCACGCGCGCGCGCCGCTGTGGCCGATGGTGGAGGACCCGGCGGCGCTGGCCGCCGCCGCACCGGGCGCGATCGTGCTGGATGCCACGGTGCCGCCCGAGCGCCTGCCGCGCCTGCCGGCCGAGGCCGGGGGCCAGGTGCCGCCCGCGCGCGTGCCCGGCCGGGGCCTGGCGAGCGACTGGTGGGTGTACAGCTTCACCCAGCTGGCCCATGCCGAGGCCGGCGACACCTCCGCCGCCGCCACCCAGGCCGTGCCCGGCGGGCGCGACGAACCGGCCGCGGCCGACGCCGAGGCGCCGCCGGACGAGGCCTTCGACCCGCGTTTTGCCGGCTCGCGCTTCGGCGTGGTGCTGCACGAGGTGCTGGAGCACGCCGATTTCGCCGCCTGGCGGGACTGGCGCCCGGGCGACCCGGCGCCGGAGCCCGAGCGCGGCCGCATCGCCGAGGCCCTGGGCCACGGCGGCTACGCCGCCGCCGAGCTGGAGGACGGCATCACCCTGCTCACCACCCTGGCCGGCCACACCCTGACCGTGCCGCTGCCCGAAGGCCTGCGCCTGGCCGAGCTGCCGCCGGCGCAGCGCCGCCCGGAGATCGAGTTCCAGTTCGCCCTGGCGCCCACCCGGGTGGACCGGCTGCTGGCGCTGCTGCACCGGCACGGCCTGCTGCGCGGCCGCCAGGGCTTCGGCGGGCGCCGCCGGCTCGAGGGCCTGATGACCGGCCTGATCGACCTGACCTACCACCACGACGGGCGCTGGTACGTGCTCGACTACAAGTCCAACCGCCTGCCCGGCTACGGTCCGGCGCAGATGGCCCAGGCCATGGAGCACAGCGAGTACCCGCTGCAGGCGCTGATCTACACCGTGGCCCTGCACCGCTGGCTGCGCTTCCGCCTGGGCGCGGCCTACGACTACGCGCGCGACTTCGGCGGCGTGCGCTACCTGTTCTGCCGCGGCCTGGATGCGACGGCCGAACCCGTGGACGGCGTCCGCCCCGGTGTCTGGGCCTGGCGCTTCGAACCGGCGCTGGTGGAGGCGGTGGATGCATTGTTCGCCGGCCGGGACGGGGCGGAGGTGGCGGCATGAGCCTGCTGGAGGCACTGCGCAGGGCCGGCGTGCCGCGCACCGTGGACGAGGCGCTGGCGCTGGGCCTGCGCCGGCTCGACCCGGCCACGCCCGACGCCGTGGCCGCGGCCGCGGCGCTGGCCTCGTGGGCGGTGTCGGCCGGGCACGCCGCCTTCCCCGTGGACGATCCGCGCGGGCTGCTGGAGCAGGAGCCGGACTGGCCGGAAGCGGAGGCGTGGCGGCGCGAGCTGCAGGCCTCGCGCTGGGTGGCCTGTCCGCCGGCGGCCGACGTCGAGGCGCCGGGGCAGGCGCCGCTGGTCCTGGAACACGGTCTGCTCTACCTGCGCCGCTACCGCGAATACGAACGCCGCCTGGCCGCCGGCCTGCGCCGGCTGGGCGGCGGCACGCCGGAAACGGACGGCATCGCCGGGCTGGCGTCGCTGTTCGCGCGCCTGTTCCCGCAGGCCGCCGGCGGCGAGGACCGCCAGGCGCGCGCCGCCGCCGTGGCCCTGCTGCACCGCCTGGTGCTGGTGACCGGCGGCCCCGGCACCGGCAAGACCACCACCATCGCCCGCCTGCTGGTGCTGCTGGCTGCGCGCGCCCGCCTGCTCGGCCGCCCGNCGCCGCGCATCGCCCTGGCCGCGCCCACCGGCCGCGCCGCCGAGCGCATGGCCGAGAGCCTGCGCCGCGCCGCGCAGCTGCTGGCCGGCGAGGGCATCGAGGAGGCGCTGCTGGAACCGCTGGCCGCCAGCGGCAGCACCCTGCACCGCCTGCTGGGGCCGGTGCCGGACTCACCGCAGTTCCGCCACCACGCCGACCACCCGCTGGACGTGGACGTGGTGGTGGTGGACGAGGCCTCGATGATCGACCTGCCGCTGATGGCCAAGCTGGTGGAGGCCGTGCCCGAGGGCGCCCGCCTGGTGCTGCTGGGTGACCCGGACCAGCTGCCGTCGGTGGAGGCCGGCGACGTGCTCGGCGGCATCCTCGCCGCCGCCGGCGACGGCCTGCGCCTGGCCGAGACCGACGCGCAGGCGCTGCGGCCCCTGCTGGGGCCGCCGGCCGCCGGGGCCACGGAGCCGGACCGCGCCACGCCCTTCCCCGCCCGCCACGTGCGCCTGCTGCGCGGCTGGCGGCAGTCGGAGGCGCTGGACCTGGCACCGCTGGCCGGCGCCGTGCGCGACGGCGACGCTGCCGGCGCGCTGGCGCTGCTGCGCGGCGGCGGCCTGTCCGGCGTGCACTTCCACGAGGGCCTGGGCGATCCGCTGCAGGCCCGGCGCGAGGCCCTGCTGGCGCACTGGAACGCGCTGGCCGAGGCCGCCGGCCCGGCCGAGGCCCTGGCGCTGGCCGGGCGCCTGCGCCTGCTGACCGTGCTGCGCGAGGGCCCGCAGGGCGCGCGCACGCTCAATGCCCGCATCGAGGCGCTGCTGGTCGAGCGCCTGGCCCAGCACCGTCCACGCGCCGCCGCCGACGGCTTCTTCCACGGCCGCCTGCTGCTGGTCACCGAGAACAGCTACCGCCACCGCCTGTTCAACGGCGACATCGGCATCTGTCTGGAGGACGGGGACGGCACCCTGGTGGCCTGGTTCCCCGGCGCCGACCCGGCCAGCCCGCGCGCCTTCCACCCGGCCACCCTGCCGGCGCACGAGAGCGCCTTCGCCATGACCGTGCACAAGGCGCAGGGCTCGGAGTTCGACGAAGTGTGGCTGCTGCTGCCGGCCCGGCCCAACCGGGTGCTCTCGCGCGAGCTGGTCTACACCGGCCTGACCCGTGCCCGCCACGCCCTGCACCTGTGCGCCGACGCGGCGATCCTGGAACAGGCCCTGGCACGCCACGCCCGCCGTGTCACCGGCCTGGCCTGGCGCCTGGGCGCCCCGTAGGAGCCGCGTCGGCGGCGACGCGCCGTCCCGTCCGCTGCGGCAACCTGACAGCGCCGCCTGATCCGCCCTGCACGTGGCCCGTGCTGGCATGGGCATGGATCCGGATGCCGGGTGCGGAGGAGCGGCCATGAAGCGCTACCGGGGCGGCGATGGAGACTCGGGCATCGCCGCCTACGCGTGCGGCCCGGGCTGGATCGAGGTGCGCTTCCGCCGCGGCGGCACCTACCGCTACGACGCCCGCCACCNCGGCCTGGCGCACGTGCTGGAGATGCAGCGCCTGGCCGAGGCCGGCGACGGCCTGAACACCTACATCAACCGCTTCGTGCGCGGGGACTACGCCGCCCGCCTGGAGGACGGCGCGCGCGGCCGGCGGCGGAACCCAACCTAAGACACCCCCCCCGGGGTTTCGGCTGCAACTATGCTGGGCGGTGCATCCGCGCAAGCCATCCTGGAATGGAGACTGCCTTGAAGAAGAGCCTGCTCACCGCCGCAACCCTGCTCGCCCTTGGCCTTGCGGCCCCGGCCGCGGCCCATGACGGCCACGCCTGCGCCGACAGCGCCTGCACCATCCAGCTGCTGTACGCCGCCGATGAGGCCGGCGGCGGCGACACCATCGCCCCCACCCGCTACGGCACCTGGGGCTTCGACGTGGCCGGCATGGACCGCAGCGTCAGGCCGGGCGTGGACTTCTTCGCCTACGCCAACGGCACCTGGGCGAAGAACACCCGGATCCCGGACGACCAGTCCAGCTACGGCTCGTTCCGCGCGCTGCGCGACCTGTCCGAGCTGCGCGTGCACAAGCTGGTGGAGAGCTACCCGCTGGGCAACCCGGAGACCGACGGCGATGCGGCCAAGATCGCCGCCATCTACCGCGGCTTCATGGACGAGGCCACCATCGAGAAGCTGGACGCCAGGCCGCTGCAGCCGGTGCTGGAGCGTGTGCGCAAGGCCGACAGCCACCTGGAGCTGGCGCGCCTGATGGGCGCCCACGACACCTTCAACACCACCCTGTTCGCGCTGATGGTCGGCGACGACCAGCGCGACCCGGACCACTACACGCTGTACCTGAGCCAGGCCGGCCTGGGCCTGCCCGACCGCGAGATGTACCTGCGTGACACCTTCGCCCCGCAGCGCGAGCGCTACCTGGCCTACGTGGCGCAGATGCTGGAGCTGGCCGGCTGGAAGGATCCGAAGGCCGCCGCGCAGGCGGTGCTGGACTTCGAGACCAGGGTGGCCGAGGCGCACTGGACCCGCGCCGAGAGCCGCGACCGCGACAAGACCTACAACCCCGTCGCCTTCGCCGACTTCGACAAGTACGCCCCGGGCTTCCCGTGGGCCGAGTACTTCAAGGCCGCCGGCGTGGACCACGGCGACCGCGCGGTGGTGCGCCAGTACACCGCNATCCCGAAGCTGGCNAAGNTNTTCGCCGAGACCGACGTGGCCACCCTGCAGGCCTGGCAGGCGTTCCATGCCGTGGACGGCGCCGCGCCCCTGCTGTCCAGCCGCTTCGCCAACGCCCACTTCGAGTTCCGCGACAGGTTCATGAACGGCCAGCAGGCGCAGCGCGAGCGCTGGAAGCGCGCCGTGGCCCTGGTCGAGTCCACCATCGGCGAGGCCGTGGGCCGCGACTACGTGAAGCTGTACTTCCCGCCCGAGGCCAAGGCCAAGATGGACGAGCTGGTGGCCAACGTGAAGGCCGGCATGGCCGCGCGCCTGGACCAGCTGGACTGGATGAGCGAGGCCACCAAGGCCGAGGCCCGCGCCAAACTCCAGGGCTTCGGCCTGAAGATCGGCCATCCGGAAAAGTGGCGCGACTACAGCGGCCTGCGCATCGTCAACGGTGACGTGGTCGGCAACCGCCTGCGCTCGCGCCAGTTCGAGTGGGACTACCGCCGCGCCCGCCTCGGCAAGCCGGTGGACAAGGCCGAGTGGAGCATGACCCCGCAGACGGTCAACGCCTACTACAACTCGGTCAAGAACGAGATCGTGTTCCCGGCCGCCATCCTGCAGCCGCCGTTCTTCGACCCGGACGCCGACCCGGCGGTCAACTACGGCGGCATCGGCGCCGTGATCGGCCACGAGATCATCCACGGCTTCGACGACCAGGGCCGCAAGTCCGACGGCAAGGGCGTGCTGCGCGACTGGTGGACCCCGGAGGACGCCGCCAAGTTCGAGGCGCAGGCGGCCAAGCTCGGCGCCCAGTACGAGGCCTACGAGTTCCCGCAGCTGCCGGGCCTGCACATCAACGGCCGCCAGACCATGGGCGAGAACATCGCTGACCTGGGCGGCGTGACCATCGCGCTGGAGGCCTACCGCCGCTCGCTNGGCGGCAAGCCGGCGCCGGTNATCGANGGNTTCACCGGCGAGCAGCGCTTCTTCCTGGGCTGGGCCCAGGTGTGGCGCACCCTGTGGCGCGAAGGCGCCCTGCGCCAGCAGCTGGTCACCAACAGCCATTCCCCGGGCGACATCCGCGCCTTCGCCCCGCTGCGCAACGTGGACGCCTGGTACGAGGCCTTCGACATCCAGCCGGGCGACCCGCTCTACATCGCCCCGGAGGACCGGGTGCGGATCTGGTAAGCCGGAACAGACAGCTGTAACCCCGGGGACGGGGCCGCCTCGGCGGCCCCGTCCCCGTTCCCGCCCTGGGCGGACCCGCGGCGCGTGGGTCAGGTGGCCAGCTGGCGGCCTGCGTTCTCGATCACACCACGCACCTGCTCCACCATCGGTCCCTTGCCATGGTGGGAGGCTCCAGGGACCCGGGCTTCCAGTCCTTCGACCTCCGGCACCAGGATGCCGCGATGCGGGTGGAGCACGATGAAGTCGGGATGCCTGTACCCGGGTCCGACCGGAACGTCGTACCAGCACAGGCAGTCTCCCTCCAGCTTGTCTTCCAGGCGCAGCGAAAAACATCGCTCTCCGGGCGTCATCCGCCCGGCACATGGTCCCCTGTTCGGAATCAGCGTGGCCAAGACGCTGATCTCCCCAAGGACAGATCCCTGCCCGGGAAGGAAATATGGCCATCAGGCCGCCGTCTGGTGGGGTGATCATGCGTACGGACGGCCAGGATGGCCGCCTCCCGACGCGGGCCGACTGGAACGGGAAGGCCCGCTTCCGCGGGCCTTCCCGTTTGCTGCGTGGGTTGCCGGGCGGCCTACTTCAGGCCGCGGAACTCCAGCAGCGGCTCCACGCTCGGGTCCTTGCCGCGGAACTCGCGGTAGGCCTGGGCCAGGTCGCGGGAGTGGCCGATGGAGAGGATCTTCTCGCGGAAGATCCGGCCGTTCTCCCGGGTCAGGCCGCCGTTCTCCTCGAACCACCTGTAGGCGTCGTGGTCCAGCACCTCGGCGCCGAAGTAGGCGTAGTAGCCGGCCGCGTAGCCGCCGCCCCAGACATGGGCGAAGTAGTTGGTGCGGTAGCGCGGGGGCACGGCGGGCAGGTCCACCTTGTACTTCGCCAGCGCCTGCTTCTCGAAGGCGTCCACGTCGTCCACCTTCGCGTCGGCCGGCAGCAGGTGCCAGGCCAGGTCGAGCAGCGCGGCGGACAGGTATTCGGTGGTGGTGGCGTAGCCCTGGTTGAAGGTGCGCGCGCGCAC
>JGI25329J36429_1000675_pt1 | contig 20226 bp, 26 predicted proteins | sample HigsolmetaAR204D_FD_36429 | JGI IMG/M metagenome (IMG submission 36429)
GAAAGTGATTGATGGTGGGGAAACTGTTTAATCTTATTTGGGGAATTCTGTTGAGTTCTATTTGTGGAAAACTGTTGATTCTAGTTTAGCGTTTACATAAGTAAGAGGTGATTTGTATCTAAAATACATAAGTTAAAACAGGTCAAATTGTATGATTTTTAATAATAGAAAGGGAGGTTAGATTCCTTGAGGAACTTATTATTACAATTATTACACGCTCAATCAGAGGAAGAAGTAAAAGACATAATAGAGAATTCTCCTATTCTATCAAATCCGAGTAATTGGCTACCTTATGGTGGAACAACCGGAAATTACTCATCTTTTGAAAATCAGCAATCCACATCTATGGGAGCACTGGTTGAAAAATTTACTAATTCTATAGATGCTATTCTAACAAGAAAGTGCTTAGAAAAGGGAATTGATCCTTCTAGTGATAAAGCCCCGAAATCAATGGAAGAAGCAGTAAAAACATTATTCACTCCAGATGAATTAAAAAATACTAGAGTACATGTATTTACTGATGGTTCAAAAAATAATGTTAACGTCATTACCGTAGATGACGGTGAAGGCCAATACCCAGATAACTTTGTAAATACTCTTTTATCTCTTCAAAGAGGAAATAAAAATAGTATTCACTTTGTGCAAGGAAAGTTTAACATGGGTTCCACAGGGGCGGTAGTATTTTGTGGCAAGCATAAATATCAATTAATTGTCTCGAGAAGGCATACCGGCATTGACCCAAACAGCAAAGAAGTTGGATTTACTCTTGTTCGAAAACATGAACGAAATGAAGAAGAACTGAATAAATTTAAAAATACTTGGTACGAATATTTTGTCATCGATGGGAAAATTGCTCGTTTTATTTTAGAAGATGACGAAACAATAGAAGTAATTAATGGAATTAAAGAGTCTAATTTTAAACACGGTACAATCATTAAAATGTATAACTATGATTTACCTTCAAAGTCTCAATCGTTCCAATCTCTAAAAGAAGAAATTAATAGGTTTCTATATTTTCCTGTGTTTCCGATTAACGTATATGAAACAAGAAAAGACTATGAAGTTGTAAAAAATAGAAAAAAAGGTTATGTCATGAATACGGCTTATGGTGCTGGAACGATATTAAAGAAGAAAATAGAGGAAGATGGAGAAAATGAGAAAGAGAAACGTAAATTAACTCCTATCTATGAAGCCACAAATAGTGTATTGCAGGATACAATATTTGGAAAAGCGCTTATTGATATTTATTTATTTGAACATAAAAAGGATATTGAAGATATTAGAGGGAAAACGCCTGTTGTATTTCTAATGAACGGCCAAGTACAATACTCGTTAAATACTACATACATTTCAAAAGAACTAGGATTTAAATTAATAAAGGATATTTTGTTAGTTTCAATTGATTGTACAAATTTGTCCAGATCTTTTTTAGATGAAGGTTTTTTTATGGCAAATAGAGAAACCATTCGCAAAACAGAACATAGTAAATATTTTATTGATAAAATTACAACATTCTTAAAGGAAAATCCGGAATTAGAGAGATTGAATCGTGAACGAGCTACTAAACAAGTCTCAGGTTCAAGTACTAAAAAATTATTTGAAAGTTTGCTTGGAAAAAATGCACAAAATAGTATGCTTAAAAATTTCTTTAAAGATGATGTTCTTGGATTATCAAATCAAGGTACTTCTCCAAGTAATAAGAAAAAGGAAAAAAATCCACAGCTCCAATTGAAGGAATTTCCGACCTATATGAAAGTGAATAATATAGATGTTGTGGCTGAAAAAGAAACGTTAAAATCACTACCGATAAACGGAAAGCTTTCCCTAAAAGTAATTACAGATGCATGTGATGACTATTTCACCAGAGATGAGGCAAGTGGGGAATTTTATATAAGAATAAAAAACCGAGAAAAAGACGAAAAAGAACATAGTGGAAATAAAATTGGGGACAACAAAGATTTTGGTGAGGCATTCACGATTAAGCGGAGTTCTTTAAAAAATGGCCAAATGAATATACATCTTGAAGCAAAAGAAAACGTTGTCAATGTTGGTGACGAAGTAGAAATTGAATTAAATATGAAAGATGAACATAATGAATTCAAGTATATGATATTAGTGAAATTTATAGATCCAGTTAAAAAAGAGAAGAAAGATACTAAAAAGGGAAATAAAAAATTGGAGCTTCCGGCATTAATTCAAGTTTATAAAAATCAAGAGACAATTGATGCTCTTGAAAAAACTGATGAAGAAAAAGAACAATTTAAAACTTGGGAAGATATGGGTTGGAATGAAGATGAGGGAAATTCAAAAGTTGTATATTTAGAACCTGGCTTAGAAGACCAACCTGTAGGAGCGATTTATATCAATATGAATTCTTATGTTTTAGAACAAATCATGACTGAAGACGGAACTACTGGTAATAAGAGGGCTTTAATCCAAAACCAATTCATAACTCAGCTTTATATGAATAGTTTTTTATTTGCAGCAGCTCTTATGAAAATTGAAAAAAACGATAATGATAAAGAATTTGAATTAGAACGTATTGAATCTGAAAAATTGATTACCAGAATCGTTGAAGAAACAGCTTATTTAGCTGTGAAAATGCAAATAAATAACATAAATAATGCTACACAATTGGTATAGCCCTCAAAAATTATAGCGTTTAAAAATTTTCTTCAAGAACAAATGTTGTAAAGAATTCCTGAAAGTTGGATAGTCTCAAGTCTGAGAATATTCAACTTTTATTTTTTTAATTAAGAATATTTTTAATTAGATTATTCTCATTTATGCTTTATAATGAAAATCTATGTTTTATGTCGAAAAAACTACATTTTTCGATTATTATTAAGCCATAGAAAAAAGTGAAATAAGTGTTGGAAGGGTAATAGTTACATTTTGTTCACTATTTAGGAGGAATGACTTTGTCCAGCAAACAAGAAATCCAAAAACTATATGAAAAACTGATTGATGCATGGAATCGGCGGGATGCGGATGGAATGGCGGAGTTGTTTGGGGAAGAAGGGGTGCAGATCGGATTCGATGGAAGCATCGCGACCGGCAGGGAGGAGATTCTCTCGCATCTTGCCCCCATTTTTGAAAGCTATCCAACGGCTCCTTATATTACGAAAATCAAAGAAATCTGTTTTTTAGGGGCAGACGTTGCCTTTTTGCGTGCCATTGCCGGGATGGTGCCACCAGGGGAGTCCGAAATCGAACCTGCCGTCAATGCCCATCAGACGCTTGTCGCGGTGAAAAAGGACGATGTCTGGTATATTGAATTATTTCAAAACACTCCAGCCCAGTTCCATGGAAGACCGGAATTGGTGGAAGAAATGACTAAAGAGTTGAGGGAATCGCTTTAATTTACCGACGCAACCAAAATATCCTATGAGGTTCTATGCAATATATGTGTAAGCGCCAAATAACGTCCATGAAAAACTCGTGGGCGGTATTTGGCGCTTACTTTTTTTATAAAGATGTTACTTCCCAAAAAATTGAACTCTCTAGGATGTCATACCCATAAAAAAACCAAAAATTTTTTCAACAAAGGAAAATTTTATATAATAATATAATAAAATATAACTATAAAAAATAAAAACATCCAATGGAATAAGAAAAAAGGTGAGTAAAAATGATTATCATTAATCCAAAAGACCAATCAGAAAAAGAAATTTATAGGTTACTGACTAGTACGATTATTCCACGGCCGATTGCTTTGGTGACCACTCAATCCACTGATGGAGTGATTAATGGAGCACCTTTCAGTTATTTCAACATCGTGTCGGCAAAACCTCCAATGATTTCGATTTCCGTTCAGCGGAAAGAGAATGGAACGATGAAAGATACCGCAAAAAACATATATGAAACCCAAGAATTTGTTGTACATATAGCGGATGATGACAATATAGAGCAATTCAATGCCGCAGCGGCAAATTTGCCAAGCGGTGAAAGTGAACTGGCATTTGCAAATATGACTCCGGCACAAAGTGAAATTGTCAGCGTTCCCGGTGTACAAGAAGCGAAAGTGCGGATGGAATGCAAGCTTGTGAAAGGCATTCCTTTAGGCGGGAGCAATGACGAAACACCTGCCTGCGATTTGTTTATAGGTGAAGTGGTATTCGTGCATATTGATGAAAAAATTTATGACCATTCGCATATAAAAATAAGGGAGTTTAATCCTATTTGCCGATTGGCTGGATCAAATTATGCCACAATCGGAAATATTTTTTTCATGGAAAGACCTAGGTAAAAACTTCTATTTTCCAATAGTGTTTTGGGAAGATAATTTTTTTGTCCGTTAGGAGAGAGAAATNAATGGTTAATAGACAATCTGACACCAGTGTTTTTGAAATAGTATGGAACAACTCCAATGATGCNTTATTCACCGTTGATTATGAGGGCAGNATCTTATTGGCGAATCCTGCCTTTACAAAGCTTCTTGGATGGGAACCGAAGGATTTGAAAACTCCCGATCATTTTATTTTTCAAAATAAAGAAGAATATGAAATATTATTGGACACGTTAAGAAGCGGAAAGAATGTCCCTCACTATATAACGAAAAGAAAAAGAAAAGACGGAAAAATATTGGATATTTTGGCTTCCTATGGTGCAGTAAATATCGGGAAGGTGCTTGCAGTGGGGATGTACAAAGATTTTACTGAACATATGGAAATGCATCGAAAACTGGAATTAAGCCAGGCAAGTTACCGCAATTTATTGGACCATTTTCCTTACGCCATTTTTTTGACAAATGATGATACCATCATTTACGCGAATCAGCCTGCCCTTGACATTGTGTGTGCGGACTCCAAAGATGCGATTATCGGGACGTCCATAGGGAGGTTGCTTCAAACGGAACACCCTCTCTCACTGAAAGAAGGGGAGCAGGCGACAGAAAAAGTGAAGCGGATCGATGGGGAAGAATTGTGGGTTGAAATCACGGTTCGGCGTGTTTTGTTTGAACAGGAATATGTGAATCAATGGGTGATAAGGGACGTCACCGAGAAGAAAATTTATGAAGAGCAGCTGGAGTATTTTGCATTCCATGATCCGCTGACAGGTGTTTGGAACAGGCTCCATTTTACAAAGGAAATGAAAAAAATCATGGATGAAGCGGGCAAGAAGAATTCCATGTTCGGCATCATGTTTATCGACTTGGATGACTTTAAACAAGTGAACGATACTTTGGGCCATGACATGGGAGACGAGCTATTGATCAAGGTGGCGGATCGGTTGAAAAAGAATGTGCGGGAAGGGGATGTTCTTTGCCGTATTGGCGGGGACGAGTTTCTCATTTTGATCCGGGATATCCGCGGAAAACAAACGCTTGTGGAAGTGGCAAAGCGGCTGCAAGATATCTTTCAAGTCCCTTACCAATTGGGAGATCGATCGGTTGTTATTACTTCCAGCATGGGAATCGCCATCTTCCCGCAGGATGGAACTGATGCGAAAACGCTTATATCCCGTTCGGATCAAGCTTTATATCGAGCGAAAAGTCAAAGAAATGGGGTCCAGTTTTACGAAGGTTGAGGAGAAGTGAGAAGTGCGGAGTTTTTTAGAAGCCGGGATATGGTCGGCTAAAACGGGATGGATTGAATTTCCCGTTTCCTGTCTATACTCTTGATGAGGTGAAGGAAATGGAAAACTGGCAATATGCCCAATTATCCGAAGAACAGTTGGCGGAAATCCAGGCTTTGGAGAAAAAGTTGGGATGTGCATTGATTGCCTTTGAGAGCGCAAACCGGCAGGAAGATAAAGAACCATTGGAAAACTGATAGGATGTATCTTATCAGTTTTCTTATTTTCAAAAGGTTTCTCTGGTGAAATATTCAACATATTGCAATCGGCTTGATATAACGGTTGATGCTCCCATCCCAATATGAACATTTGCGCCCCCGTTTGGAAAATTCTTTGATTCCCGTCCAAGTGAGGGAATTGGGGAAGTAGGCGGGTATTACGCATGTCCCAAGTTGGGGCATGCGATTTTTTTTTTGCTTCTTTCCAACAAACTATGCGCAATTGATTCAAAGAGTATTCATTTTATCATCCGAATTGTATAAGATATAAGGAAACTTTTCAGAAACGGGGGATTAGCATGCTTATAGAAATGAATGAAGAGGTAAAAGAGCGGATCCGTTCAAAGGGCAATCAATTGACCGTGCAATTGTTGGAAGTGCGGAGCTGTTGCGCCCCGGATGTGCAAGAACTTGTTGTGCTTCCTTTCAAGCCGAAAAATATGGAACAATATCATGAAATCACCATCGGGGACATATCCGTTTATGTGCAAAAGCCCCTTCTCCTCAAAGAAAAAATGACCCTTCAAATGAAAGGGTTCGGCATATTTAAGAGAATTTCCGCGGCGGTGAAGTAAATAATAGGGAAACACTTGGCATCAAGGTTTCCCTATACATCCCTTTTTATTTCTTTTTGAAGATCGTTGTATTTTCAATCCGAATGGAGGCCACTTCTCCACAGTGTAAACAAAAAGTATAAATTTTGTTGCTGCCTCTCATCGACATTTTGCTTGGTCTGACAGCGATAAAGTCCGAGCCTTCCGCAAATTCTGTTCCTCCGCATTTGCTGCATTTTTTCGTTTCCATCCCCTTTTCACCCCCTTATTAAATGGTACGAATGGACATCCCGTTTGTTTCAGAACCATCATATTTCTTTAGCAAAATCATGTATAAAAGAACAAAATTGACGAACCCTAAAAAATAAAAAAACAGGGTGATTTTATGAAAAAGCAATGGGCATTCAAAATCTTTTTATTCGGCTTCATTCTATTGCTTGCAGCTTGCGGGGATACTGCGGAACAATTGGACAAGAATGACGAACAAGAGGGAAATGTTGCCGAGCAAGAGGCACCAACGAAAGAGGCTGACGAAATTGAAGACAGCACCGGCTCTGTGCCGCTGAATTTGAAAATTGCAGAGAATGCGGCATTCCCGGTTGGCACCAAAGTGAAGATTTTCGCCAATCATATGGAAGGGATGAAAGGAGCGGAAGGAGTGGTTGTAGCCGTATATGATACAACGGCATACGAGATCTCCTATAGACCGACAACCGGCGGGGAGAAAGTGGAAAATTATAAGTGGGTGATTCATGAAGAATTGGATGGGGCAAGTGGAGCGCCGATGGAACCAGGAAGAGAATTGGTTATTAATGCAGACCATATCGAAGGGATGGACGGGGCAACGGCAACCATTGAATCGGCCGATGAAGGTCCTGTGTATGTAGTGGATTTCACCACAACAACCGGGGAAGAGGTGAAAAATTACAAGTGGCTTGTGGAGTCGGAGCTTGCCGCTTCCGATGAGTCGTCCCAGTAATGAAAAGAGGCTTAGTTCAGCTGGAGCTAAGCCTTTTTTATTTAAAAAAATACGGAAACCACTATACTGGCGGCAAATAGTAAATATGCGATATTAAGCGAAATCAACATCGCCCGTTCTGAAGGGGATAATGCCCTCTCTTTTCTTGTTTTTTCCAAGTGGCGCAAGTAAAAACCGGAAGCGACAATAAGAATGAATACAAAAATTGTGCGTAAAATTTCCGCAAAAGTATCCAAACGATTCAACTCCTATACTCAATAATAATTAGCTTTCACGCTCTTACAATTTCATTTTAATGAGTAAAGCGTAATTGGTGTCTTGAATCATTTGCTGAACGTCTTTTTCATCTTGAAAATTGTAAGTGGCCATTTCACCATCTGTTGCCCGATATACCGCTAATAAGTAAGATTGATTGTTTTCCAACGATTCCTCTTCTAAAGCATATTGCCAACCGCTCACGGAATATCCGGTTTGCGGAATGCCGATTTTTCTAGGTTTCATCGTGATACTTTCGTTATAAAGAAACAGATAGGCGCCATCTTCAGTTTCAAAAGCTCCAATGCCTAAAGGACCTTGGCTTGTTTCGTCAGGTTCCAGTCCATAGGAGATGAGCGTGACCGGTTCGGAAAGTGGTTTTCCATTCTGGTATTCTTCCGCCCAAACCGTTACCCAAACCAGATGATCCTCAGTTGCTATCTGAAAATCATAGTCGATTATTTTTCCAATTTTAAGCTTTTCAAAGGTGGTGCTATATTCAGATTCAGGATTGGCTTTAATTTTTGTCGAAACGTCGGTGTTGTCGGAACATGCTGCAAGGACCAGAAATGAAAATGCAAATAATCCGCAGAACAACCTAAGTTTCAAACGTATCCCACCAATATTTTCAAAATATGGTTATGAATGAGTGTAGCAGATTAACTGGATAAAATGAAGTTTCCAATGTCCTAACCTTGGGGAGATATTAAAGAAAGCGTTAAGTTTTTTGAAGAGAACCTCATTTCAAAAAAAGGAAGATTAGTAATAATAAAACAGACTGCCAAGCAAACTCGGCAGTCTGTTCATCTCCATCCATATTATAAAGAATCAATAAATTGTTTGATCCGTTTCATAGCCTCTCTTAATTCTTCCATCGATGTGGCATAGGAGCAGCGGATATGCCCTTCGCCGCTTTCACCAAAGACATCGCCAGGAACGACAGCCACGCTTTGTTCCTTCAATAATCGCTCAGCAAATTCCTGGGAGCTTAAGCCCGTTGATTCAATGGAAGGGAATGCATAGAAGGCGCCGCCAGGCATGTGGCAAGTAAGCCCCATCTCATTAAAGGAATTCACAATGTAATTCCGGCGGAGACGATAGCTTTTCACCATTTTTTCCACTTCTTCCTCACCGTTTCTTAATGCCTCGATTCCTGCATATTGGGAAGCGGTGGATGCACACATTAACGCGTATTGGTGCACTTTCAGCATTTCTTTTGAAATTTCTTTCGGTGCGCATACAAAGCCAAGGCGCCATCCTGTCATGGCAAATGCTTTTGAGAACCCGTTCACCAAAATGGTTCTTTCGCGCATGCCAGGAAGGGAGGCCATGCTTGTAAATTGCACGTCATATGTAAGTTCCGCATAAATTTCATCGGAAATTACTAGTAGATCATATTTTTTTACAATCTCAGCAAGCGCTTCCAATTCCTGTTTATTTAAAAGTGTGCCTGTTGGATTGTTAGGGAAGCAAATCATCAATGCTTTTGTTTTGTCGGTAATGGCCGCTTCAATTTGGCTTGGAAGAATTTTAAAATCGTTTTCTTTCAACGCCTGCACCGGTACCGGTACACCCCCGGCCAACGTCACCATCGGACTGTATGAAACGAAACAAGGTTCTACGACAATCACTTCATCCCCAGGATCTAAAATCGTTCTCATCGCTGTATCAATGGCTGAACTTGCGCCGACTGTTACGATGACTTCGGAAGGGGAGTACTCTACATGAAACCGATTTTTCACATAGTTTGTAATTTCTTCCCGCAATTCAAGGAGACCCGCATTTGGAGTATAGGAAGTATACCCATCTTCAATGGAGCGGATGGCCGCATCCCGGACATGCCAAGGTGTGACAAAATCAGGTTCACCCACACCAAGGGAGATGACGCCTTCCATACCTGCTGCCAAATCAAAGAAACGACGAATGCCTGAGGGTTTTAAATCTCTTACGGTTTTTGAAACATAGGATTTTTTTGTAGCCTTCATGTTATGACACCACAATTCTCTTATCTTTTTTCTCTTGTTCCAAGATGATTCCATCATGTTTATATTTTTTCAAGATGAAATGGGTTGTTGTTGAAACAACAGATTCCAATGTGGACAATTTTTGGGATACGAAGTTCGCCACTTCATTCAATGTTTTCCCTTCCACAATGACGGATAAATCATAAGTGCCTGACATTAAATATACTGATTGCACTTCATCATAGCGATAGATTTTTCCCGCGATTTCATCGAATCCGACTCCTTGTTTAGGGGTCACTTTCACATCAATCATCGCCCGGACGCCTTGATGATCATCGACTTTTGTCCAATCAATCATTGTTAAATATTTGACGATGACTTTATCATTTTCCAATTTTTTTAAAATGGATTCTGTTTCTTCCACACTCAAGCCCACCATTTTTGCGAGGTCGGCTGTTTCAATCCGTGCATCTTTTTCCAATACACTGAGTATTTCAAGTTCTTTTTCATTCAATTCCATGGAAAGACCTCCAGCTATAGTAGAGTTTAATTAGATTGTAGCACTATGAATTTAGAGTTCAAGATAAAACTGAGGAAGCGAAAAATTTTTTAAAGGATATTGGAAATATCTGTTGAATGTAATAAAAAAGGGGGTAGTCATGAAAAAAATTTATTTTTTCACACTTATTATNCTGATTTTAACCGCTTGCAATTCAACTACAATCAGCTTGGTCGAATTGGATGAATTGCCGGAAAATGTGGAAGAAAAAATGGATCAAAATGCCACATTGCAAAAAATCAATAGTGGAGAAAAGGTTTCTTATATCGTTTATAAATCCCGTTCGGATGTAGAAGGGACATTCGAAAAAGAGGGAACAAAATTAATCGTGAAATTGAATGAAAGTGGAGAAGGGGATGAAGAAAAAGCCCATTTCTTTAGGCTGACAAAATCCAAGGATGCCGATGTAGAATACATGGAAGTCCAAATAAATGGAGAGCCGGTACCCTTCGATGTGATTGTAATCTCGGGAGAATGATCGTGAATCCCGTTCAGAGGGCTGCGGCTCTTTTTTCTTTACAAAAAATTTTTTTAATATTTATTGCATTGGGATCAGAAAAATTATAAATAAATGAAAGAAAAAGATTTATATTCCATTTAAATATCAAATAGTAATATAAGGAGGGAGACGAATGCAGATGATAGGGTCGGTCGTAGGAATTGTCTCTGCAGTGGCAAGCCTCGTGTTTTGGGGAATTTTTTCCTTCGATAATCCTTATCAGACACCGGATTCTGAAATCATCGGCAATTTATTTGTTGCGGCCGTCATTCCAGCCGCTTTTGTCATCATCGGACAATTTTTGAAACCTAAATGGTTTATGTTTGTCGCTTTTCTGTTGTCCCTTCCCATCGGCGTTTACTTCTTTATGACCCCGGGAATTTTCCGCGGTTTCAGCCTTGTTTCAGCAGGTTATTTTATCAGTTTCTTATTGTTTTTATTTGAAAAGAAAAGGGGAAGTAAAGTTCGTACGTTCACCCAATAATATAACCGTTTTCAACTCATTAAATCCAATAGCAAATAAACTGCGGTTCCCCAAATAAAAACGGCGGAACACTTATTGAAAAATGTTAAGATGCTGCCTGATTGATCCAACTTTTTGAAAATCGCACCTGCCACCGTCAAACCGAAGAACCAAATCCAGGACACCATGATACAGGCAAGGGTGAAGAAAAATTGTTCCATTTCGGCATATTTTATGGCGCTTGTTCCAATGACGCCGATTGTATCCAAAATGGCATGGGGATTCAGGATGGAAACGGATAAAGCAAAGAGGATCTGCTTTTTCGCCGGCAAAGAGATGTTCGATTCATTGGTTTTCGGCTGACTTTTCCAAATGGAGTATCCCATGTAAATCAAGAAAATGATGCCGACTGTCAAAAGCCCGGTCCGGAGCCAATCAAACTGCAATACGATGATGGACAAGCCGAAAACGGCAAGCAGAATCAAAAGTGTATCACATATAGCTGCGGTAATTGTTGCAGGCAGGGCCCTAATCAGATTCGGCTGCATGGCGCCTTGTGAAAAAACGAAGACGTTTTGGACACCTAAAGGCAAGATTAATCCGAATGCCAAAATAAATCCGTGTATAAATGGCAACACTTTCATTTCCCCCTCTTTCAAAATCTATCATACTGGGTATATCGGAAAGAAAACAGCCAATTGGACAGATTTTTTTCATCCAATTGAAAAGAGGGGATTGATTCGGGACAGATGCCAAACTGCATACGGGTTATAGCACCAACCACTATTCTCAAGAAATTGGCGCGCGATTTTGCGTTCAAAGATCAAGAAGCAATATATCGTTTAATTGGGAAGCTGGTGCATGGTGAAGATCTTATAGAGAGGTCCTTATTCATGGAAACTTTGATGCTATCCTAATTGTTGATGTCTTTTTAATGGAAAAATAGGGGCAAGTATATTTTGGATAATACAAAAGAGCGAATCGTAGTTCATTCGCTCTTTTTTACATCTTTTTAAGTATTGCGCGGCTTTCTTACTTCAGCAGGAGGATTGTTGTGGATTGCCTGATTGAACTCTTTGGAATATTCTTCTCTCTGAACTTTTTTATTCTTCTCCTTTTTCTCCTTCCTGAAGGTTGTCTTATTCTTCTTTGCCATCTGAATCACCTCCGAAATTTCTTGACTTTAATGTGCGACAATTTGAACAATCTATTCTTTAGTGCATATATAAATTTTCTGCATACGAATACTAAAGAGGTGACAAGGTGCTGATACTTTCGTAGCCATAGAGCGGGGAAGACAAATGGAAAGATTCCCGTTGCATTGAAGAGAAATAAAAATGAATCAATGCATAAAAAAAGAGCGCGTTTCTTTAAATAGAAACGCGCTGATTCCCTTCAGCCATTCGTTTATGCCGCCAATTTTCTATATGAAAAGGGGTGTCTCCTTTGTGAGAAATTCAGGGGCACTCCTTTATAAGACATCCTTCATAAGAACGTCTATTCGATAGAGTCGTTTCTTTCGTGCGAAACGGATCTCTTCGTTTATACCCCTTTGTTTCGTGAAAAAATGATTACATATCCGCTTCCATTTCAAATCTGGAGTAAACAAAATCATACGTAGCTTCCAGCATGCGATCCGAAATATTTACAAACTGGATTGGCTCCAGACCAAAGTAAGTCACTAGAAATTGAATGATATTTTTACGTTCCGTATTGCTTAGCATGGCTTCCCCTCCTTTGTGATGTATAACAATTATATTCAATTAAAAACTGATATACAACAGATAAAAGTCTAAATTTTCTTAAAAAAATGTGAACGGTTTATTTTTTTAATTATGAAGAATAATGAAAAAGAATGTATCGAAGGGCAATCCGCTTCATTCCTTGGAAAATGTGGGGTGAAAGGTGATGAGTTTTTTTCGGGGCGATGCTCACAAAATATATATGCAGCTCAGGAAAAATCGTGATTCGATTCACGACTCCAAATATTTGAAGGAGCTTTATGAAGTCCGGAAGTTTTATGAGTCGCTGGATCGTGACGTGCTGCAATTGATTTATTACCGCTTGATCAAGGAGAAGAATGGTTCAGGGATGATTCCCATTTTTGTATCATCCATCCCATTTTTATTTTTGATTTTCTCCCAGCATCTCCAAAAAATTTTGTTCCAAGAAGGAACAAGAAATTGGATGATTTTTATTGTTTGTTATATTACAGGCATTACAGCAGCTTTGTTTTTTCATTTCAGGGAAAACGCTTGGGCTTCCTCCCATATTGAGATGATCAAAGATATTTTGGAGGAAAGGAAAAAATAAGTGTTCATTCACAAGCAATATGTAAAAAATGCATTAAAAACTGTCCAATGGGGGAATAAAAATAATAGCTTTTCCATAATAGGGAAACACTGTTTTATCAAAGAGACAAGGAGGAAATCAAAATGACAGAAACGACATTAAACATTGGCATCATCTTGGGAAGCACACGGGAAGGCCGCGTAAGTCCACAAGTGGGAAATTGGATCAAAGAAATTGCGGATAATCGGAAGAATGCAAAATTTGAAATCGTGGATATTGATGATTACGACTTGCCTTTTTTAGGAAAAGCGGAGCCATCAGACCCCCGGATTGTGAAATGGAATGAAAAATTGGCAAGTTTGGACGGGTTTATTTTCATTGTGGCGGAATACAACCATAGTATTACGGGAGCTTTGAAAAATGCCCTCGACTTGGCCCGGGAAGTTTGGAATAACAAAGCGGCCGGCATTGTCAGNTACGGTTCGGTAGGAGGGGCAAGGGCAGCGGAACATTTGCGGGGAATTTTGGGCGAACTGGCGGTGGCNGATGTGCGTACGCATCCTGCATTTTCGCTTTTTACGGATTTTGAAAATATGACAAAATTCAAACCTGCCGACCACCATAAAGAAGTGGTGGATGATATGCTGGATCAGTTGCTTAAATGGACTGCGGCTTTAAAGACGATAAGAAACAATTATTAATATGAAAAATCTGCTCTTCCATCCAATGAGGAGCAGATTTTTTATTGAAAAGAAGGAGTGAGTACCATTAAATACAATCCTTTTAAAATTTAGTTGACTAATAGGAATTATTTGAATAAAATAATCTTAAAAATGATGTAGTTGATTGGACAAACCAAAGACTACAAAATTCTCGGCTCTTCTAGTGGGAATTTTGTGGTCTTTTTCTTTTTCAACTAGAAGGGAGAACAGTATGACACAATTTAGCTACATTTCACATTTGGAATGCCCTAAATGTCATAAACATTATGATGCAGGTCAAATTCAGCAGTTATGTAAATGCGGATCACCGCTGCTCGTTCGTTATGACTTGGAAAAGGCAAAAAGTGAAATTTCGAAAGCGGCACTTTCAAACCGGCCTAAAAATTTATGGCGCTATCATGAAGTGCTCCCAGTGGTACAAGAAGAACATATTGTCTCGCTTGGTGAAGGTGGGACACCCCTTCAACCGTTGCCAAAACTCGGTGCTGAATATGGTTTGAACCATTTATACATAAAAGATGAAGGCATTATCCCGACAGGCTCCTTTAAAACACGTGGGGCAAGTGTAGGTGTATCGAAAGCGAAAGAACTTGGCGTTGTCCGACTTGCGATGCCAACGAATGGAAATGCTGGTGCAGCTTGGGCTTTGTATTGTGCAAAAGCGGATATTCAAGCCACTATCGTGATGCCTCTTGATGCACCGCTTATCACAAGGAAAGAAGTGTACATAGCAGGCGGAGACTTGCATTTGATCAATGGTTTGATCAGCGATGCGGGGAAAGTGGTGGCCCATTTGGTTCAACAAGAAGGCGTTTATGATGCTTCGACATTAAAAGAGCCTTATCGAATCGAAGGAAAGAAAACAATGGGGTATGAAATTGTCGAGCAGCTTGGATGGAAAGTGCCAGATGTCATTCTGTATCCAACAGGCGGTGGTGTCGGAATCATCGGCATCTATAAAGCTTTACTGGAAATGCTGGAGCTCGGTTGGATTGAAAAGGGGAAACTTCCGCGTTTAGTTGCTGTGCAGGCAGAAGGATGTGCACCAATCGTGGAAGCTTGGAAAAAAGGCGAAAAGGAATCCGTGTTTTTCGAAAATTCGACTACGAGTGCATTTGGAATCAATGTACCGAAAGCCCTCGGCGATTTCTTGGTGCTTGAAGCGGTTTACAATACGGGCGGTTGTGCCATCGCAGTTTCAGAAGAAGAATTATTGGAATCGCAAAAGCAAGTTGCTTCTTTTGAAGGAAACTTCATCTGTCCGGAAGGTGCCGCTACTTTTGCGGCAGCAAGAAAGCTGCGTGAGGAAGGGTGGATTAGAGAAGAGGAGCTTGTTGTATGCCTGAATACAGGAGCAGGCATTAAATATCTTGAAACTGTGGATATACATGGTGTTCAAATCTTGCAACCTGGAGACACGTTGAATGCCAAATCTTCATCTGGCAATGGTGGGAGAGAGTAACCATGGATTGGCAATACATTATTGAAGTATTACCCTTCTACAAGACGGCGTTATGGTTGACTGTAAAGCTTGCAGCGATCGGCATCCTTTTTGCCACGATTGTGGGTCTCATTTGCAGCAGTATCCAATATTTTAAAGTCAAAATATTGGACAAACTTGTGCAAGTATACTTAGAGATTGCAAGAAATACGCCATTGTTGATTCAACTTTTTTTCCTCTATTTCGGACTGCCGAAAGTGGGAATCACTTTAAGCAGCGAAATGTGTGCCATTATCGGATTGACGTTTTTGGGTGGCAGTTACATGGCTGAAGCATTTCGTGCAGGCATGGAAGCTGTCTCAAAATCGCAGGTGGAAAGCGGTAAAGCGTTGGGATTGAGCAGTTTTCAACTTGTGCGTTATGTCATTTTTCCCCAAGCTTTCTCTTACAGCGTGCCGGCTTATGGAGCAAACTGCATTTTCTTGATCAAAGAAACATCTGTATTCAGTGGGATTGCCATTTTGGAATTGACCAATACAACGAAAAACTTGATGGGAATTTACTACAAGACGAATGAAGCGTTATTCATGCTTGTTATTGGCTATTTGATCATTTTGTTGCCAATCTCATTGTTTTTAATGTGGCTGGAAAGGAGAGTCCGCTATGCTGAATTCGGGCGTTAGTGTTTTATTTGAAGGAATCAATTTTATGCGATTGCTCGAAGGACTCTTCCATACGCTGCGGATTGCTTTGATTGCCATTGTCATCTCGATAGTGATGGGCATTATGATCGGTATGATCCGCACATCGAAAAATAAGTTTGTGCAATTCCCGTTCAAGTTGTATTTGGAACTGTTTCGCATCATTCCGATTTTGGTTTGGCTGTTTGTGATTTATTACATTGTGCCGGTGAATTTCAATGTGGAATTAAGTGCTGATATGGTGGCGCTGATTGTGTTCAGCTTATGGGGAACGGCGGAATTGAGCGATATTGTGCGCGGCGCCATTATTTCTCTGCCAAAGCACCAAGTGGAATCAAGCATTGCCCTTGGGTTGAGCAAATTTCAAATGTATCGCTACGTGCTGCTGCCACAAGCGGCCAAACGCTCCATTCCCCCGATGATCAATTTGATTACGAGGATGATTAAAACGACAGCCCTGCTCACAATGATTGGGGTTGTGGAAGTGATAAAAGTCGGCCAGCAAATTATCCAGCTTTACAACACACAACATCCAACCGTGGCTTTCTGGATTTATGGGATTATCTTTTTCTTCTATTTTTGCATTTGTTTTCCGTTGTCCCGGATTTCCAGAAGACTGGAACGGAAATGGGCTGCTTAAGGAGGGGAACAGATTATGGCGCCGATATTGGAAATCAACGGTCTTGTAAAAAAATTCGGAGACCGGGTTGTACTTGATGGAATTGACTTGCATGTAGAACAAGGAAAAGTGATTGCCATATTAGGGCCATCCGGATGCGGAAAGAGCACCTTTTTGCGATGCATTAATGGCCTAGAGGAAGTGCAGGGCGGCGAGATTATTTTTGAAGGAGAAGACTTAACGAAAACATCGAAATGGCGGGAAGTTCGCCAAAAAATCGGTATGGTGTTCCAAAGTTATGACCTCTTCCCGAACATGACGGTAATGGAGAATATTCTGCTTTCTCCTATAAAAGTACAAAAACGGAAACGGGAAGAAGTGGAATTGCAGGCGCTGGAACTTTTGGAAAGAGTGGGCCTTGCGGATCGGGCCAATGCGTATCCGAGGGAATTATCAGGAGGCCAAAAGCAGCGGATTGCCATTGTTCGTGCCCTTTGTACGAATCCCAAAATGATGTTATTTGATGAAGTCACAGCTTCCCTCGATCCGGAAATGGTCCGGGAAGTGTTGGAAGTCATTGCCCAGTTGGCCAAACAGGGGATGACCATGTTAATTGTGACCCATGAAATGAACTTTGCCGAATTGGTGGCAGACGAAGTGGTTTTCATGGATAAAGGAAAGATTCATGAAAAGGCACCTGCAAAGGAATTCTTTGCTAACCCGCAAACACAAAGGGCACAACAGTTTATCAATATATTAAAATTTTAGGAGGAAAGAATATGAAGAAAATTTATGCATTTTTAATCATTGCATTATTAACACTGGTGTTGGCTGCATGCGGCGCTAACAGCAGCAACGGATCGGAAGAAGAAGAGACCGCAAATGACAACGAACCATCCGAAAGCAAATCCGTTATCGATGAAATCAAAGAACGTGGAGTATTGAGAGTGGCCGTATTCAGCGATAAACCGCCATTTGGTTATGTGGATGCAAACGGCGAAAACCAAGGATATGATATTGCGTTAGCAAAACGGATTGCCAAAGATTTGCTTGGCGATGAGTCAAAAATCGAATATGTCATCACTGAACCGCAAGCTCGTGTAGATTTGTTGAAATCTGATAAAGTGGATATCGTGCTTGCCAACTTTACAGTAACAAAAGAAAGAGCGGAGCAAGTAGATTTTGTTCTTCCATATATGAAAGTGGCAATTGGTGTCGTTTCTCCAAAAAGTGCGCCAATTTCATCCGTTGACGATTTAAAAGGGAAAAAATTGATCGTGCCTAAAGGAACAACGGCTGAAACATTCTTTATGAAAAATCATCCGGATGTAGAGTTGGTAAAATTCGACCAAATCAATGAAGCCTTTGAAGCGTTAAAAGATGGACGTGGCGATGCGTTAGCGCAAGACAACGCATTACTGTTCAGTTGGGCAAATGAAAATCCGGACTTTACAGTGGCTTTGCCTACATTAGGGGATTTGGATTATATCGCTCCTGCAGTGAAAAAGGGGAATACGGAATTACTGGAATGGTTAAATGCTGAAATTGAAAAATTATATGAAGAAAAATTCTTTACAAACGCATATGAAGAAACGTTAAAATCCGCTTTCGGTGATACGATCAGCGCGGAAGAAGTAGTGGTTGAAAGCAAACCGGATAATTACTTGAACTTCAAATGAATATGAACAACGTAAACTTGCTGGAGGCTTTTTTCCAGCAAGTTTTTATGTTAGTATCTAAAATAGTTTTACGGGGTATGTAAATATTTACCTAATCATTGGTTGGAAAAATATTAGATAGTTGATAAACGTAGAGAAAGTTTTATATGATAGCAATAAATAAAAATTTTTAGAAAAACCGCGACAATAAGATTAGGGTGGTGGATTCATTGAAATTAGACAATTGGATAAATGAAGGGGTTCCGAACATCGCCAATTCATTGCTTGATGTTCATAAAAGTTATTTTCCNATTGAACAGTCCATTGGATTTGAAGGACAAGAAAAGATTATCAAAATTTTGAAGAATTTCCGCAAAGTGCTATATCCTTGCTTTTGCGACATATATAAAGATGAACTCCGGTTGGAAACAAATATAGGAAACATTTTAAGATCAACAGNACTCGATTTAAAAGACATTATTTCGAAAGTGCTGGAAAACAGCGGTGAAAGTAAACCTGAAGAAAAAGCGGAAGAAATCGTCATTGACTTAGTCAATAAATTGCCGCAAATCCGTGAAATCCTACAAACAGATATACAGGCGGCATACAATGGCGATCCTGCAGCCTTATCATTGGAAGAAATTTTATTCAGCTATCCTTCCATCACAGCCATTACAATACATAGGATAGCTCATGAACTTTACGAGGCCGGGGTTCCGATTATCCCAAGAATCATGTCTGAGCATGCCCATAGCTTGACTGGCATCGATATTCACCCTGGAGCCAAAATCGGGGAGTATTTCTTCATTGACCATGGAACTGGAGTAGTCATTGGGGAAACAAGCACCATCGGGAAAAACGTAAAAATTTATCAAGGTGTGACAATTGGTGCGAAAAGCTTCCCATTGGATGAACATGGAAATCCGATTAAAGGAATCAAACGCCATCCTGATATTGGGGACAATGTCATCATTTATGCGGGGGCAACGATTCTTGGCGGAGATACGAAAATCGGCCACGACTCCATCATTGGAGGAAACATTTGGCTCACCCAATCCGTTCCGCCGTATTCAAGAATCTATAATTCCCAACCGCTGCCAAACATTAAGCAGAAAAAAGAATAGAAATACTCGTCCCTTAAGCATAAGAGTGCTTAGGGGATTTATTATTTAAATAGGAGGAATGGACATGCCATTGAAAACAATCACGCCTGAACAATTAATGCAAAAAATGCAACGAAAAGAGCAACTTGTGGTATTAGATGTCCGGGATCAGGAGAAATATAACAATTTCCATATTGAAGGGGATAATATTCAATCGATTAATATCCATAAAAAAGAGATTTTTGGACTGGAAGAAAACAAAGAAAAAGAACTTCCCGCGTTGCCGCGAGGGAGTGAAATCATCGTCACTTGCACAACCGGCAACTCAGCAACGAAATGTGCAACCATTCTAGCTGAGCAGGATTATGATGTCGCAGTTTTAGAAGGGGGACTCACGGCTTGGAAAGAGTATTTAAAAATGGGGAATCAGAAAGAGAAATAATCGCCAAGCGCAAAAACCAAGTAATATAGAACACGGATAATCGCCAAACACGAAAAATACTGATATAGCAATAAAAAAGAGCGAAATCGAAAATTTTCGCTCTTTTTCTTTGTGCGCCCGGCATGTACATGAACTATAGGGTGTAAGTCCCGAACCCCGAAGACAGAAGTAGAGGTTAGC
>JGI25329J36429_1000686_pt1 | contig 19943 bp, 20 predicted proteins | sample HigsolmetaAR204D_FD_36429 | JGI IMG/M metagenome (IMG submission 36429)
CATCAAAAACCGGTCGAGTTGGGCTTCCGGCAAGCTGTACGTTCCTTCGAATTCGATCGGGTTCTGGGTGGCGAACAGCACGAACGGTTTCGGAAGCGCATACGTGACGCCGTCGACCGACACGCATCTTTCCTCCATCGCTTCCAGCAGCGCGGACTGCGTTTTCGTGGTCGCGCGGTTAATTTCATCGGCGAGCAGCATATTCGCCATAATCGGGCCAGGACGGAAGACGAACTGTTCCTCCTTGGGGTGATAGATCGATACGCCCGTGATGTCCGTCGGAAGCAGATCGGGATTGCATTGAATCCGGTGAAACACGCCGCCGATCGATTGCGAGATCGCCTTGACGAGCTGCGTCTTGCCGGTGCCCGGAACGTCTTCGATGAGCACGTGGCCGCCCGCCACGATCGCGGTCAGCATCCACGCGATTTCGTCCGTTTTGCCGTATATGCAAGATTCCACATTTCGCCGAATCCGATCCAAAATTTGCATCGCGGTCTGTTGCTCCATGCCCCGTCTCCTCCTATGGAATCCCATAAATAAAGTCTACCAATTTATTATACCGGAATATGGTGACAATCGTAAATTTTGATAAGTAACGAACCCTAAACCTTTCGGCGGGGACCGGATTCGTCGGCCTGATCCGTCCCCGACGGGCGCAAGCCCCTTCCCGCGGCCGGAGGTTCGACAGGTTAGGGCTTCGACGCAAAAAAACCGAACCGCTTGTACGGTTCGGCCAGAACATAAGGATTTCCGCCCCGGTTCGGTTCTCCGGCTACCCTTTGGGCTTGACGATCAGAGCGGCCAGGAACGAGAAAATGATCGCCGCCGATATGCCCGCGCTCGTCACCTCGAAAATGCCGGTGATGACCCCGATCCACCCGTCGCGCTTAAGTTCCGTAAGCGCGCCGTGCACGAGCGAGTTGCCGAAGCTGGTAATCGGCACGGTCGCTCCCGCTCCCGCAAACTCGATCAGCGGTTCGTACCAGCCGATCCCGTCGACGATCGCTCCGGCCACAACAAGAATCGCCATCGTGTGGGCGGGCGTCAGTTTGGCGATATCAAACAAAAGCTGGCCGATCACGCATATGCCCCCGCCGACCAGAAAAGCCCACAAATACTGCATGCTGGCATCGTCTCCTCCTTTATGCGCATCGCTGGCGCAACGCGAATGGATTGAGCAGTTTTGGAATCGCTTGGTTGATCAGGCTTCGATCGAAACGGCATGCGCGATGCACGGAATCGATTCGCCCTGCTGGAAAGACAGCGGACTGAGAAGCGCTCCGGTCGCCACGACGAGGATGCGCTTGATCTCGCCTTTGCCGAGCCTTTTGAGCAAATGCCCGTACGTGACCACCGCCGAACAAGCGGCCCCGCTGCCTCCGGCCTGAACCTTTTGCTTCGCGACGTCGTAAACCATAAGCCCGCAATCGGCGAACAAGGTTTGCTCCATCGGCACCCCGTTCTCTTTGAGCATCTCCGCCGCCAGCGGATGGCCGACGCCCGCCAGATCGCCCGTCACGATCAGATCGTAATAGCCCGGCTCCCTTCCGGTATCCTGCAGATGCCCCTGAATCGTATCGACGGCGGCAGGCGCCATGGCGGCTCCCATGTTGAACGGATCCTTGATGCCCAAATCGACGATTCGGCCAACGGTAGCCGAGGTGACCTTCGGACCCGCGCCGGACTTCGCCACGACGGCGGCTCCTGCGCCCGTAATCGTGTATTGCGCGGTCGGCGGCTTCTGGGAGCCGTATTCCGTCGGATAGCGGAATTGCTTTTCCGCGGTGGAATTGTGGCTGCTCGTCCCGGCCAAAACCCGGTCCCCCGCCCCCGAGGAGGCGATAAGCGAAGCGAGCGCCAGCGCCTCCATCGAGGTCGAGCAAGCGCCGAACACGCCAATGTAGGGCGTTCCGAGCGAACGCGCCGCAAAGGAGCTGCTGATGATTTGATTCAGCAAATCGCCGCCGACAAAAAACTGGATGTCTTCTTTTTTGAGCTTGGCCTTGTGAATCGCGATATCGGCCGCCTGCTCCATCAGCAGCCGTTCCGCCTTTTCCCAGCTCGGCTGCTGCATCTGAAGGTCGGGATGAACGAGATCGAAATCGGCGGCAAGCGGGCCTTCCCCTTCATCCGGTCCGACGACCGTGCCTGTTGCGACAATGACGGGCGGATTCGGGAACACCCACGTTCGTTGACCGTGCAGCATCGGCCTTATCCCCCCGTTCCGATCAGCCAATGAACAATCCCTACGATAAAGGCGGCCACGACGCCGAACACGATGACCGATCCGGCGAGCTTGAACATGTTTGCGCCGACGCCAAGCACAAGCCCCTCGCTGCGGTGCTCGATCGCGGCCGAACACATCGAGTTGGCAAAGCCCGTAACCGGCACCGCCGTTCCCGCTCCCGCCCATTGCGCAATCTTGTCATACACGCCGAGGCAGGTAAGCACGACGGAAATGAGGATAAGCACGGCGACCGTCGGATTGGCCGCCTGACGGGAATCCATGCCGAAAGCGGCCATAAAAAAATACTGGATCGCCTGTCCGAACGCGCTTATCGTTCCCCCGACCAGAAACGCCTTGAGGCAGTTCGCCCATACGGGACGGGCGGGCTCGCGCTTTTTGGCAAACGCCTGATATTCCTTCGCCGTCATGGACAGCGGCTTGTACTTTGCGCCGCCTTGGGCAGCTTGCTTAACGGCCATCTTCAGTCTCCTTTCTGACCAGCGGAATGATCAGATTTAGGTTTTACCTATGCAGCAACATTTATGTTTGCGGGCATGATGTTTCCTTTCCGCAGCGGCGAACGCGGAACAAGCAAAAGGCTGCCGCGGCGAAATTCGCCGCGGCAGCCTTTTGCTCATCGCCTGATCGGTCAGGCTTCTTGATATATTGTCATTCTCCCGTTTCCTTGATCGATTTATAGCCGTACAAAATGACCAAGAGCGATGCGATTGCCGCACCCGTTACGACGATCATGCCCGCCGCTGCCATCGCTGTCACCTCCCGCCGGATCGTCCATGACGATTGCTTTCGGTTATAATTAACCGTAACGGAAACCCGGCGCCGGGGCAATCGAACATTTTTTGAACGCCTATGACAATTTGATGAACCGCTTGCTCCGGCCGGGCTATACGCCTGATTATTCCCGGAAGGTGAAGCCATGAATTGGACCGAACTGAAAAACATCGTCCGCCACAGCGGCAATATCGTCTTTTTCGGAGGGGCGGGCACGTCGACGGAAAGCGGAATTCCCGACTTTCGCTCCGCGGGCGGCCTGTACCGTACCGGCAATGCAGAAGGGCCTTCCCCGGAAGAAATCTTGAGCCGGCGTTATTTCGAAACGCACACGAAAGAATTTTACGACTTTTACCGAACGCACATGATTTATCCGGACGCCAAGCCCAATTCCGCCCATTACGCGCTTGCCCGGCTGGAAGAACGAGGGCAGCTTAAAGCGGTGATCACCCAGAATATCGACGGCCTGCACCAGCTTGCCGGAAGCCGGAACGTACTCGAGCTGCACGGTTCCGTCCACCGCAATTTCTGTATGAAATGCCGCGCGTTTTACCCGCTGGAATATATCCTCCGCACGGCCGGACAGGTGCCGCTGTGCGAATGCGGCGGAATCGTCAAGCCGGATGTCGTGCTTTACCAGGAAAATCTGGATTCGGACCTGCTGGATGAAGCGGCGGCGTACATCCGCCAAGCGGACGTTCTCATCGTCGCCGGAACCTCTTTGACGGTGCAGCCGGCCGCGGGCTTGATCCGTTTTTACCAGGGAGAAAAGCTGATCCTGATCAACAAAAGCCCGACTCCGCTGGACAGGCTGGCGCGTTATACGATCTCGGACAGCGTCGGCAGCGTGCTCCGGCAATTGGCGGAGGAATGACCGCGCGGCATCCTTCGCCTTGGCATATTGCCGCGGCCAGAACCGCGAACGGGAGAGAGGGCCTCATTTCGGCCGTACAGGCACGCATGGGCGACTACCCACATACAATGGTAATGCTTCTTTGCGTGATATTGACTGACAGCCGGAGGTGGCCTATCCGTGCCCGGATTGTTTACGGCAATCGCCCTGTTTCTGAAGCAACTGTCCCTGCTCGTCTCTTACGTCAAGAACAACGCATTCCCCCAGCCTCTCACCGACGAAGAAGAAGCGCTGCACTTGCGCCGGATGGCGGAAGGCAATCCCCATTCCCGGAATTTGCTTATCGAGCACAATCTTCGGCTCGTGGCGCACATCGTCAAAAAGTTCGACAACACCGGCGAGGATCTGGAGGACCTCATCTCGATCGGCACCATCGGTTTGATCAAGGCGATCGAGTCCTATTCGCCGAACAAAGGCACCAAACTGGCTACGTTCGCAGCCCGCTGTATCGAAAACGAAATCCTTATGCATTTGAGGTCGCTGAAGAAAACCCGCAAGGACGTGTCGCTGCACGATCCGATCGGGACCGACAAGGAAGGAAACGAAATTACGCTGCAGGATATTCTGGGAACCGAGCCCGACGAAGTGGTTGAAAAAGTACAGCTTAAAATCGAAAAAAGCAAAATCTATCGCAATCTCGACATTTTGGACGAGCGCGAGCAGGAAGTGATCCGCGGCCGGTTCGGCCTGGACGGCGGCGGAGACGAGCGGACCCAGCGGGAAATCGCCCGCGAGCTCGGCATCAGCCGCTCGTACGTCTCCCGCATCGAGAAGCGGGCGCTGATGAAGCTTTACCACGAGTTTTACAAGACGAAGCGGTGAAAAAACTACGACTGACCAATTAACGTACAATAATTCCTAAAGTTTCACTTGGCCGGCTTACGAAGCTGGAAAGAACATTACCTCCGAAAAAACGGAAACCCTATATTGTATGTTAATTGGTCAGTTATCAAAAAAGACGGCCTTACAGGATGTTGACTGTCCCTAAGATGTCGATAATTTCCGTTCAATTCCTTCAACCCATTGCGGAATCCGTTCCGCTCGATAGGTTATCGTATTGTGGTTAACCTCCAAAACAATTTCGCCTTCCGAACGACTGTTATCAATAACAATCAGATGGTCGATCAAGTGTAGATAAGAAAGTAAATTTTGAATGGATGTTGCATGTCGCCTGACGATATCTTCGGAGGGAATGTGATGCCCGCCATTCTTTACGCGAGCTGCAACCCTCTCGATATTTAGGCGGTAATCTCCGAGACCAACATAAAACATCGTAACTTTAAATCCGTTTGTTTTGGCATTGCCGCCAGCTAATGTTGTTTCCACAGAAAAATCGCGTCTTATGCGAATGTAATCCCTGGCGAGCCTAACGGCTTCTTTTCCTGCTGATATTTTTCGGCAATCAGATTACGGATGGTGCTTTTTCCACTGCCGTTGTTCCCGGCAAATACATACATAGTCGCAGACGGTTCATGCATGAGAGAGATCCTGTTCGGATACGGGGATTACCTCACCGTTACTGTACTTTTTTACGATTTGATCTTTGTTCGTTTTATATACGATGTAGGTTCCGTTTGCTTTCGCATCCAGCATCGCACGATCGCCTATGAGTTTAATGAGCTTCTGAAGATCTTTTAGTTGATTCATGGATCTCACCGTCCCAACCAACGGGCATCGGCCCTTGGAATTTCCCTACCGTTGATTATAACACAAAAATGCCTTTGGATTTCACTACCGGTCACCCCGCTTTTCCCACTCTATTTAAATCTCACCGCACAAACTTCCCCGACAACACCAGCGAGAATCTGAAGAACTTCATCTTGATCATCAACATCGGCCTGGATGGAGGCGGAGACGAGCGGACCCAGCGGGAAATCGCCCGCGAGCTCGGCATCAGCCGCTCGGCACTCATATGTCTTTCCGCTGGAAATAGAGCAGTCCCCCCGCCAGAAAGACGATAAAACTGCCCAGCACCGTCACCGTCAGGCTCTCCAGCGGCAGGCCCAAAGCGCCGAACGTTTCGCCGTCGCGGGGCACCATCGCCAGCAGCGGCTGCGCCCAGGGATAATAGGGGCCGACATCGGCGGAATTGACGATCAGGATGTTCGGGAGCGTAAAGACGACGTTGACGGCGAGCGGCGCGGCGAAGGAGGACCAAGCCAGCGAGACGCCAAGCTGCAAGGCGGCAAGCGGCAAGCTGGCGATCCAGCCGCCCGCGGCGCTTTGGAGCAGCATGTCCCACGGCAGCGGGCCTTCGAATCCCCTGACGTAGAAAACCGCTGCGGCCAAAGCCCCGAACAACGCCTGCACAGCCGCCAGGTGCAGCGCAATCAGCGCATATTTCGCCGCATACAGCTGCGGACGGGTCACCGGCATCGAGAGCAGCAGCTTCCATCCGCCCCCGGCATGCTCGTACCGGCATACGACCGAAGCCAGAATACCCGTTAAGATGGGCAATAGCAGCATCGCATGCAGAAAGGACATGCCGGACAAGACGACCGCGAACGCTACGCGCAGCGGCGCGCCGGCCGGAGGATTGGACAGAAGTCCGACAACGGCGGCAAGCAGAGGGCTTGCGGGCAGCAGCCAGCGGAAACGGGATTTGGCCAGCTTCAGACGTTCCGCCGACAACAGACGCAGAAAGCTTCTCATCGTCAGTCCACATCCCTTCGTTCAAAATGAACCGCGCCGACGAGGAGAATGAGCGCCCCCAGCAGCACGCCTCCGCCTACGGCCAGCCGAAGTCCGGAAGGCGGGCCTGCGGCGAGCAACGGCCAGGCAAGCGGCACGAATTCCGGCAATTGGCCGGCAAACAGCGAACAGACGGCGGCGAGAAGGCCGATCGCGACCGGAGCCGCCTGATTGCGAACGGTCAACGACATCCAGAGCAACAAGGCCAGAAACGGCAAGGAGGCCAAAAACGGTAGAAAGCTGATTTTCAAAATCTTTACTGCAGGAAAGTTCCAGCCGAACCCCAGCGCAACGCCGAGCGCCGCCGTCCCCCATGCCAGCAGCGCGCAGGATACGCCGAGCAGGATGACCGACAGCAAAAATTTGGCCGCAAAAACCGCCGTCCGCGGCACGGGCAGCGCCAGCAGCTGCTTCCACGAGCTCGTCTGATGCTCCACGTTGGCAATCAGGGAGCTGATCAGCGTAACGCCGGCGAGAACGGTAACCGGAACAAGCAAGGCGATGTTTTCAATCAGCCCGCCCCACAAGTCGTCCGCATACTTCTTGGTCAAATAATCGTAGCGGATGCCGAAGTTCAGCGCCTGCAGCGCCACAATCCCGAAAGGTCCGGATACGGCGAGCAGCCACAATCCCTTTCTGCGGATTTTCAGCAGATCTGAGGACAGCACCCGGCCCATTATGCGCCGCCTCCTTCCCCGACGATCTGCAGAAACAGCTCCTCCAGCGACTTGCGCTTTTCCTCTACGCGGTAGACCGCATGGTTTTGTTCCACCAGCGCCTTGACGATACGGGCTACGCTTTGGTCGTCCGTACGTTCCAGCGCGATCCGCCCGTTTTCAAGCTTCCCCCGGAACCCCATGCGAAGCAAGGCGAGCAGCGCCTCCTCCGGCTCGGATACGGCCACGGAGATCGAGCCTTCCGACTGGCGGCGCAGGCTTTCGATCGTATCCTGAAACACCATCCGCCCTTGGCGGATAATGCCGACCGTGCTCGCCATTTGCTCCACCTCGCTGAGCAGATGGCTCGAGACCAGCACCGTTATGCCGTGCTGCTTCGGCATGGCCTTGATCAGCTCGCGGATTTCGAGGATGCCCGAAGGATCGAGCCCGTTGGTCGGCTCGTCCAGAATCAGCATCTCCGGCTCCCCGAGCAGGGCGGCGGCGATGCCGAGGCGCTGCTTCATGCCCAGCGAAAAGCCTTTGACCGGGCGCTTCGCGTCCTTCGTCAGGCCGACCGTTTCCAGCACCTGCGCGATCCGGGTTTTGGGCACGTCCAAGATTCTCCGGATCGCCTCCAGGTTTTCCACGGCGGTCAGGTGCCCGTAGTAGGACGGATACTCGACGAGCGAGCCGATCTTGCGCAAAATGTGCAGCTTTTCCCGCTTGAGCGATTTGCCGAAAATTTCGACGCTTCCCCGGGTCGGCTTGATCAGACCGAGCAGCATGCGGATCGTCGTCGTCTTGCCCGCGCCGTTCGGACCGAGAAAGCCGTAAATTTCGCCCCTGGCGATGTTCAGATTGACATGGTCGACCGCCAGGCGGCCCCGGTACGATTTGCATAAATCTTTCGTTTGGATGATCCATTCGCTCATGTTTCTCTCACCCCGGAAGCCATCATAGCCCCCGAAGGTTAAAACGAAGAACGCCCCGAGTTTAAATTTCGTTTAAAAATGCTCCCTAAAAATGTTCCCGGTTCGGCCAAATCGCGATCCGGGTTCCGCCTTCGTCCGAATCGGTCCGACGCTCCAGCTTCATCTCGCGCAGCAAATGGTCGACGATCGCCAGGCCGATGCCGCCGCCCTTGGCGTCCGATTTCGCCTGCATGCCGGGGCCGCGGTCCGAAATGACGAGCGCCTGGATTCCCGTGTCCAGCACCTGCGCGCGAATGCCGACATAGCCGCCGGAGCGGGCGTGGCGGACCACGTTCTGGAACAGGTTGTCCAGCACGCGGAGAAAGGCGTTCCGGTCCGCCTTCCAAACCAGCGAAACCCCGTCCAGTTCGATCTCCGCCTCGATGCCTTCTTTTTCCCACAAGGGGTACCAGGTTGCGGCGCTTTGCCGGACGAGGCGCACGATATCGCACGTTTCGATCCGCAGCGGGTATTTGCCGCTTGTCATCAGCGTGTAGGCAAACAGGTTGTCGATCAAGGCGCCCAGCGTCTCCGTTTTGGCTTCGAGCTGCTTGACGGACTCGGCGCCCTGCGCGCTAAGCCGCTCCCGCCCCAGTAAATGCACATGGCTGCGGATCACGGTCAGCGGGGTCCGCAAATCGTGCGACAGGCTGGAGATGAGCTGTTTGCGAAGCTCCTCCTCTTCCCGCTCCCGTTCTCGCCCTTCGCGAAGCCGGTCCGCCATCACGCCGAACGCATGCTCCAGACGGCCGATTTCGTCCGGTCTTGAAATGGCGACCGGAGCCGGAAGTCCGTCTTCGTCCGTTCGGGCCATCGCGGCCTCAAGCCGGACAAGCCGCCGGCGGATGTTCCGGAAAAACAGCCACGACATGACGACGAACGCGACAAACATGAACAGCATAAGGCCGAAATAAAGCGAAGCATACGATTGAACGGGCCATTCGATGTTCAGGAAGGCTCTCGGCATTTGCAGCACCATAAAGCCCGGCCCCTTCTCTTCCGGTCCGAAAAAGGCGACCACCGTGAAAGGGTCCGCGTCCACGCTCCGTTTCATGAAGCGGATCGCTTCGTCCGCCGTCCATGTTTCCGGAAGTCCTCCCCGCTCCGGCAATTGCAGCCGCGTCCGCCCTTCCCCGTCGACCCAGAACAGCGTCGCGTCGGCATAGCGCTGTTTCAGCGCGCGAAGCCGCGCGTTCACCGCCGCCGCATCCGCCCCGTCAAGCCGCCGGGCTTCCGCATGCCATACGGTCTGTAATTCGTCGGACGACCCGTATTTCAATTCGGCCGGACTAGGAAACAGCGTGAACAAGATCGACAACGCCGAAACCACGACCGGAAGGAACAGCAGCGCCAGCAAAACGATCATCATGTAGCGGAACAGCAGCGAATCGCGAAACTTCGTGCCGTTCCCGGCTCCGCTTTTCTTCATGCTCTCACCCTGTAGCCGATGCCCCGAACCGTTTCGATCACTTCCGGGGCGTTGGGGTCGCGCTCCACTTTTTCGCGCAAATGCCGGATATGCACCATCAGGGTCTTATCCCCTTCCAAATACGGCTCTCCCCATACGGCTTCGAAAATTTGCTCTTTCGTCAAAATCTGGCCGAGATGCCGCACCATGTACGTGAAAATCTGAAACTGCTTGCCGGTCAGCACAATCTCTTCCCCGGTATCGCGGTTGACCAGCCGGTTCTCGTTTTCGTAAAAGAGAAGATGCTTGATCGCCACCGGCTCGGACGCGAACGTGCCGAAGCGGCGCAGCAGCACCCTGATTCTCGCTTCCAGCTCTTCCGGGTGGAACGGCTTGGTTAAATAGTCGTCGGCAAATTCGAGCCCTTGCAGCTTGTCGTCGATCGAGGTCCGCGCGGACAGCAGCAGAATCGGCATTTGGGGGGCGAGCTTCTTGAGGCGCCGGCCGACCGTGAAGCCGTCGAGACCGGGCAGCATAATGTCCAGAACGGCCAGGTCGCAGCCTTCGGCGAAAGCCCCCGCATCCTCTCCGCTGCGCAGCCATTTGACTTCGAAGCCCCGCTCCCGCAAATAGCGGGAAACAAGCGTACCGATCTCCGGATCGTCTTCCACATACAATAACGTCGTTGTTTTCATGCGATCATTATAACAAATAAACGGTTTCCCATGACAAAAACGGCGGCTGGAACTATAATAACGAAGGACACGTTTCTACGCATGCGGATTTTGAGGTGTTACCATTGACTTATATCGTATACGATCTGGAAATGACCGTCCGCCGCAAAAAAGGACAAGTCGCGGAAATCATCGAAATCGGCGCGGCTAAGGTCGGGCTGGTGGACGGAGCGCCGGCCATTATCGATACCTTTCAATCGTTCGTAAGGCCTGTCGTCGTGCCTCAGCTCAGCGAGGATACGACGTCGTTCACCGGCATTACCCAGGAAGATGTGGACGGGGCGGACACGCTGTCCGGCGTGATCGCAAAGTTCGTCGAATGGATCGGCAGCGAAGAATACTTTCTGTGCGCATGGGGGCCGGACGATCAGCGGCAGCTCGTGAACGAATGCCGGATGCATCGCATCCAAACCGACTGGATCGTCAACCATAACAATTTGCAGAAAATGCTGTCCAAAACGTTCAAGCTGGAGAAACACCAGCAAATGGGGCTGAAAAATGCGCTGGAAATGCTGGAAATCCCCTTCGTAGGCTCCCATCACCGGGCGATCGACGACGCGGTGAACACCGCGCGCATTCTCGTCAAGCTGTTCGACCGCCTGCAGTTCCGCCGCAACAAGCTTTCGGACGAGGCCAAGCTGGAGACGGAAATTGTCTACAAAACCGACCACTTCGAGAACCTTCCGTTCGCGAACTTGGCCAAGCTCTTTCCCGATAAACGCATAACGCCATAAGGCCACCGTCCTTGGCGTACGGCTTGCCGCCGCAGCTTGTGCAAAACGAAGCGGCAAGCCGCTTCTTTTTTATCCGCCGGTTCCCTGCGCCCCCAAAAAAACAGGCTGCCCTTCGGCAGCCGACAATTTATACGCTCAGATATTGGAGCACCTTGTTCACGTTGCTGATCGAAATGGTACAGAATTTGGACCTTCTCTCGTCGAAGTAGGCAATCCGGAAGCGCCGGTCGACATGCTTGACTTTGGTCAGATGGATGGCATTGGTGCGGTCGACCAGCGCAAAATCCAAACCTGAAGCCTTCAACCCCTCCGCCCAATATCTGAGCGTACCGGGAGCGTAATATTTCTCGGTCAGCGTATGAAAGCTGACCATGTCTTTATACTTGGGCGCTTCGATAAACAGCACATCGTCCGCAGGCAGCTCGTAGAACCCCGACTTGGCTTCCGGGTCCTTGGATACAGAGAGAACCATCATCATCCCCCGAGACCGCTTACTTCAGCAATTCTTGCGGTACTTTCGGTTGATGGAAGTACCATAGGCAGGCCGTGGAAACGACTGCAACTGCGACAAGACCAAGCGCGGACGCGATTGCATGAAAAAACCGTTTTTGCATCATCTTCACCTCCTTCCCCTGATCAGCGTCAGGCACTGCACCAGAAACGCGGCGGCAAGCACCGGAGACATAATCAGAAAGTTGGACGAAACCGTCAATACCGACAGCACCTTCAGCAGCGGGTAATAACGGCGGGGAATGCGCGTCTGTCCGTCGATTCGCGAAGGCGCGAACACAAGCGCAAGCAAAGCTGCCGCACCGGTCATCGCCGCTACGGCCGTCCCGTTAAAATCGGCGAAAGACATCGCCGTAAGGCCCAGCACCGATACGACGACGCACAGATCGCCGGATTTCAGATGAATGCCCCCGGACATTTGACGGAGCAGCGCGTAGCCGGCCAGCGCCGTCGCCGCTTCCCCCGGCCTCCCGGTAAACAGCGAGACGGCCATGGTGATCAGCACGATGGACAGGCCGTTGAGAATCGCGATCAGGGAGAAGGTCAGCACGTCCACGCTCGCGGGATGATCGACGGCCGAACGTTTGATCGCCACCGCCATTCTGGAGGCAAGGAAATCAATCATTCCATTTCGACTCCTTTTTCAAGAGGTAGTAGGCGAATACGAACAGCGCCGGCAGCAGGAACATGAGATCCATATACACGGCCCGGTACTTTAACAGGATGCAGAACGCGACCGCCATGCCGACGATCAGCGAAACGACGAACGCTTTCTCCGGCTTGAAGCTCAGCTGCTTGAATTGAAAGGACAACCCGATGCCGCGCTGGTAGAGAAAATAGGACGAAACGATCAGAAGCATGCTTGTGGCCGTCTGGATCGCGTAGATTTTGGAAGAATCGGTCTGCAGTTCGGACAGAGGATAACCGGAAAGAGCGACCAGTCCGGCTTGAACGACAATCGACACCATGTAGCCGGATACGCTGACCACAAACGACCACAGCAGCGGAACCCGGACGATTTTGCAAATAAAGGCGCTCAGCAGGACCATGTTGATCAATGGCGAATAATCCGTCAGTTCCTTTATGTCGTTCAGGGCAAAGCTTTGCAGCGCCATCGCGAGATTGACGGCGAAGGCCGGGAGCAGGTAGCTTGTGAACTTATAACGAAAAAGCGTCAAAATAATCGCGGTGGCGCCCATCGTCTCCACGATCGAAAACAGAATTTCCTTAAACGGTGCCATGATGACTGCCCCCTACGCATTTCCAAAATAATCCTCTATAAACCTATTATACTACTTCCTCAAAAATAGGATAGATTTTATCTAAAAAAATCTTTCGAAGTCATAAATTTCCGACGGGACAAACGGCCAATGCGGGCGGATCTCCCCCTGCGGAGGCAGCCCGAACATTTATGGCGAAAAAGATCGGGTTTATGATAGAATTATTCTTATCTGGAAGGAAGCCAGCGTCTCAACAAGAATGGGGGATTTGGAAATGGCCACGAAAAAAATGCGGTCGGACATGATCAAAAGAGGCTTTGACCGCGCTCCGCACCGCAGCCTGCTGCGCGCCGCGGGGGTTAAGGAAGAGGACTTCGACAAGCCGTTTATCGCGGTGTGCAATTCCTACATCGACATCATACCCGGTCACGTCCACTTGCAGGAATTCGGCAAAATCGTCAAGGAAGCGATCCGCGAGGCGGGCGGCGTGCCGTTCGAATTCAACACCATCGGGGTGGACGACGGCATCGCGATGGGACACATCGGCATGCGCTATTCCCTCGCCAGCCGCGAAATCATCGCCGACTCCATCGAAACGGTCGTCAACGCGCACTGGTTCGACGGCATGGTTTGCATTCCGAACTGCGACAAGATTACGCCCGGCATGATGATGGCCGCCCTGCGCATCAACATCCCGACGATCTTCGTCAGCGGCGGCCCGATGAAAGCCGGCCGCACGAAGGACGGACGCGCCATTTCGCTTACGTCCGTGTTCGAAGGGGTCGGCGCCTACATGACCGGCAAGATCAGCGAGCAGAGCCTGACCGAGCTGGAACAGTACGGCTGCCCGACCTGCGGTTCCTGTTCCGGCATGTTCACCGCCAACTCGATGAACTGCCTGGCCGAGGCGCTTGGCCTTGCGCTGCCGGGCAACGGCACCATTCTCGCCGTCTCCCCGGAGCGCCGCGAATTCGTCCGGAAGTCCGCCAAGCAGCTGATGGAACTGATCAAGAACGATATCAAGCCGCTTGATATCGTGACGAAGGACTCCATCGACAACGCATTCGCGCTGGACATGGCCATGGGCGGCTCCACCAACACGGTGCTGCACACGCTGGCTTTGGCCCACGAAGCGGGCATCGATTATCCGATCGAGCGGATCAACGAAGTGGCGAAGCGCGTTCCTTATCTGGCTAAGCTTGCGCCCGCTTCCGACCATCATATCGAAGACCTGCACGAAGCCGGCGGCGTAAGCGCCATCCTCAACGAGCTGTTCAAGAAAGAAGGCGCCCTGAAAGGCGACGTGCTGACCGTAACCGGCAAAACGCTGCGCGAAAACGTCGAAGGCTGCGAAATCAAGAACCACGAGGTTATCCGTCCGATCGACAACCCGCACAGCCCGGAAGGCGGCTTGTCCGTCCTGTTCGGCAACCTGGCTCCGGGCGGTTCGATCATCAAGGTCGGCGCCGTGGACAAATCGGTCGGCGGCTACCACCGCGGTCCGGCGATCTGCTTCGACTCGCAGGACGAAGTGCTGAAAGGACTTGCCGAAGGCAAGGTGAAGGAAGGCCACGTCGTCGTCATCCGTTATGAAGGGCCGAAAGGCGGGCCCGGCATGCCGGAAATGCTCGCTCCGACCTCGCAGATCGTCGGCATGGGCCTCGGCACGAAAGTCGGACTCGTCACGGACGGCCGGTTCTCGGGCGCTACGCGCGGCATCGCGATCGGCCACGTTTCCCCGGAAGCGGCCGAAGGCGGACCGATCGCACTCGTCCGGGACGGCGACATCATCGAGCTGGACATGAACAACCGCACCATTACGCTCGAGGTCAGCGACGAGGAGCTCGAACGCCGGCGCAAGGAATGGAAAGGCTTCGAGCCGAAAATCAAACGCGGCTATCTCGCCCGCTATTCCGCCATGGTCACCAATGCCAGCAGCGGCGGCGTCATGAAATTCTGATGCCGCGCAGCGGACCGGCAACATATCCGCACCGAAGCAAAACAAGCAACCTCCCGAACGCCGGGGGTTGCTTGTTTTTTTGTTGAATTCGCTCTTTAAATAAGGCCGTTCGGCTTGCCCGGTCAACCTACCGGACTGTGCACGGTCTCTTCGTCGAATGCCTCCTGTTCCGCCTGCTTGGATCGTTTTTCCGGCGGCTTCGGACGGACCGTGCGGGCGGCGGGGACGCGGCCGCGCCAGGCGGCCAGCCGCTCCCGCGTCATGACGACGGTTCGGGCCGCGATTGCACCCGTGCCTTTCTTCGCCCCGCCCGGCCGGATAACGCGCATCAGCAGCCGCAAATACCAGTTGGTAAGCGAGGCGAACCATCCGCGGGGCAATTCGAACGTCTCAAATCCGATCGTTTCGGCGCCTTTTGCAATCATCGTCACGCCGTAGATCGCCTTGACCTCGTCCCGCTGCGGCAGCCGCTCCATCTCCAGCGCGATGTCGGGAAGAATGCCCTCGACCTCGCGGATAAGCCGGATCGCGATTTGAAGCGCGGAACGGGACGTCATGCCGATTTCGTACATTTTGGCGTTGTCGAAATGCAATTCCATGATCAGATCGCCGCGCCTAAGCTCCGATCCGTCTTGAAGCTTCAGCGCCGGACCGCTGTATTTGCGCACCCTGTAGTGCATAAAATCGTGATTGCCCAAAGGCTTAAGCCGGAACACCAAGTGAAAGAGCTTCTCCCACAGCAGCCATACCGCCACGACCGCCCGCTTGAACGGCCCGACGCGCGGACCGGCCGAAGCCGCGGCGGTCTCGCCGATGGATGCGAGCTTTTTTTTCTTCACGGCCAGCTTCGCCTCCGCTTTCTTTCGCTTTTCCGCTTTGGCCCGTTCGGTCAGCTCGATCATCTCTCCGATCCCGACAAACCTCAATCCCAGGCTGGCGCCGTCTTCCAGAATCCGCCGGACCGCCTGGATCGTATTGGCCGGAGCGGCGGGATCGGCTCCGAACGTTTCCCCGCAGTCGTGCAGCAAAAACACCTGGCCGGGACCGAGCTTCTCCCGCATCTTCCTGTACAGCTTGTCGGCGCCGACTTTTTCTTTCCAATCGCCGAACATGGACGTCCACAGCACGATCTGCAGCGAGGACCGCCGGGCAAAGTCGAAAATATTGATGATGCCCCAGGGCGGACGGTAAAACCGCGGCCTTTCGCCCGTGATGCCGTAAATGATGTCCGAAGTCCGCTCTACTTGGCGCTTGACCGTCTTCGGACGCATAATCCAGTTGCTGCGGTGAACATAATTATGAATGCCCAAATCGTGTCCTTCGTCATGAATCCGTTTGACGATGTCCGGGTATTTTTCGGCGTTGGCCCCGACAACAAAGAATGTCGCTTTCGCTCCGTGCTCCTTGAGCAAATCCAGCAATTGCGGCGTATACCTTGGATCGGGACCGTCGTCGAACGTCAATGAAATTTCGCGGTCCGTCAGGCCGCGCCGAAAAGCGCGCAATCCGAACACCCGGCTGAAGAATCCCGGCAAAAACGCGTATATCGAAAAGTAATAAAACACCCACCACAGGATTCTGTCCATGTTTCCCCACCAACTTGCCTGCTTGATATAGAGTGCGCGCAAATCTTGCCACCCTATCATTTTATCATACGTATTTAGGATTGAGCATGGCTGGGGGCATCTTTTTTGGTATCATGTAAAAGAAGCCGTCTTTTTCGGCGGTTCCATTCCAAGCAAGGGTGGGGAATTCATGCTTCATTTGTACAAGAAATATTGGCGAACCGCTTTCGACATCGGCGTGATCGCGCTGACCGTTTGGCTTACGATGTACATATTCAGCTTTTTGTACAGCATTGCCGCTCCCGTCTTTTTGTCGATTCTCGTCTTCCTTTGCATCGAGCCGCTCGCCAAACGGCTTCACCGCATCGGCATCCGCAAATCGATCGCTTCGGGCATCAGCATCCTTCTCTTTACGCTGATCGTGCTGGCGCTGCTGACGGGTCTCGGCTTTATCTTTTATTCGCAGATCAATCAACTGAGCGCCAATTTGCCCCATTACCAAAAAATATTGACCGGGCAGGTTACCGCGATCGCGGACAATCTCAAGGGGCACATCGACAGGCTCCCGCCCGACATCACGGACCGAGCGGAGGAAGCGGTCAACAAGCTGACCGAATTCGGCACGAATGTGGCAACGACGTTTCTCAATAAGCTGGTTTCGTTTTTGACCTCCTTTTCCACGTTCGTGTTCAACTTTGTCATGGCGATCATCCTCGCCTATTTCCTGAGCGTCGAAATCGATTGGTGGCGCAAGCTGGCAACGGATCGTTCTCCCAGAACTTTGAAGATCGCCTTCGCTTTTTTGCGCGAAAATGTATTCAGAGGCATCGGGGCCTACTTTTCGGCGCAGGCCAAGCTGGTCAGCATCACGTTTGTCGTCATTTTCGCCGCGCTGCTGCTGCTCGGAGTCAAAAACGCGTTCGCGATCGCCCTGCTCGCCGGCGTCTTCGACGTGCTTCCTTTGCTTGGGGTCAGCACGCTGTTTATTCCCTGGATCCTGTATCTGTTTATTACGGGGGATACCGGTCTTGCCGTCTGGCTGACGATTTTGCTCGTCGTCGTCACGTTGACCCGCCAAGTGCTGGAGCCGCGCATTACGGGCAATACGGTGGGCGTATCCGCATTCACGATGCTGGCCGCCATGCTCGTCTCGCTGTCGCTGTTCGGCGTGGCGGGGTTGATTTTGGCCCCGATTCTGCTGATTCTGCTTAAGGCGCTGTACGATCAGGGCTATCTGCAAAAGTGGATCCGCCTGCCGAAAGAGGAATTTACCGTCTCGCCGCTGGCTCCGCATCAAAAGGAGGAGTAAGGAGAACGGATCGGCGTCAATGCTTCAGGAGATCGGGCCTTCGCCCTCAGGATTTCGGGCTCCGTTCCGAGTCGATCCGGCGAAGCGCCTCCATGATATCGCCGAATACCGCCGCAGCCCGATTGCGCAATCCGACCCGCTCGTTTTCGAGCAGGACGGCTACCGCGTAGCGGGCTTTTCCTTTGGCCGGGCCATAGCCGACAAACCAATGGTCGTTATAGGCCGAACGGGTGCCGGCAAGCTCGGCGGTGCCGGATTTGCCGGCGAGCGGCCAGACGGCATCCTTCAAGGCGTCGGCGGCGGTTCCTTTCGTTACGACGGCCTCCATCGCCCGGCGGACGAACGCGGCGGTTCGCGGCGATATCGCCCCCTGCCCGGACGCCGCCTTCTGGGGAGGCAGGCTGGCCAGCAGCCCTCCGTCCGCATAGCGGATTTCGCTGACGAGGCGGGGCGCCAGCACGGTGCCTCCGTGCAGCAGGGTGACCGCCATGTTGGCCGCCTGCAGCGGCGTGATCCGCACGTCTCTTTGCCCGATTCCCGAACCGGTTCTTACGCCCCCGTCCTTCGCTTTCTCCAGGTCGGCAAAAATAACGCCCGGCTGCTCCTCCGGCAGCAGCCGCAGCGGCTCTCCGTCGATGAACCGGCTTACGCTCCAGCCGACTTGCCTGCCGAGTCCCATCCGTTCGGCCGTCTTTTGCAGCAGCGCCGGATCAAGCCGCTCCGCCAGCGCGGCGAACACGACGTTGCAGGACTCCGCATACGCCTGCTCCAGCGTCAGCACGCCGTGTCCGTGCTCGCGCCAGCACCGCAGCCCGTAGCGGCCGTACGTTCCATTGCAATAAAACTTCTCTTTCACATTCGTCACGCCCGCTTCCAGCGCCGCCGCCAGCGTCACCGTCTTGAACACCGAGCCCGGCGGAACCGCCAAAAGCGCATGGTTGCGCTCATCCGTGCCGGCAACGCCGATATGCTCCGGGTCGAACGCGGGCAGCGAGACCATCGCCAGAATATCGGCATTGTCCGCGTCCAGCACGACGACCGCGCCCTCCTTGATGCCGTGGTCGTTCAGAACGTTCGCCGCCGCCCGCTGCATCCGAAGGTCGAGCGTCGTTTTGACCTGCACCGGGTAATGGGGATTGTCCGGAGCCATTACCCGAATGCCCAGCCCCTCCAACGGCCTTCTGGATGCGTCCGTCAGTTGGATCGCTTTCGTCGGCCCGATGCCCTTCAGCAGCCGGTCGAGCGAACGCTCGAGCCCCGCTCCGCCGATCAGGTCGTTTTTATTCATAAGCCCGGTCCTAAGCTGCTCGCCGTAAATTTGCCCGATCCGTTCCGGATGCTGCGACACGTAGCCGATTGCCTGCAGCGTGGACAGCGCTTCCCAATCAGCGTACCGGTTGCGGTAGGGCAACACGGCGATGCCCGACAGTTCGAGCTGCCGGATTTGCGCCGCCTGACGCTCGGTCAGGGCATAGGCGCGCTTTCCGTCGCCCTCCCGCCACACGTCGGCCGCCTTCAGATTGTCGAGCCATGCCTGAAACCGGCCGCGGTCGGTCTCCAGAATGTCGGCCAGCTTGCCGATCGCCTCGTCCGTACCGTGCGGTCCTCCTTGCGCCGGAAACGCGGCCAGCGCCCGTACCGTTTCGCCGGTCAGCAAGGCGCCGTTTCGGTCGACGAAGTGGCCGCGGCCGCTGTCGAGCACAAGGCTGTCCGACCGCTGCAGAACGGCCTTTCGCTCCAGCGAAGCGTGCGTCGTCTCCGACCGGCCGAAGCCGAGCTGCACCCAGGCCAGCCTGGCCTCGGCGACGCCGAACAGAATGGCGAGCAGAAGCAGCGCCTGAAACAACCTTAGTTGTATGGCTCCCTTCAGCCGTATGGCTCCCTTCACCGCGCTTTCCTCCCGTCCCTCTCTCTGGGTTTCTTTTCCTTTTTTCAGTATTGCCGGTTTGCCGCCCTTCAACACGCTGAAATCCCGTATTAGCGCCTGGCGCAGCGCATCGCATGCACGTGCCGGGTCATGTACCACGTTCATGTATCGTGTACATGTATCGTGTACATGCGCCGCGCATATGCGTCTCACGTACGCAACACATGCACACACCCGCATACATGCACCGCACGTACGCCCTGCATGCACGCACCGCATGCACTTTGTAAAAATCAATGTTAAAATCCTCAAAAAAATCAGTTGAAAATTCCCCATTTTCATCAAAAACTCTCCTCTTGGAGGAGAGGAAAATTGATCAA
>JGI25329J36429_1000691_pt1 | contig 19836 bp, 19 predicted proteins | sample HigsolmetaAR204D_FD_36429 | JGI IMG/M metagenome (IMG submission 36429)
CGGATTTTGCACGCATCCGCCGATCCGGCGACATGGCAGGGCAAAAGAGTCGAGGAATCCTGGGCTGTGGCAGTGGATGGGACGCTGCATCTAATTGTGTTTGATGCAGCAGCATCGTCTGCCACCGATGCTGCTGTCCCGACTTCGGCAGCCAGCCAGGCAGCCGGTTCACACACAGGTGCCGGCCATGAACATCATGAACATGAAGAAGAAGGGTCAAGTTTTCCAGTCGTACCTGTCGTACTGGCGGTAATTCTTCTCTCGATCGTGGGGACTTTCTGGGTTAGTCGAAAGAAGTCCAATTGATACTTACAGTCAGAGTTAAGACGATAAAGTTCAAACTGCGCATTTGCGCCAAGAAAACGCCTATTTTTACAGGCGTTTTATTAATTTACGCCTCTCCAATCTCGTAAATTTACCAACGAGTGAAAATATTTTTTTTCATCACTGTCACAAAATGAGGGGGTTGTTACGTTATACCAGTTGTGAGGGGGAGAGAGTGTGGATTGCAAAGAGACGGAAAAACTGCTTGAACCGATCCTAAGGGGGGAAATTGACGGATTTGAAGCAATTGTAGGGAAGTTTCAGGTTGAAATTTTCCGCTATTGTTATCACATACTGGGCAATCGAAAGGATGCGGAAGATGCGTTACAGGAAATCTTTGTGAAAGCGTATCGTAATCTTGGCAAGTACAATCGATCAGTTCCATTTTCAGCTTGGCTTTACAAAATTGCCTACAATCATTGTGTGGATCAGATTCGAAAAAGAAAGTGGAAGCAAATGATACCATTTTTTCAGGAAACAGATTGGGGAGAATCGCACATAGATCAGCATATTGAAGAAGTGTATTTTAGCGCGTCCGTTCACCAGGCAATGGCTGCACTATCAATCGAAGAGCGCACATTGCTGATCTTGCGTGGGGTGGAGGAAAAAACATGCGAAGAAATATCCCTTATCATGAAAAAGAATACGGCCAGCCTCCGCAAAAAGTTTGAACGTGCAGCTGCCAAGTTTCGAAAAGCGTATTCTCTGCAAGAGAAGGGAGGGGCTGCGAATGCAAAATCGGCACGATTTACATAAGGACATCAGAGAGCTGTTTCGAGATCCCCGCATTCCGCAGCAAATTGATGTAACGCAGAAAGTAATGAACAGAATTCAATCCAAAAAGGAGAGGTTAATAGTGAAATACAAAGTCGCCCTTCTGGCAGCGGTTGGTATGTTTGCAACTGTCAGCTCAGTGTATGCCGCTGCCGAGTATTTTCAATTAAAAAACAGACAGGGAGAAGTGATTTACCAGGAAAAGGATGCGTCGTTGGCAACAGGTACGGAAATCCAAACTCCCGATGAACAGATGATGGCGTTTTTGCAGAAAAGATCAGAGATTGAGGAAAAGATGGCACCAGGCACAGCAGCGGCCGTATATATCAAGGAAAATAATCCGAATAAAAAGGTTCAGACGATCGCAAAGCCTTTTGAGTTTGACAAAATGGAAGATTTGCAGGGGAAACTGGCGGGCATGGTAGAACTTCCAGATACATTGCCAGGTGGATTTGCTTTTACGACTGGAAGTATTGAGTATGATGTGAATGGGGATTACAACAAAGAGGAACTGTACAAAATGGCAGAGGAAAGTGAACAGGACTACGTACTAGTTCCCTTGCAATGGACTGATCGAATTAACAATATCATTGTCTCGTATTCAGCAGGAGAAGATTCCATGCAGGTAGTTATCAGCAATTTGGAAGGTGTAGTAGACAATACTGTATATCATGTAAACCAGGCAGAACGCAACGTTGAAAAAATCATCGTTGATCAAACGGAAGCACTTTATTCCGAAGAAGGGAATGAATTGAAAACTGTCGTTTGGGTAGTGGAAGAGCCTGCGATGAAGTTGGAATACCGCATCTTCTCCAATTCCCCCCTGCTGAATAAGGAAAGTGCTCAGCAGTTGATGAAAGCATTCCTCCCTTCCAGATAAATGTAAAACGCCCCCGCATACCGGAAGCAAAGAGAGAGTTGTCTTTGCTTGCCGGCAGCGGGGGCGTTGTTGTTACTTATCGGCTGGAGTAGTAACTTTTCAACTCTTGAATCAGACCGAGCGGATTTTTGCGCAAGTCCTTGGCGCTGAAGAAAATGCTTCCTTTCACTTCGGAAAACTGTCTGTTGTACTTCAGTTGGTTGATGATTTCCTGTGCGTTTTGCCACCCGGCTTCAGCAGTGCCCAGCTTGTAGGGGGCATGTCCAATGTAGAGGGCGACATCGGTGCCGCGCACTTCATTTGCCCACCACGTGACCAGCTTGTCGTAGCGGGCGCGCTCAAACGAAAGGCTCCAGTAGATTTGCGGCGTCACATAGTCGATCCAGCCGTGCCGTATCCAGGTGCGCACATCAGCGTACGTGGTGTCGTAAGCGGTGACGCCTGCCCGGGTATCGGAGCCGGTCGGGTCGTCCGCAATGTTGCGCCATACGCCGAAGGGGCTGATGCCAAACTGAACTTCCGGTTTGACGCTTTTGATCGATTGGTGCAACGACTGGACAAACTGGTTGATGTTGTAGCGGCGCCAGTCGGCCTTGCTGGCGAAGCTGGCGCTGCCGTATGCCTGGTAGGCGGCGTCGTCGGGAAATCCGCCGTTGTACGGGTAGAAGTAATCATCTAAATGAACGCCGTCAATGTCATAGCGGTTCACAACTTCCATAATTGCGTCAATAATGTGCTGACGGGCTGCCGGAATCCCCGGATTGATGTAATACTTGCCGTCAGACTTGACCAGCCACTCCGGATGCTGAATGGCCACATGGTTGGCTGCCAGTGTTTCAAGTTTGGCATCCGTGGTCGCCCGGAACGGGTTGAACCACGCGTGAAACTGCATGCCTCGTCTGTGCGTTTCTTCGATCATAAAGGCAAGCGGGTCATAGCCTGGATCCTTGCCTTGCGTTCCCGTCAGGAACTTCGACCAGGGGACGAGGGAAGAGGGGTAGAGCGCATCCGCGGCGGGGCGAACTTGTACAAACACGGCGTTCATGCCCATGGCCTGCAGTTCGTTCAAAAGCTGCACGTATTCCTGCTTTTGCTTTTCCGCATTTCCATATGCACTCGCGGAGGGCCAATCCAGGTTGTACACTGTGGAGATCCAGACGCCGCGCAGCTCGGGGCGATTTTGGGGTTGGGCCGGTGCGGGAGTCTGAACGGCTGGTTCTTGCACAACCGGTTCCTGCACGAACGGAGCTTGTACATCCGGTGCTACAACCGGGTCAGTTTCCGTTTCCGCCGGCGCAGAATTGCCGCCGGATGACAGGGTAATGGTGCGTGTCGCCTGATCCCAGCCCACCTGCAGGCCAAGCTGCTCGGATACGAAGCGAAGCGGAACCATTGTTCGGTTTTGCCGGTTTTGCACGGAGGCATCAAGCGGGAGCAAAAAGTTGTTCACTACTGCGTAAGGCTGGTTGATGGTCAGGGCAATGACTGTTNCATCCTTGCTGATGACAGCCGTTTGGCTCTGATTGTCCCAAAACACGTCGGCGCCCAGGCTTTCGCTGATGACCCGAAGCGGCACCATCGTGACGTTTGCCTGGGGAAGGATATAGGGAGAGACATCGCTATGTACCGGTTTTCCATCCAGAAAGATTTGGATTTCCTGCGTTTGTGCCTGCGTTTTTGCGGGGACGGCCGACAGGCAGAGCGCAAACAGCAGGAGAAAGACAAACCATTTTGACATTCTCATGTTTGCAAATCCTCCAGCAAAAATCATTTTGTGCAATATTTCCTCATTTGGATTCGACGTTTATGAAATCGTTTTGTTGCGGAAAAAGGCGGAATTTGCCTGAAGATTGGAGAGGGAGGCAAGGAAAAAGGCTGCCCAGCGGATCAGGTTGGATCCGTTGAACAGCCTCGCGCTCGCAAGAGTTCCTTATTTCAGCTCAGCCAGAATCTCATCGATCTTGGCCAGTTCAGATTGCAATCCGCCGCCGCCCAGGTACCAGAGTGCACCGTCAAGGTAAACGATGCGGTTGTTTTTGTAAGCATCGGTTTTCTTGATGATGTCGTTTTCCATGTCAGCCTGGATGTTCGATTGACCGCCGGTTGCAGCAGTGCGGTCGATGACGAACAGCACTTGCGGGTTGAATTCCAGGACGGCTTCAAAGCCAAAGTCGGAACCGTGCGAAGAAGCGTTGATATCTTCGGTTACAGGTTTAAAGCCATAAACGTTGTAAACGTAGCCGAAACGGGAGTTGGAAGCAAAACCGGACAGTTTGCCTTCGTTGTACATGGTGACCAGAGAGGTGTCAAACTTGCCGGCCAGTTCTTTCACTTGAGCGATCTTATCATCAAATTTGGCCAGGTACTCTTTCGCTTCCTTTTCCTTGTCGAACAGTTTCGCAGCGATATCTACCGAAGCCAGGAAGGTATTCCAGTAATCATCTTGGCTGGTGCCGACGAAGACAACCGGAGCGATTTCTTTCAATTCTTCATAGAAAGAAGATTGACGGCTGGAGATGAAGATGACATCCGGTGTCAGTGCAGCCAGGTCTTCGAAGGACGGATTTTTCAGCGTACCGATATTGGCGTATTCATCACCGCCGTATTTTTTGACGGTATCCGGCATGTTGGAGCCTTTGGCCACGCCGACGATTCCTTGAACGCCAAGAGCATCCAGGGTATCGAGGAAACCGTAGTCAAAGACGGCGATTTTCTCAGGCATTTTTTCAAAGGTTACATCTTCGAAGGCGACCGTGCCTTTTTCTTCGCTCTCCGCGGAAGCAACAGTCGGCTTAATCGTCATGGGAAAAGCAGATTTCGCAGTTTCTTCCGCTTTGGTTTCAGCTGCGGGTTCCTGCGCAGCAGCGTTTGCATTTGCGGATTCATTTGCGTTTGAAGAACCGCAGGCAGTCAGCCCAACTGAGAGCGCCAGAACGCTCAACAATGTGACAAGTCTTTTCATGGATTGATTCTCTCCCCCTGATAATAATCACACTGGGATAATGATAATCATTATCTTTGATAACTGATCTCATTATAGAATGAACGCTTGAATTGCGTCAATGCTTTTTTACAGTTCCCAGCCAAAATTTACTTGCAGGCTTTTTTCGTCCCGCTGTCCCGCTCAGGCGCTCAGATGTGTGAATTGAAGTACACGCAAATCCGGCAACCGTCTTGCACCTGCACGGGGATCTCCATATCGTAAATTTCGCGCAGAGAATCCGTCTGGATGATCTCCTGGGTCGGGCCATCCTTCACCAATTTGCCGTTCTTCAATGCCACAATGCGGTCGGAATACACCGAGGCAAAGTTAATATCGTGCAAGACGACGACAACGGTCTTGTTCATTTCATCGACCAGTTTGCGCAAGATCTTCATGATTTGCACGGAGTGTTTCATGTCCAGGTTGTTGAGCGGTTCATCCAGCAGGATGTAATCGGTATCCTGGGCAATGACCATCGCAATGAAGGCGCGTTGTTTCTGCCCGCCCGACAATTGATCCAAATACTTGTCCTGCATGTCACGCAAGTTCATGTAGTCGATCGCCTGGTCGACAAAACGCTCATCTTCGGGCGTCAGACGTCCTTTGGAGTACGGGTAGCGCCCAAACGAGACGAGTTCCCGCACGGTTAACCGCACATTGATATGGTTCGACTGTTTCAGAATGGAAACGCGCTTGGCAAATTCACTGGATTTCCACTTTTTGATGTTGTTGCGGTCGAGCAGCACTTCGCCCGAATCCGCTTCGATCAAGCGGCTGACCATGGAGAGCAATGTCGATTTTCCCGCACCGTTCGGACCGATAAACGAAGTGATGGTTCCGGGGTAAATGGTCACCGTTACATCATCCACGACAGGCGTTTTGCCAAAGACTTTTGTCAAACCTTTGATTTCAATCATTGCGCTGCCCTACTTTCTTTCAAGATTAGGTAGATGAAGTAGATTCCGCCAATAAAGTTGATAATGACACTCAATGTCGTGTTCAACTCGAACACATGTTCAACCAGGAATTGCCCGCCGACAAGTGCGATAATGCTGAACAAGCTCGCTCCCAGGATGAGAACGGAATGCTTGTATGTATAAATATATTGGTAGGACAGGTTCGCCACGATCAGGCCAAAGAACGTGATCGGCCCTACGAGCGCGGTCGATGTGGCAATCAGGACGGAGGCCAGCATCAAGACGTTCATGACCATTCGATCGTAGTTGATGCCCAGGTTGATCGCATTTTCACGGCCGAGCGACATGACATCCAGTTTGTCCATGATTTTAAAGCCGTAAAGAAAGGCGATTGCCAGGATCACGGTTGAAATGTACATGAGTTCCTTTTTCACACTCATGAAGTTGCCGAACAGGCGGTTTTGCAGGCTCAGGTATTCGACAGGATCGATCAGCACCTGCAGGAACGTCACCAGATTCCCCAAGAGCGTCCCAATGACCATCCCGATCAACAGCATCAAAAAAATGGGGAACTTGTCGGCGCGAAACAGAAGCCGGTAGAGCAACATGGCGAACAGCATCATGGCTGCAACCGCAACTGTGAAATTCAAATACTTGTTTACGACCCAGATCGAGGCGGAGCCGGCAAAGAAATAAATCAAAGTCTGCACCACTTGGTACATGGAATCAAGCCCCATGATGTTTGGGGTCAGGATTCGGTTGTGCGTAATCGTCTGGAATACGACCGTGGCATAAGAGATGGCAATCCCGGTCAGGACCATCGCCGCAATGCGCATCATGCGGCGCGGAAACGCGTAATCAAAGCCGCCCTTTATGTCGTAAAAGGCATAGCACAACACGCAAACAATGGATAATGCCGCCAGCAACAGTAGCCGATTTCTATTTCTTCGCATATGCTCTCCCCCTAAACAACATGGTCAAGAAGATCGCACTGCCAATCACGGCTACCGTTACGTTCACAGGGATTTCGTAAGGATGGATGATGATTCGTCCGAGAATGTCGCAAATCAACAAAAATACAACCCCTAGTACAGCAGTGTGCGGAATCGTCTTGCGCAAATTGTCACCCAGATAAAGGGAAACAATATTGGGAACGATAAGACCCAAAAACGGAATCACGCCTACGGTCAGGACAACGGTTGTCGAGATGACCGCGATGATCACCAGCCCGGTGTTCAAGACCCACTTGTAACTCAAGCCGAGGTTTTTGGCAAAATCTTCGCCCATTCCGGCAACGGTGAACTTGTTGGCGTAGAGATAGGCCAGAATAACCGCCGGCACGCTTACATACAGCAGTTCGTAACGCCCGGACATGATCAGCATGAAGCTGCCCATGAGCCAGCTTTGGATGTTTTGCAAAATATCGGCTTCATAAGCAAAAAAGGTGGTAATCGAGGATAATATATTCCCGTACATGATGCCGATGAGNGGTACGAAAATGACATCNTTAAACTTGATGCGGTCCAAAATTTGCATGAACAGCAGGGTGCCGGCAAGGGCAAATGCGAAACTGAAGACGATTTTTTGCATGTAGCCCGCATCGGTAAACAGGAAAATGGAGATCAAGATCCCCAGCTTGGCAGCGTCAAGCGTCCCGGCAGTTGTCGGGGAGACAAACTTGTTCCGGCTTAACGACTGCATAATCAAACCGGCAATGCTCATCCCCGCTCCGGCCAAAATAATCGCCAACAAGCGCGGCAAGCGGCTGATCAAAAAAATTTCGACCTTGTCCGTGTGTCCGTTCACAAGATCGCTCAACGAAATGTCGATTGCCCCGATAAAAAGCGATACAAAGGATAAGGCGATTGCTGCAAGGATTAACAGCCAAAGTTTCATTTGTCTTTGTCCTCATTCACGTATTTTTCAGTTGATAAAGATTATCATTACTAGTGCTATTATAACGAAACTGGGGGGCTCAATCAATGCAGGCATCTTATTTCCTGCACTTGTTTTCAGGTATCCGTTTTCGTTGAATTGTCTGGCCTGCCTGGACCGCAATGATGAAAACACAAAAAGGGTGATACATTTCCTCTTGATGAAAATGTATCACCCTTTTTCCCTTGACTAGCGATACGTTACGACGGCCATAATCCCTTGTTCCTCATCCAGAACCAGTTCGATTGCCGCCGCGAACGGATCACGTCCCATCTGTGTGTCCAGGTAGAACCGAATGGCCTCGATCAGATTGCTGTCGACGAAAACCTGCTTGCGGCCGCGGGTGTACACCTCAGCGGAAAAGCCGTATTCTTCGTCCCACATCAGCTCCACTTCCACTTCCTGCGGGAGCACCTCTTTCTTGCTGGCGACGAGAAGGCAGACGGCATTAATGACATCCTGTTCGGCAAACGTTATCGTTTCCATGCGTTCAATTCCTTTTTCTCGCGTTGTTGCTTAAAGAACACGAAGATTTTGCGAATCAGCGCGATTACGATGGCGATGGCCAGCACGTTTACCAGGAGTCCGAGGATCGCCCCAAGGTCTCCCAGGCCGGCAAACAGGCTGCCGAACAAAAGACCCGCCAAACCGCCCAGCATCAAGCCTTTCAAAAAACCGCCGCTGCCAAAGAGACCGCCGGATTTGGTGGTGGAAGCTGCGGCAGTATTGGCCGGCGCTTTGGTGTTCGCGTTGGTGCCGGCATTCGGCGTTTGCTTGACCGTGGAATTGAATGGAGTGGTTTGCGAGCTGTTGATGGAACTGTTGGAGCTGAACGATTTTTTCCCTGACTTGTAACCCTTCGCATCTGCCAGATCGTATCCGACGGGTGCGAGCACCAGGGCGAATGCGACCAACAGCATGAACAGTCTTTTCATCGGTTCACGTAACTCCTTCCTTGCGTAAAAGTCTGTCTGTGCACTTATAAGTGTACATGAATATGAGAGGAAAAGCCATGAAAACATCCAGCTGGCCATCCGAAAAATGGGTGTTTGGTCCCGCTAGGAAAAAATTTTTCCAGGATTCAGGATGCCGTTGGGATCAAACTGCTGCTTGATGGCTTTCATCCAGGGAAGGGTGCTGGGATGTTCCTTTTCCAGGTATTTCTTCTTGCCGATCCCGATGCCGTGTTCGCCGGTGCAGGTGCCGCCGCGCTGCAGGGCAAACAGGACNATCTCTTCGTTTACCTTTTCAGCCGCTTTTACTTCTGCGGGATCCTGGCGGTTGTACATCAGCGCGGTGTGGAAGTTGCCGTCGCCGACATGCCCCATGATCCCGCCGGGAAGGCCGCTTTCATCAATCACCCGACGGGCGTGCTCCACGGCGTCACTGAGTGCGCTGAGCGGCAGGCAGACGTCGGTAATCATCATTTCCCGGCCGGGGAAGCCGTGTTTGTAGGCGTAGGCCAGGTTGTGCCGCGCGTCCCAGAGCTGCGCCCGTTTCTTGGAGTCGCTCTCGACGAGAAAATTCTGGGCTCCGAATTCCCGAAGCAGGCTTTCCGCAAAAGAGACGTCGTGCGGCAACGCCGCTTCACTGCCGTGAAACTCGAGAAACAGCGTGGGCTGTTCCGTGTAGTCCGTTCCGCTGTGCCGATTCACCTGTCTGATGGATTCGCTGTCCACCAGCTCGACACGGGCCACTGCAAGGCCGGCTCCAAGCAGGGAGAGTGCGCCGTCCGCCGCGGCGCGAACAGAAGGGAAAGTGGCACGGCCCGCGATGATGGATTCCGGAATGCCATATACCCGAAGCGTAATTTCCGTAAACACGCCCAGCGTTCCCTCCGAACCGACGAACAGTCCGGTCAGGTGGTAGCCGGCTGAAGATTTTGCCGCGAGACCGCCCGTGCGGATCACGCTGCCGTCAGCCAGCACGACTTCAAGATCGCGCACCTGGTTGCGCATGATCCCGTAACGGACGCTGGTGGTGCCGCTGGCGTTGGTGGCGGTCATACCGCCAATCGTGGCATCCGCTCCCGGATCGACGGGGAAAAACAGCCCGTACTTTTTCAGGGCCTGATTGAGCTGAAGCCGCGTCACACCGGGTTGGACGCGAACGAGAAAATCGTCGGGACGCACTTCGAGAATCTGATTCATCCGTTGAAAATCAAGGGAGATGCCGCCTTCAAGCGGAATGCTGTGTCCTTCCAAGCTGGAACCGGATCCGAAGGGAACAACCGGAATGCGGTGCTCATTGGCGTAGCGGAGCACGGCGGATACTTCCTGCACGGAAGTGGGGAAGACGACCACGTCCGGCATGACGGGAAGGTGGTGGGATTCGTCCCGGCTGTGCTGTTGGCGCATGGTTTCATTGGCCGTGGCGCGGTCAGGGGCGGTAAGTTGTTTCAAATCGGCGAGCAGTTGTTCTGGCGAGACGTTCATGGAAAAAATGCCTCCTTGTGTGACATAGGTAGATTGGGAGTAAAGGCGGAGTATGCAAGAAGAACCCCTATCCCGACAGGGGGCAGGGGTTCAAAGCCTGTGTTACGCTTTCTTTTTCAGTTTTTTCGCCGCCCAGTTGCCCAGAGATTGCAGCACCTGGACGATGATGATCAGCATGACCACCGTAATCAGCATGACTTCCACGTCCCATTGCTGGTAACCGTAACGCAGTGCCAGGTCACCCAGACCGCCGGCTCCAACCGCACCAGCCATGGCTGTTGCACCGATCAGACCGATCGTGGCAATCGTCAGGCAGAGGACAATGCCCGGTCTTGCCTCGCGCAGCATAATGCGGAAGATGATTTGCGAGCGGGAAGCGCCCATCGCCTGGTACGCTTCGATCACCCCGCGGTCCACCTCGAGCAGCGCGGTTTCCATCAGGCGGGCGATGTACGGAGCGGTGTAGACGATCAGCGGGACAATTGCGCCTTCAATGCCGATGGATGTGCCCACAATCAGTTCCGTGAAGGGAATGATTGCGACCATCAGGATGATGAAAGGCAGGGAACGAATGATGTTGATAATGACGTTCAAGGTATGGAAAATCCACTTGTTCGGAAGCAGGTGATTCGGCTGTGTGATGACCAGCAACACCCCGAGAGGAATCCCGATGATGGTGGAGACAAACAAGGAGACGCCAACCATGATCAAGGTTTCTTCCAATGAACGGGTAAACAGCGGAATCATTTCAATCAAGCGTTCCATTTAGTTGGCAACCTCCTCTCTCGTCACGATGTCCACCTTGTACACGGAATTCCGCAGGAAGTTGATGCTTTCCTCGACCGCTTTCTCTTCACCGGAAATGTGCAGCAACAAGATCCCCAGGGCCGTTCCTTTGATGGAGGTAATGGAGCCGTACAGGATATTGGTGGTGACAGGATAGCGGGAGCAAAGCGTTCCCAGCACGGGATCAAGCGCTGCATCGCCGCGGAAAGCCACGCGCAGAATGTGGGATACCGGTCCGACTGGCTTGATGCCGGCCAGAATTTCCTGCGGCACCTCGTCATCAAAAATGGTCTTGATGAAGTTGCGCGTCGTCGGTTGTTTGGGATCGCTGAAGATATCGAGAACGGTACCTTCTTCGATAATGACCCCGTTTTCCATGATGGCCACGCGGTCGCAGATTTTTTTAATGACCTGCATTTCGTGGGTAATCAGCACGATGGTCAGATTGAACTTGCGGTTGATGTCCAAAAGCAGCTCCAGAATTGAATCCGTCGTCTGCGGGTCGAGAGCCGAAGTGGCCTCGTCGCACAGGAGAATTTCCGGGTCGGTAGCCAGCGCCCGGGCAATTCCCACGCGTTGCTTTTGGCCGCCTGACAGTTGCGAAGGATAGTGGTAGGCCTTGTCTGCCAGGCCCACCAGACGCAGCAAGTCTTCCACTTTTCGCTTGATTTCGTCCTTGGGGACTTTGTTCATGCGCAGAATTTCTGCCACGTTGTCAAAGACATTGTAGGAGGAGAGCAGGTTGAAATGCTGAAAGATGATCCCGATCTTCTTGCGTGCCTGGCGAAGTTCCTTTTCGCTCAGGGACAGCATGTCCTGACCGTTTACCACGACAGAGCCGCTCGACGGCTTTTCCAGCAGGTTGATCGTGCGAAGCAGGGTGCTTTTCCCTGCTCCGCTGAAACCGATCACACCGAAGATTTCTCCTTTTTTTACGTTGAGCGACACGCCTTTCAGCGCTTCCACTTGCTTTTTCCCAACTGTGTACGTCTTACGGATATCGGTGAGTTGAATCATCTTTCAAAAACTCCTCGCTGCAAAGATTTTCTTACCAGGACGGGAGGACCGATCCGTCAAAGTTTTCGTCGATAAACTTCTTCACTTCTTCAGAACGGTAGATTTCAACCAGTTTTTTGACTGCCGGATTATCCTTGTTTTCTGCCTTGGTCGCAATGACGTTTACGTACGGCGAATCAGCAGTTTCCGAGAAGATCGCGTCTTTTTTCGGCGAGTATCCGGCTTCCATCGCGAAGTTGGTGTTGATGCTGGCCACATCCAGGCTGTTCAGAGAACGGGCCATGAATGCAGCTTCCAGTTCCTTGAACTCCAGGTTTTTCGGGTTTTCCACGATATCCAGCGGAGAGGCGTTTTCTACGCCGTCTTTCAGTTTGATCAGCCCGGCGGCTTCATACAGTTTCAAAGCGCGGTGACGGTTGGTCGGGTCGTTTTGCACCCCGGCGATGCCGCCTTCCGGAATTTCATCTACGCTTTTATGCTTGGTCGAGTAGAGGCCCATCGGGAAAGTAACGGTCTCTGCCACAACGACAATGTCGGTTTTGTGGTCTTCATTGAACTTTTCGAGGAACGGAATGGTCTGGAAGCTGTTGGCGTCGATGTTGCCCTTGTCCAGCGACTGGTTGGGTTGCACGTAGTCGTTGAATACGACGACTTCAACGTCCAGGCCTTGATCTTTCGCCAGTTCCTTTACCTTGTTCATGATCTCTTCGTGCGGTCCGGCAGTAACCCCTACCTTGATCGTGGTTTGTTCTGCTCCGTTTGCAGCGGCATCAGCCGGCTTGGCCTCTTCCTTTGCTCCGCAGGCAGTCATCAGGGATGCCGCCAGCAAAAGGGTGGTGAGCAAAAAGCCTGTTTTCTTCATGGATTAATCTCTCCTTCTCCTAGTTATCGCAATATGTGGGTAAATCGTGAAACCTGATGTAGAAATAGAAAAGCCTCTTCCGAAAGAAGAGGCAAAAGCGCAGAATTTCAGCTCGTACCTCTCTTATCTTTCGGAATATAAATTCCGCTGGATTTGGCACCGAATCCGGAACGGATAGGTTGCCGAGGTGTCATTGGGCCAGTCCCTCAACCTCTCTCTATAAGAGATGTAACTGACGGTATGAAATTGTAAATGGCAGAAAAGCACATTTGCTTTCTTGGTTTTTCAACCTGCTCGATAAATAGGATTATATCCCCCTGGTGTAAAGGTGTCAATTGTTTTTTTTACTAAAAATCTTAAATGATGTTTCAACAGTTACGAACAATATATAGGAAAACAGAAAATAAGTACAGCAAAAAACGAATGTTTTCTTGCCTTCTGTGTTTATTATTTGTATAATGTGTTTCGTAGCCCACTTCCCAAACCTACTTCTCGGGTGATGCTATGATTCTGCGGGACACAAGTGAAAGCAGGAAGAAGCTCGCTCATATCTATAATGAAATAGGTAAAGAATTGTTCGGTTTTGGGACCACGCTGTTGAGAGTGTCCATTGACAAAAACATCATCACCTTTTATGCCAAACACCGCCGTTCCCCGAGGTCTGCAGCCCTGGAAGGAGAGGCGCCGGCGCTCAAGCTGGAAGTCGATTTTCGCATGTCTCTTTTGTACAAGAAAAAGTTGCGGGAACGGCTGGAAGAGGAAATGGGCCTTCAAGTGGAAGCCGTGTTGCGGGACTATGATGCCGCGACACAATGGGCGATTGCCAATGTCATTTTGGCAGAGCCGAGTAAAGAGTCGAGTCATTAGTCATTTCAAATTATTCGGATTTTCCCTTTTGATCTATCTTAAGGGAAGACCGCGTGTTTGCAAAAATAGGTGTGCTTCTCTTTGTTTACGAAGAAAAGTGCCCTTGATTAGAACGATTGCCGATTCTAGCCAAGGGTACTTTTCTTTTTTGCGTGTGTCATATCTTTCCAGCCTGCCCGCTCTTCAGGAGGATTTATGAAAGAAGACCTGAAAAATTAACCCGGCAGGCAGAGGAAATATGAAATATGAAGAAATAAGAAACAGTATGTTTGTCAAGGAAAAAGGGGGAAATGCAACATGAAAAAGTTTGTCCGTTCCATTCTGTCCGTATCCGCGCTTTCTTTGGCTCTGGCCGGATGCGGTTCCGCGGATCAAGCGCAACAGCCGCAAGAGGGGGCATCCGATAATGCCGCCAAGGGTGAACCGAGAAAGCTGGTGATCTCCACCTGGGGATTTTCCGATGACTTTTTCCGCGAAGAAGTGTACGCGCCGTTTGAAAAAGAACACAACGTGGAAATCGTGCTGGAAATCGGCAACAACGCCGAGCGCCTGAACAAGATCCGCCAGGGAAGTTCGGAAGTGGATCTGATTTACCTCTCCGACTACTATGCGCAAATGGGGATTGAGGAGGGACTGTTTGAAAAGATCGACCGCAGCAAAATCCCCAATCTGGAGGAGATCTACGACATCGCCAAGGCGCCGCTGGGTGAGGAATACGGTCCGGCGTATACCATTGCGCAATTCGGGATCGCCTACAACCCCAACCTGGTGAAAACGGAGATCAAGTCCTGGAAGGATTTGTGGAATCCGGAACTGGCCGGCAAGATTACCCTGCCCAACATCACTTCCACTTCCGGTCCGATGATGCTGGATGCCGCATCTGTGGTGGCTGGGAACGAAACCTTCAATGAAGATGCCGCATTGGCCAAACTGAAGGAACTGAAAGACGGGGTCGTGAAGTACTACGACAAGACATCCGAGTACGTGAACATGTTTGCGCAGGAAGAAATCGTTGCCGGACCGATCATGGAAATGTACTTCAAAGACATTCAAGCAGCCGTTCCGGAAGCGGTGTTTGTTTCGCCTGAAGAGGGCGGTTACGCCGTCATGAACACGGTCAACATTGTCAAGGGCAGCAAGAACAAGGATCTGGCCGAAGCGTTCATCAACTACCACCTGAGCAAGGAAGTTCAGGAAAAAATCGCGAAAGCCAAAGTTGATTCTCCCGTCAACAAGAACCTGAACCTCACGGAGGAAGAAGCAAAAGGGATTACCTACGGCGAAGAAACCATCAAAAGCCTGCGCAAACTGGACATGAAGACCGTCACGGAGAACTCCAAGGCCTGGATTGACCGCTGGAACCGTGAGATCATTCAATAATTGAATGCTAACGCGGCAAGATACAGAATGAATCAAAACAAGGGTATATCACTTCGGTAATATACCCTTGTTTGATGTATCAGCTCTTTGTGAAGGGAGCAGGAGGTACCCTTGAAAAAAATCATTCTTGATGTTGACACCGGGGTGGACGATGCGCTGGGGATCATACTGGCTGTGAAAAGCGGCCGTTTTGACATCCTGGGGATCACGACGGTGAACGGCAACGTCTCGCTTGCGAAAGCAACGGAAAATACGTGCAAGATTCTTGACTTTATCCAGCCGAAACGGGAAATTCCGGTCATTCGCGGGGCGTCCCGGCCGCTGTTGCGCCGTCCCTTTTTCGAACACCGGATTCACGGGGAGGACGGCCTTGGCGGTGCGCTGCGGGACGTGCCGGTGCGCACGCAGCCGCGGGACGGATTTGCCCCTGATTTCATCATTGAACAAGTGAAAAAACATCCCGGCGAAGTGACGCTGATTCTAACCGGACCGCTGACCAATCTGGCCCTGGCCGTGAGCAAATGTCCGGACCTGGTGCAGATGGTCGGGGAAGTGATCTTTATGGGCGGAGTGGTCAAGGACTGCGGAAATGTGACGCCCACCGCCGAGTACAACATGTACGTCGATCCGGAAGCGGCCAAAATTGTCTTCCATGCCGGATTCCCGGTGTTGACGCAGGTCGGTCTGGACGTGACGCGCCGGGTGTTGCTGAACGAAGCCCATATCCGGGCGTTGGGGGACACACCGATGGCTTCCTACGTCAAACAGAGCACGTCGGCGTACACGGAGCGTTATTTCGAACGAAACGGCGTCCGCGCCTGCGCTCTGCACGATCCGCTCGCGGTCGCGGCGGCGATGTCTTCCGAACTCGTAAAGACACGCAAGTTTTACGTGGACATCGAGACGAGAAGCGAACTGTGTGACGGACAGACTGTATGTGACTTTCAAAACAGACTGGGCAAGGAACCAAACATGAACGTGTGTCTGGAAGTGGATGTGCCCGCTTTTTTTGAGCAGTTTCTCCGCGCGCTGAAAAGCTGACCATACCATGAACGGGAGTAAAACGACATGAAGAACAAGGGTTTGTATTTGCTGTTGCTGCCCGGCGTGCTGTTTTTGGCCGTTTTTCTGGTCATTCCCATCGCGCTGACCATCGCTTCCACGTTTTATAACGAGGGCAGCTTTACCGTACAGGGTTACGTCACGTTCCTGTCGGATCCCTATTATTTGAAAATCTTGTGGACCACGCTGCGGGTAAGCCTGGTGACGACGTTCGTCTGCATCCTGCTTGGCTTTCCCGTTGCCTACTACATTTCCAGACTGACAGTTCGCAAAAAGGGAATCCTGCTTGCACTGGCGGTGTTTCCGCTGCTGACCAGTTCAGTGGTGCGTTCCTTCAGCTGGATGGTGATTCTCGGAAAAAAGGGGTTGCTCAATTCTTCCCTGCAATGGCTGGGATTGATTGAAAAACCGTTGGAAATCCTGTACACCCCCACAGCGATGATGATCGGGATGATTCACCTGTTTTTGCCGCTGATCATCATTACGCTGGTGGGCGTCATGGAAAACATCGACCCCGATCTGCTGAAAGCGGCGGAAAGCCTGGGCGCTTCCCGGTTTACCGCTTTTCGCAAGGTGATTTTCCCGTTGAGCATGCCGGGTTTGATTGTCGGCAGCATCCTCGTCTTCGTCGGCAGTCTGACGGCGTATACGACACCGGCGCTCCTGGGCGGAAAACAAGGGGTTCTCTCTACTTTTCTGTATCAGAACGCAGTCACGCTCAATGATTGGCACATGGCCTCGGTCATTGCGACGATCATGATTGTGGTGACGTTTGTCGTCATTGGCCTGATGAACAAGGTTGCGACGAAATTAAATCCGAAGGGGTAGAAAGGGCATGCAGGAGAAAAATCCCGGGTTGGCCCTGTTTACATTTCTCGTGTTTGTCTTTTTGCTGGGGCCGCTCGTCATCATTACCTTTACGTCGTTTGAACCGGGGACAGTCCTGCGATTCCCGCCGGATGGATTTTCCCTGCGTTGGTACGAAAATATTTTTAAAGTCAAAATGTTCCTGAAGACATTTGGCACTTCCATCTTTGTCTCGCTGGCCGGCAATCTGTTTGCGCTTCTCCTCGGCATACCCGCCGCCTACGCGTTAAGCCGGTTTTCCTTCAAGGGAAAATCGCTGCTCAATGCTATCTTTATCTCTCCTGTGCTGATTCCGGGGATTGTCATGGGGTTTGCCATGCTGAAATACGTCCTGGTCACCTACGACTTGCCGATTTACGCCGGACTTTTAATCGGGCATACCGTGATCATGCTTCCCTTCATTATTCGGGTGGTGGCGTCCAGCCTGTCCAACTTCGACTTTGCGATCGAAGAAGCGGCGCTCAGCCTGGGAGCCGGACGGATCGCCACGTTTTTCAAAATCGTGCTGCCCAACATCCGTTCCGGCATTATCGCGGCAATTTTGATCGCCTTCCTGGAATCGTTCAACAACGTGGATATCTCCGTCTTCATGACGGGTCCCGGAGTGAGCACGTTCCCGATCCAGTTGCTGACGTATGTGGAAAACAACTTCGACCCGACGATTGCCGCCATTTCCGTGCTGCTGATGATCATTACCATCCTGTTCATGTTCGGTATCGAGCGGCTGATGGGCCTTTCCTACTTTACAAAACGTTAACGGAGGCAAAAACATGGCATTGCTTGCGCTGGAAAACGTATCGGTTGCCTATGACAATCAGTATATCTTGCAGAATTTCAATCTGAATATCGAAAAGGGCCAGCTCGTCTCCCTGCTGGGGCCGAGCGGATGCGGCAAGACGACGACGCTTCGCTTGATCGCCGGGTTTCTCGAGGCCAAGGAAGGCCGGTTTCTGTTTGACGGGAAGGATTACACCCGGGTTCCGGTCAACAAGCGCAATTTTGGCTTTGTGTTTCAAAGCTACGCGCTGTTTCCCCACCTTTCCGTATTTGACAATGTGGCGTTTGGCCTGCGGTTGCGGAAAGTCAGCGAGGCAGAGGTAAAAAAGCGCGTCATGGAAATGCTCGAGGTTGTCAACCTGACCGGTTTTGAAAAGCGCTTCCCCAAGGAACTTTCCGGCGGGCAGCGGCAGCGGGTGGCGATTGCCAGAGCGCTGGTCATCAAGCCTGACCTCCTCTTGTTTGACGAGCCGCTGAGCAATCTGGACGCAAACTTGCGCGTCAACATGCGCGTGGAAATCCGCCGCATCCAGCAGGAGCTCGGGATTACGACGGTTTACGTCTCCCACGATCAGGAGGAGTGCTTCTCCATCTCGGATCGGGTAGCGATCATGAACAAGGGTGTCATTGAGCAGTTGGACGAGCCAGCCGTGATTTTCAAATACCCGAAGACCGAGTTTGTCGCCCGTTTCATCGGGTTTACCAACTTTATCACGTTTGACGAGCGTTCCGAGCATGACGGAAAAATCCTGTTGCGCATCGGTGACGTGGTGTTTCAGGCGGGGAAAAATCCGGGCACGTTGCAGTCCAACGGCAAAAAATGCGCACTGCGTCCCGATGATGTGCGCGTGACGACGGAAGCGGCGGAGAAGCAGGAAAACCTTCTTCCCGGCAAAGTCAAGGTAAGCACGTTTTTGGGCAGAAGCTACCAGTATGTGGTGGAGACCAAACTGGGCGATTTTACCGTGAATCAGGAGATGGAGAGCCCCTATCGAAACGGCGAAAACGTGTATCTGCACTTCCCCCAAGACAAAATGGTGCTGGTGGACTAACAACAGGAGGGCTTCCCATGAAAGTAGATGTGCTGATCCAAAACGTACGGGTTTACAACAGTTACTTCAAGCAATTTTTTGCCGGAAACGTCGCCGTTCGGGACGGGAGATTCCTGTATATCGGAGAGCGCGGCGCGGAAACGTTCGAGCCAGAACAAACAGTGGAAGGCAACGGCCGGTTTCTCATCCCGGGCCTGATCGACATTCATCTTCATATCGAAAGTTCGATGGTCACCCCTGAAACCTTTTCCCATGCCTTGATCCGCAACGGGGTGACCACAATCGTGCCTGAGCCGCATGAAATGGCCAACGTCTTCGGGATCGAGGGAATCAAGGAAATGATCCGGGCCAGCCGGAACTGCGTCGTCGACATGAAGTACGCGATTCCCAGCTCCGTTCCCGCCACTTCGATGGAAACCACCGGCGGAGTGATCGAACTGGCTGACATGGAAGAACTGCTGCAAACGGAAGCAATCGCCTGTATGGGCGAAATCATGAACTACGTCGACATCATTACCGACCCAGGCAGCAAGACCAATCAGATCCTGGACTACCTGCGCAGGGAACATCCCGATCTGATTGTGGAGGGCCATTGCCCGAAACTGCTTGATCTCGATCTTCACCGCGTGATTTACGCCGGTGTCACTTCCGACCACACGCATCAGAGTGTGGAAGGCATGAAGGCACGCATCGCCGCAGGGATGTTTATTGAAGTGCAGGAAAAGTCGATGACCGATGAAGTGATAAGATATTTGATTGAGCACGATGTTTCCGAACATTTCTGTTTTGTCACCGACGATGTGATGCCGGATTCCCTGCACAAGCGGGGACACCTCAATCACATCGTGAAAAAGGCGATGCAGATGGGCATGCCGCCGGAGCGGGCGATTTACGCCGCCACCTTTACGCCGGCCCGCC
>JGI25329J36429_1000722_pt1 | contig 19372 bp, 17 predicted proteins | sample HigsolmetaAR204D_FD_36429 | JGI IMG/M metagenome (IMG submission 36429)
CAGATGTATACATCATTTACCGCCATTTTGTTTTCATGTACCATCGCCCTAGCAGCAGAGGGTTACACGATACAGCTCATATAAAGTCATCAAAATTGCTATATTTATGCAGGATCATTTAAAGCCACGGAATCCTGCTTTCTTTATATGACCAACAAAATGTACGCATAAACATGTACACATAGGCTGCCATATTTTACACAACGAATATTATATGGGATACAACAAAAGAAGTCAAGGAAATAAAGTGAATCTCAACCAATGAGGATTTTCTTTGTCCCCAGACAATTGCGAGACATGAAAAACAATTTGAATGAGTACACTTTCACAATATGTTGTAGAATAAACTGATAATACATCTAGATATTATTTTAGCACGTAATCTAAAGGAATTCAGCACTTCTACAGCGGCTTCGCAATTACCTGTTTTCGTTATTTACCAACAATTCCCAATGAAAATANGAAAGATTACGATAGCAAATGACCATAATTTCTCAATAACATGATATAATAGACAATAAAAAAGATAGTTTTGAGTGAATGTTATGAATGAAACAAACAGGCAAAGGGCAACTAGAATAACAATTATATTCCTTTCCATCATCCTTGTGGGAATCGGATTTTTTTTACAACAAAAAGAAACAGAAAATACAGAATATGAGATGAAGGCTGTTGTCATCCATCGATCTGAAAAACTTGAGGATTCACCTATAGTGGCAGTATATCGCCGATTGAATGGAAAGCACTTATTGATACTATATGAAATTGACCGAATGGATAAAAATCGGTTTAAAGCTATAAAAGAAGTCGAAATCGATAATGAACCAATTCGTCTGCTGGCCGACCGGAATAAAAATGGCGTATGGACTTTGGTACAGAAAAAATGGACATTTTATAATGCCAAATTGATCAAGGAAAAGCGGGATAAATTTTATCGTGATGATCACTCAAATAAAACACTTCCCTACCGGCTTGAATCTGATGGCAAAGTTAAAATTCAATTAAAAAATGAATCTTTTCAATTTGAAATTGCGGATTATGAAAATATTACCGGTATTTATTCACTATCTGATGGTAATCTCTTGTTTGTCTTGTTGAAAAATGATATAAAAGTACTAGTTCTAAAATAATGGCTGTTTTTTTGTTTCATATAAAAATGATATATTTTAGGTGAGGCCTATGGATAAATTAGAAGAAAGGGTTATTTTAAAACTTAGAAGTAAAATATTTTCAGACTTTAAGATTTTGGAAAAAGAACAGGATGATTTTAATTATTTTTCAATTTTTTTTAATGCTTTAAAGTGTGAACTTCAATTGAGTCATGTTCATTTTTTAATCTATAAAAATGTTTTAAGTGAAAACGAACAGTTCCTTCTTTCTTTTAAAACGCCTTCTTTGTCGTTCTTTGATACATGGCAAAAAGATATGTATACCAAATATTTAAGGGAAGGAGCATTTATAGTAAATTTCCCTATGGAAAGGTATGACCAAGTTCCATTCGATAAATCCCTCTTTGTCTTTGGTCAACATGATGATTTAGTTGGCATCCTACTGTTTAAACTTCCAGATAAAAATCATCATTTCTCAGATTCTTTTTGGGAAACATTATCAAAAACTGTCTATCAATATTTTGAAAAGGTCATGCAATTGTGCATTTTAAAACATGAAAAGAAACGTTATAAATTATTGCAAAATGTAACAAGTCAACTGCATTCGACCATTGATATCGATGCGGTATTGAGGAAAGTGCTGGATTCATTGGAGGAGTTCTATCCTTATTTTCAATACCAAATTTTCTTATCAAACTATAATAATATAGATAACGATGATTCCCGAATTCAACCGCTTGATTATACCAAGAGTAATGCAGCGATCATGGAAACTTTTATAACCGGTAATTATAAAATTGAACATGAATTAAAACTGTCAAAACGTTATTTATATTTTCCATTAAAAGGGAAACAAGGAATATACGGGGTTTTAAAGATCGAGGCCCAAAAGACGATCCTTATATCCGGTCAGGACATTGAATTTATTTCCATACTTATTGGGACAGCAAGTACGGCGATGGAAAATGCCCATTTGTATCAACAGTCCAGACAACTGGTCAATGATTTACAATTGATTACGAAAGTGACAAAAAAATTAAATGCCAATTTACGCCTGACAGAACTTGTCCATAATATTTCCGAAGAGTTACAGTCTGCTTTTTATGCGGAAGAGGTAGGAATTATCTTATTTGAGGAAAATCAATTTAATGTATTAACCGGAAGCACACCCTTTTTCAATGATAAGGACTGTTTCCCATTCCTTCAATTTGTTAAAGCCTTTTTGGACACAAGGGAGGAGTCTCTATTTATCGGGAATTTTGAACCTGATGATAACGATCTGGTTAGTCCCTTTCGTTCAATTATGGCTGAATCGTTAAAACGGGAACAACATAAAATCGGTTTCATCATTGTTTTACATCGTATTCCTTACAAGTTTTCTTTTAATACCTTTAAATTGCTTCAATCGATTACACAGCATGTTTCATTAGCTTTTACAAACACGATATTACGTGAAAGGTTGGAGCAGCTTGTTATCACGGATTATTTAACAAAATTATATACACGAAATTACCTGGATGAACAAATGCAAAAATCGATAGAAAAAGATAAACAAGGTACATTTTTGTTAATTGATATTGATAATTTTAAAATTATCAATGATACGTTCGGCCACCAAGTCGGTGATCAAATTTTGATCCAGATTGCTAAGATTATCAAAAAAAATCTAAAGATGAATGAGGTCGGTGCACGTTGGGGCGGAGAAGAACTGGCTATTTATTTGCCAAATTGTTCTTTGGAAGAAGGCCTTTCTTTAGGAGAACAATTGGTTTTGGAGACATCCAATTCGATTGATCCCCCGGTTACAATTTCATGTGGTATTTCTCATTGGAACGAAAAAAACAAAGAAAGTCCTTTTTCGTTGTTTAAAAAAGCGGATGAGGCCCTTTATTTGGCGAAAAACCGAGGAAAAAACCGGGCGATTGCCAGTGTAAAATAGTGTAACTTCTGTGAGTTAGTGGTGAAGGAACACAGTAAATCTCCCACGTCCTTATGGCAAAACTTATGTAACCAACATCGTGCCCTCCCAAACCAAGCGGATAACAGGCACTTGTCATTCGTCGATACTTCCTTTTGAAAACAAAAGATCATAATCCAAAGCTTCTAATTCGTCATTAAAAAACGGCCTCAACATATGAGAGGTCGTTTTTCGGTTTATACGTTTAGAAAGCAAATCTGTTCTCATCGGGGCGCTCGGCTACAGGACGTGGTTAGCCATGAGTTGCAACATAGCCGGCCAGTCTGCACATCGCAAATAGGCTCTCACGCTTCTTTTACTCTTATAAATGATTAACTAATGCGGCGACAAATTCTTCCAGTTTCTTCTTGTCTATTTCATCAAAACGATTTACTTCCGGACTATCAATATCCAAGACCCCGATTAGTTGATCGTTTTTTATCATTGGGATCACGATTTCTGATTGACTATTTGCATCACAGGCAATATGTCCGGGAAATTGGTTTACATCCGGAACAACCAAAGTTTCCCTCTTTTCCGCAGCCGTCCCGCACACTCCTTTACCAAACGGAATTCGCACACATGCCGGCAACCCTTGAAACGGTCCGAGTACGAGTTCATTTTTTTCTTCATCCCATAAGTAAAATCCAACCCAGTTAATCCGTTCTAAAAATTGATTTAATAACGCAGAAGCATTACTTAAGTTGGCAATCATATTATCTTCATCTTCAATTAAAGCTGTTAATTGTTTAACAACAAGATTAAATTGTTCTTCCTTTGGTCCCTTATATTTTTCGACAGCAAACATGGAAAATCACCTTATTTCTTCAATTTATTAATCATTTTAGCAAAGAAAGAAAGAACTTGTCGATAAATTTTTAAAGGAAGAAAGAGGTCATGGCTCGAATAATTTTTAATATATATGGCATTTAATTACTTTACAATAAAAGAAGGGATGTGTACATTTTGAACAATACATTAAAGACGAAAGAAAAAATTTTTAAAGCTGCCCTATCTGAATTTAATATTAAAGGATATAGTGGTACATCGATACGTGAAATTGCTACAGCCGCCAATATGAATGTGTCCACCATCTCTTATTATTTCCAAGGAAAGCACGGATTATTGAAATATGCCTTTATCTCCTTTTTTGAACCGTATATCAATATTATCGAAGACTCCCTATTAAAATTTGAGCGACAGCCTGTACTGGCTTGTTTAAAATATGTAATTAATCAATTGATGAATTATCAATATCAAAATTTTGAATTATCTCGTTTCGTTTGGCGCGAAGTTTCCATCGACTCACAAATTGTCAGGGAAACAATGACGACCTATTTTCGTAAAGAAAGATATTTACTGCAATCCATTCTCGAAAAAGGGATGAAAAGTCAGGAATTGAAAAAAGTTCACGTTGGAGTAATCATCACCCAATTAAAGGGAATCATGACGATGCCGTTTTTAAATTCTATTTATACGTCGGAAGTTTGGAATATTTATTATCAAGAACAATATTATTTAGAAAAATATAAAGACCATATTATCCACTGGATTGATAATACCCTGGTTGAAACGGAAAATGTTTCATTAACGGGGAATGTTTGAAGCAAGAAGCGGATTGCCCCCGATTTGACGTCCTCATGAAGGTGTTTGTCCTTTTCCTTAACTGGGTAGTTTTTTCAAAAAAACGCAAAAAAAATTGAAAAATAACGTCAAAAATTGTCATTCTCATGGTATCATATAAGCAATAATAAGATTTTTCCATTCATTGACATAGATAGTATGGGTTTGACAGGGGGCATACGATGATATACATAATTGGAATCATTTTGATACTTATTGTCTTATATATAATCGGTTATTTTGTAAAAAGAAAGAACTTTACTTATATTGATCGATTAGAAGCATGGAAAATTGAATTAATGAACCGACCGGTACTAGACGAGGTCAGCAAAATTAAGAAGTTAAAAATGGCAGGGGAAACGGAAGAATATTTTGAACGCTGGCGGACTGCCTGGGATGAAATTGTAACAGAAGAATTACCAAATGTTGAAGAGATGCTATATGAGGCAGAAGACCTGGTTGAAAAATACCGTTTTTCCAAAGCCAAACAAGTTTATACAAAAATTGAAACTTCCTTAAAGGAAGCGGAAATGAAAATTGATGAAATGGTAGCAAATTTACATGATATCATAGGCAGCGAAGAAAAAAATCGAGAAGATATAATCGGTTTACAAGAACTATACAAGAAATTGAAAAAGGAATTACTTGCTCATCAATATGCGTATGGAAAAGCAAGTAAAAATTTAGAAAAGCAAATCGTATCCGCTACCGAAAAAATGGATCAATTTGGTTTAGAAACGGAAAATGGAAATTACTTAANTGCACGGGAAATAATCATGGAGTTGAAGAAAGAACTTGAATCGCTAAATGTAAAAATGGAATCCATACCACTTTTATTGAATGAGTGTCTCCATGTAATACCGGAGCAATTGAAGGAAATAAAAAACGGAATAAATGAGATGGTGGAAGAGGGATATCATCTTGAACATCTTGGGCTTTCTGCAGTCATTAAAAAACTGGAAGATACGCTCCAATCGTATACTCGGTCGATTGAAACGGCTGAAATTGACGGGATTGAAGATGGTTTAAAAGAAATAAAAGGGCAAATTGAAGTGATATACGATTTATTAGAGGGAGAAGTTACGGCGAAAAAATATGTTTTATCGAATCAATCACAAATTACCGAGTCTTTGGCGAATATTACCGCTAAAAACGAATCNCTTAAAAATGAAGTTGAACAAGTAAAAGAGACCTATCACATGTCTGAAGCCGAACTGGAAATCTTAAGTGAACTTGAAGAAAAGACAGCAACAATGAAAAAAATGGCTGAACTCATGTTAACAAATGAAAATTTATCATCGGCCGCCTATTCCGTATTAAGAGACAAGGTTGAAGAAATTTTTGCAAACATGAAAGAGGTAGAGGATAAACAACAATCCCTGTTAGAAATANTGCAAGCTCTTCGTAAAGACGAAATGGAAGCCAGGGAAAAAATTAAAAATTTGAGGAAATTGTTTCANGATACTGCAAGATTGTTGGAACGGAGTAATCTTCCCGGGGTTCCACAAGACATAGAAACAAAATTATTAGACGCACAGGAGGTCATCCAAGATTGCTTCAATAGTTTAGATGAAAAACCATTAAGAATGCAGTTTGTCCAGACTTCTTTACAAAAAGCGGAGTCGATTGTTAATGACATTCATAACCAAGTAGTGGAAATGGTTGAAAACGTCTATTTTATTGAGAAAATTATCCAGTACGGAAACAGATACAGGAGAAAATATCCGGCTGTTCATAAGCGATTAACTGTTGCAGAAGAAGCATTTCGGCGTTATGATTATAGTAGTGCGTTTGAAGAAGCAGCTGCCGCAGTTGAAGAGGCTGAACCCGGTGCATTAAAGAAAATTGAAGAGTTAATCAATGAAGGATATGAGCAAGATGTGCATTGAATAATCTTCAATATTTTTTCTACCATCGAACGAAACAAAGTTATTCTATTTGTGTTTTCGTGTATTGATAAATGAAAGGAGTCACGTCCATGTGATTTCCTTTTTTTATACGTTAAAAACTGGAAAAGGCCGAAATTTTACGCCATGACCAAACAATCAGTAGGGATAAAGAAACCCCTACTGCTTGAAGCGCATTTTATTTGGCTTTCTGTATTTTAAGTTCGGATAAAAGACAAAATAAAAGGAGGGTAGATCATTCATGATTTACTTTGATAATAGTGCGACAACGAAACCGAAAAAAGAGGTTTTAGATACATTTTATAAAGTGGCAGAAAATTATTTTGGTAATCCGTCTTCTGTTCACCATTTAGGTCTACAAGCCGAGAATTTGTTAAGTCAAGCACGAAATCAAATCGCAACATTGCTTAAGACCGATGAACAGGAAATTATTTTCACTTCCGGGGGTACAGAAGGAAATAATTTTATAATCAAAGGCGTTGCAGAGAAATACCGTAACAGGGGTCATCATATGATTACCACGATGATTGAGCATCCCTCTGTATTAAATACTTGTATTCAACTGGAAAATAATGGCTTTGATGTCACCTATTTACCTGTGGATGAAACAGGGCGAGTTCGAGTAGAAGATGTGAAAAGGGCTCTTCGTAAAGATACAATTCTCGTCTCCATCATGCATGTTAATAATGAAATTGGCTCCGTTCAACCGATCGAAAAAATTGGAGAATTGTTGAAAAACCATCCGAAAACATTATTTCACGTCGACCATGTTCAAGGCGTAACGAAAGTACCTCTCGACTTCCATGAAAGCAATGTTGATTTTGCATCCATTTCCAGCCATAAATTTCATGGGTTAAAAGGAACCGGGGCAATTTATATCCGAAAAGGCTTAAAACTTGCACCATTGCTTGCCGGTGGGGGACAAGAAAGAGGTTTCCGAAGTGGCACAGAAAATCTCGCGGGTATCGTTGCAATGGCAAAAGCTTTGCGACTCGGCATGTTGGATTATGAAGCAAAAATTGATACAATGATGGATGTTCGGGACTTTTTAATAAACGAATTGCAATTAATTGAAGGGGTGAAAATGAATACCCCTAAACAAAATACGNCTCCCCATATTATTAATTTTTCTGTTCAAGGNTTTAAAGCGGAAGTACTNGTACACGAATTAGAACAACATGGGTTATATGTTTCCACAACAAGTGCCTGTTCATCCAGAACGAATGAACCAAGTCGAACGATTCTTGCCATGGGTTTAGGGGAAGAACGGGCGACAACATCGATCCGGATAAGTCTATCATTTGACAATACAATGGAAGAGGCAAAACAAGCAGTAGCTATAATCAAACAAAGTATTAAGAATTTAAAACCGGTAATGAGGGGATAACATGATATATGATCAAATATTAGTACGCTACGGTGAAATATCTACGAAAGGGAGAAACCGTGGTCTTTTTGTAGATAAATTGAGAGAAAATGTCCAATATGTCCTCCGCGATTTTCCTGGGATTAAAATAAAAGCAAATCGCGACCGGATGTATATTATTTTGAACGGTGAAAAACTTGATGAAGTATGTACAAGGTTAAAAAATGTTTTTGGCATTCAGTCGTTCAGTCCTGTTGTCCGTGTAAACAAAGATATGGAATTGATCAAAGAAAGTTCATTGAAATTATTTCAAAAACTTCATGCGCAAGGAAAAACTTTTAAAGTTCAAGCCAGAAGAGCAGATAAGGAGTTTCCATACCACTCTGACGAAATGAATAATTTGTTAGGGGGCCATCTTTTACAAAACATAGAGGGCTTGACAGTCGATGTGCATCATCCGGATTTGGAATTGAAGGTTGAAGTGCGGAAAGATGCGGTATATTTAACTTGTGAAGTGATTAAAGGTGCAGGTGGTCTTCCGGTCGGTTCAAGTGGAAAAGCCATGCTTATGTTATCAGGTGGTATTGACAGTCCGGTTGCCGGCTACATGGCAATGAGGCGTGGACTGTTACTGGAAGGTGTTCATTTTTATAGCCCACCATTTACAAGTGAACGGTCGAAACAAAAAGTGATTGATCTAGGTAAAAAATTAGCCAGTGTGAACGGGCAGTTTATCTTGCACATTGTACCTTTTACCGAAATTCAGCAATTAATATACGAAAAGGTACATGAAAATTATGCGATGACGATTATGAGAAGAATGATGCTCCGGATTACTGATGAAATTCGGGAAAGACAAGAAGGATTGGCGATTGTAACCGGGGAAAGTTTAGGCCAGGTAGCCAGTCAGACCTTGGATAGTATGTTTACGATTAACGAAGTAACCAATACGCCAATTATTCGCCCGTTAATTTCAATGGATAAAACAGATATTATTAAAATTGCAGAAGATATTGATACATTGGAAATATCCAATCGACCGTATGAAGATTGTTGTACGATTTTTACCCCGGCACAACCAAAAACAAAACCAAAACGGGATAAAGCCAATCAATATGAAACCCATTTTGATTTCGAGCCATTGCTTCAAAAGGCTGTGAATCATATAGAAACAATCAAATTGTCTAGCCAAGATGAAAATCAACAAAATGTTTTTGCTGATTTGTTTTAACGTTTAACCGGGTGAGGCTTGGCAAATTATTGGTTGCTGTCAATTTTCAAGTGAAATGAACCATCCTACATGTGTAAGTTTGGCAAAATTATGATTGGCTGCTAACATTTACCTTTTTATGCTATGAATGAATCCTCCTGTTTCGACACACTATAATAGCACAAGGAGGTGAAACACAATGGCAAACAACAATAACAGTAACCAACTTCTTGTACCTGGAGTAGAACAAGCTTTAGAACAAATGAAATACGAAATTGCTCAAGAGTTTGGTGTAAACTTAGGTGCTGAAACAACTTCTCGTGCTAATGGTTCCGTTGGAGGAGAAATCACAAAACGCCTTGTTTCAATGGCACAACAACAAATGAGTGGTCGATTTTCTTAATAACTAAACATGATATATATGGCTTAAGGGCGGAGTATAAAATCTCCGTCCTTTTATTGTTAATAGAATAATGAGTACATATAAATATGCAGATGAATGTTTTCCAAACAGAATTATAGGTCAACTGCTCGAGTCCGGTTTGTACTAGGATAAACAGTTGCCTGCGCATTTCTATAAAATTTTACCTTAACACTGTAAATATTTTCTACAATTATAAAAAAAATTCGTGTATAATGATAGTTCGGGAAGTTTTTATGAAAAGGGAAGATTCAATTTGTATTAGGAGGTTTTATAGTGAACGGTAAACGCTGGGCTGCATTGGGGATTGCGGCCGTCATTTTAATCATTTCAACGGGTGTATCCATTGTTCAATCCGTTGTTTCCAGTGAACGAGAACAAGCATTATCAAAATTAATTTTTCCTGAAACGGAATACACCGAAGAAGTAATTGAAGAAGGAAACCCGATGAAAAAAATAGTTGTTTTGAACGTAGAAGGAGTTATTCAAGATACGGGTGAAGCAGGTTCGTTGGTGAGCACTGAAACTTATAATCATCATTCATTTATGGAAAAACTGGATGCGATTGAAGAAGACAGCACAGTTCGAGGCATTGTCTTACGTGTTAATTCCCCGGGTGGTGGGGTTGTTGAAAGTGCAGAAATCTATGATAAATTAGTTGAAATAACACAAAAACGAAAGAAACCGGTGTATGTTTCAATGGGTTCAATGGCCGCTTCCGGGGGTTATTACATATCCGCACCTGCCACAAAAATATTTGCCAGTAAAGACACGATGACAGGTTCAATTGGTGTTATTATGGAAAGTTATAACGTGACCGAACTTGCAAATAAACTAGGTATTGATTCAGTGACAATAAAAAGCGGTCCATATAAAGATATAATGAGTTCTACTAGAGAAATGACCGATGAAGAGCGGGCGATTTTACAAAAAATGATAGATAATGCTTACGGTGATTTTGTTAAGGTAATTGCTAACGGGCGCGGTATGCCTGAAGAACAGGTGAGACAAATTGCAGATGGACGGATTTATGATGGACGACAAGCCAAGGAAATTAATTTGATTGATGAATTTGGTTATTTAGATGACACCATTGCTGCAATGAAAAAGGAACAAAAGCTAAATGATGCACAAGTGGTTCGCTATGTCGATGATTACTGGGGATTAGGTTCATTCCTCGGTATGAATGTTGGCAAGTGGTTTGGAAAAGATGCTGAGACGGCTTCCCTTATCCAGTTATTGTCCCATCGAAATTCACCGCGATTAATGTATCTTTATTCGGAATAGGGGGTAACTTCATGAATAATGGCGATGATCGGTTAGAAGAAAATGAAATAGTTACCGGAACCAATGAAGAGAGCANGAACGAGGAACTACTTGATACGAATAATCAAGATTTTGTGGATGATTCGGATGGNATCAAAATGAACAGCACCAAATTAGTTAATGATAATGAAGAATCGGCTGATTTGTATGCCTATGCCGGATTTTGGATGAGGTTTTGGGCGTATTTGGTCGATCTTATTGTTATTGCAGGATTGAGACAATTAATCGTAAGCCCCATTCTTGGTTTTCTGGATCAGGAATCTGCTGATGGAATCTTTTCTTTACCAAATATTTTATCGGCCGTCGTATTTTATTTATACTTTGTTTTGCTGACNAAATATTTTGGTCAAACATTAGGGAAAATGATTTTTGGAATAAAAGTTATCCCTTTAAAGGAAAAACGATTGTCATGGCAAACGGTCCTATTTCGGGAGTGGATCGGCAGGTACATATCAGCAAGTATTTTTATTCTATATGCATTAGTAGCTTTTTTACCGAAAAAACAAGGATTGCATGATTATTTTGCAGATACAACCGTGATCCATGAAAATTACGTAAGAAAAAATATAACAAGAAAAAATGCAGCTGTTTCTTAATAATTTTGGCGCTGGCCAGGGTTTCCCTTGGCCTTTTTTATACGGTAATTAGTCAGGCGAAGATGAAATGTGACATTTCAAGACCCATTAAGCGAATTTCCATAAAATGTCCCCCAGCTTACTCCATCCCCACCAAGATTCATTGATTTGTTCTGCAATTCAAATTATTTCCATACATGCGTTTATTTTCCGTTCAGTCTGACGATACTAATAGGCTGAAGGGTTGTGTGGAATGTGATTATACTAAAAATTATTGGAATCATGATTGTCATACTTATGTTCTTACTTATGATTCTCATTTTTACCAAACTAAAAATTGATTGCACATATAAATTTGAGCCTAAAGAACAGTGGGCAACAATTCAGATTAAAGCATTGTTTGGTCTTTTCCGATACAGAATCAAAATTCCTTCTGAAAAAATAAACCGGCAAAAACAAGCGGATCATGGGGATAAAGGAATGAATGGAATGGTTCAAGAGACCGATAATGAAGACGGATTATCATCACTGGCGCCGATTAAACAACTTCTTCCCCATTTACAAGAACTGTACAAAATTTTGAAATCGTTTTTAAAAAAGTTACAAATTATTCAGTTTGAATGGAAATCAGCTATCGGTACAGGGGATGCCGCTTCGTCTGCCATCGCTTGCGGGGCGGGGTGGGCATTAAAAGGTAATGTAATCGGTGTAATCAGCCACTATTTTACGTTAAAAGTGTACCCGGACATGCAAATCACTCCCGTATTTAATCATATTGCTTCTCAAACATATTTAAGATGTATGATTCAGATAAGGATAGGGCATGCTATTTTGGCAGGAATGAAATTATTAAAATATTGGCGGCAGGTTTCAGAAGCTTATGCCGATTATAAGACTATGCAAACTGAATCAAAAAGAGAGGATCAATCAATATAATCAGGAGGGATTAAAATGTCTGATCATCCAATTAAGGGTCTAATGATAACGGCGATGGAAAATTTAAAAGATATGATTGATGTAAATACAATCATAGGTGACCCGGTTGAAACTCCGGATGGCAGTGTAATTTTAACTGTTTCAAAAGTTGGTTTTGGATTTGCAGCTGGCGGCTCACAGTTTTCCGTTGACGGGTCAAGCAAAGAAAATGAGCTTCCATTTGGCGGCGGTAGTGGTGGCGGTGTGTCAATAACCCCAATAGCATTTTTAATTGTTAACAGTCAGGGAGTAAAAATGTTACATATTGATGAAAGTACTCATCTTGTTGAAAAAATCCTAGATCTTGCTCCTAGTGCGGTTGAAAAAGTTCAACAAATGTTGTCAAAAAATCAAACAAAACAAGATGGAAACCAAAAAAGTGACCAGCAATCGAATAATTCCGGAAATTCATCACAATAAGCGGATTTCAATATTTAAAATTTGTTGCTCTTTTTTGAAACAAAGAGACGATCAGAATCGGGCAATGGCAAATCGCCATTTGCATAAATCTGACTTCTGGTTATAAAGCTTTCAACTAAAGTTTTTTATCGAAAATTGCGGTAAAAATAAGCAGAGGTTGCTCCGATTGACTGGGCACCCTCTTTTTCATGAAGGATTAACAGATACCCTAAAAGCAGGTGTGAATTTGGAAGGGAACCTCCTAAAATCTGCTCAAACTGTTGGTTATATTCCAAATTACTGTTACTACGATGGTAATAATTTGAAAGAAGAATTGAATTTGTTTATGATAAATATTGAAGGATTTTTTAAAATTGGAGGTTGGAAAAAATGACATCAGTTACATTTAAAGGTAGCCCGGTCACTTTAGTAGGAAATGAAGTAAAGGTGGGGGACACGGCTCCAAATTTTACCGTATTGGCCAATGATTTATCTGAAGTGACTTTAAACGATAGTGAAGGACATGTGCGATTAATTAGTGTAGTTCCGTCGATTGATACAGGTGTATGTGATGCACAGACTCGTCGTTTTAATGAAGAAGCGGCCAGTCTTCCGGGGGTTAAAATTTTGACAATCAGCTGTGATTTACCGTTTGCACAAGCACGTTGGTGTGCTGCAGCAGGTATTGAAAATGTACAAGTACTGTCCGACCATCGCGATCTTTCCTTTGGTGAAGCGTTCGGGGTTGTTATGAAAGAGTTAAGATTATTAGCTCGCTCCATTTTTGTTGTTGATTCAACAGGAAAGATTACATATAAAGAAATTGTTAATGAAGTTACGAACCATCCAAATTATACAGCAGCAATTGAAGCAGCGAAACAAGCCAAATAGGAGTTGTTTCTTGTTTATTGTACGATCCAAGTGAACTATAGAAAAAATCCGGTACATGACCACCAGTGTTAAGCATATACCATATAAAAACGAGTAATCCCGATCTTAATCGGGGTTTCATTTATTAAAGGCTTTTTTTAAAGAGAAAGTTTCCCGCTTTTATTAAATGAGGTGAATCGAATATTTCATTGATTAAAGGCTTTTTAAAGAGAATTAGTGGCCATTTTATCTACTTATATCGAGTAGTGTTTTTCGATGAACAGTGGTCATACTCATCCTAATACTCGCCCATCAGCGAGTTTTCTTTATGCAAAAATTCCTTTGTTATTTTATACCAAATTTATTAAAATAAATTGGAATATGTAAATGGAAGTAAGGAGGCTTCAAATTTGATACAAACACCGGTAGAAGTATTATTTCAAACATTCAATGAAACCACCCGGCTGCTTGTCAACGAGTTGGAATGTACCTATCTTGAGGCGTTGGCGGAGACGGGTGAGAATATATTTCAAGATGATATAAGGCAAGAGAACATTAGTGAAATGACGAAGAAGCGGCTAGAGAAGTATTATCGTGATTTAGTAAAAATGAACTATTCGGCCGAAGATATTCGAAAAGCGTTCCAATTAGCTTGTTTAAAAGGGATGCGGGAAAATGTCCAACCTAACCACCAAATGACTCCGGATTCAATCGGAATTTTCCTCAGCTATTTAATTAACAAATTCATTGGTGCGAAAAAAACATTTACACTGCTTGATCCGGCGATCGGTACCGGAAATCTTGTAACAACCATTATGAATTATTTGCCTAACCATACAATCGATGCTTATGGTGTGGATGTCGATGATGTATTAATCAGACTTGCTTATGTCAGTGCAAATTTACAAGAACATCCGTTGCAACTGGATTGTCAGGATAGCCTTGAACCGTTGTTTATTGACCCGGTGGACGTCGTTGTTTGTGATTTACCGGTTGGGTATTATCCGAATGATATAAGGGCTGCAGAATATGAATTAAAGGCTGATTCCGGTCACTCCTATGCCCATCATCTTTTTATTGAAAAAAGCTGTCTGCATACGGTTGACGGCGGTTATTTATTTTTTGTTATTCCAAATGGGTTATTTGAAAGTCCGGAGGCAATGAAACTCCATACATATATGAAAAAGCATATGCATATTCAAGCTTTGTTGCAGTTGCCGGAATCAATGTTCAAAAATAAACAGGCCGCAAAAAGTATTTTAGTTTTACAAAAACAAAAGGAAGGAGTAAAACCCCCGAAAGAGGTTTTGCTGGTTAATCTGCCTTCCCTAAGTAATAAATTGCAAATGGAAACAATTATGGCGAAAATCGATATTTGGTTTCGAGAAAATAAAGCTCGTTAAATGCGTGTTACAAGAAAGCACATGGTGCCATGAGTTAGATAATCGCTCATTTGGTTAAAAAAACGCTTGGAGGTTCCAAGCGTTTTTTTTACAGTAATTATAGATTTTTCTTAGCGATTCAGAATTCATTCAATACTAGTTTTTGTTAAAAATATCACAATTAAATTACTTTGTGAATATCTAGGTAAAAAATGCCCAAAATGATTGAATAATTNTTTTTATCGTGGTTAAATGAAGGATGGTATCATTTGTATATTCATTCACACTTAAATCTTTCTTCAAGAAACGCACATAATAATGATATAATGATTTTATAATGAGGAGCGAAAAGCATGTCAAAAATTTTAGCAATTAATGCCGGGAGTTCATCTCTTAAATTTCAATTAATTGAAATGCCTGAGGAAGAAGTAATTACCAAAGGACTTGTTGAACGAATCGGTTTGAATGATGGAGTTTTTACTATTTCGGTAAACGGGGAAAAAGTAAAATTAGTACAAGATATTCCGGATCATGATGTAGCCGTACAAATTCTTTTAGATCAATTAATTTCGACAGGTATCATTAATTCCTTTGATGAAATTGATGGAGTTGGTCATAGAGTTGTTCACGGTGGCGAAGTCTTTGATGATTCTGTCCTGATTACGGATGAAGTTTTAAAACAAATTGAAGATTTATCAGACTTGGCGCCATTGCATAATCCGGCAAACGTAACCGGAATTAAGGCATTCCGTCACATTTTGCCGAATGTTCCGGCAGTAGCTGTATTTGACACAGCATTCCACCAAACAATGCCAAAAAGCTCATATTTATATAGTCTTCCGTATGAATACTATGAAAAATATGGTATTCGTAAATACGGCTTCCATGGTACAAGTCATAAGTATGTAACCTTGAAAGCTGCAGAAATGTTAGGGAAGCCGATTAAAGAATTACGCCTGATTTCCTGTCATTTAGGAAATGGAGCAAGTATTGCAGCTGTACATGGCGGTAAATCCATCGATACATCCATGGGATTTACACCACTTGAAGGAATTACAATGGGTACACGTTCTGGAAGTATTGACCCGGCACTTATTCCATTTATTATGAAAAAAACCGGTCAATCTGCAGAAGAAGTTATTAATGTGTTAAACAAGAAAAGCGGTTTGTTAGGCATAACCGGCTTTTCCAGCGACTTACGTGATATTGAAGAGGCTGCAAATGTAGGTAATGAACGTGCGGAACTTGCCTTAACTATTTTTGCCAACCATATTCATAAATATATTGGTTCCTACGTTGCACGAATGAACGGTGTGGATGCCATAATCTTCACTGCAGGTATTGGTGAAAATAGTGCGGCTGTACGTGAACGTGTCTTACGTGGTCTTGAATTTATGGGAGTATATTGGGATAAAGATTTGAATCGAGAAGGTGGAGGAGAAAGATTTATCAGCTATCCATTTTCACCAGTAAAAGTTTTAGTCATCCCAACTAACGAAGAAGTCATGATTGCACGTGACGTTATACGATTGGCAAAGAAATTAAATAATTTGAGCAAATAAAGTAATTGACCTTCTACTCGACTTTTACAGGGTAGAAGGTCATTTTAATATAAAAAAATCATTGCTTAACAGAATATGTTGGCTAACCGAATAATCAATTTTTCGAAAGCATCTGTGTTGCTAACTGTAAAGCCTTTCTGTTGTTTCATATGCGCTACCATATACAAAATTTCCCCATTGCTGGAATTTTTTTTAAAAAAGTGTGTACAAATAGGTTAAGAAAATATATAATTTAATTGTACTTACTTAATTAATTTAATTAAGTAATCTCTTCCAAAATAATTATTCATTTCCAGAAAGGCGAGAGAGATGCAACGAGGAACTTTTGAATGGATGAAATCAGTTAATAAAACAACAATTTTAAATAAAATTCGCTTGTCTGGTTCTATTTCCCGAGCAGATATTGCAAAAGAGACAGGAATTACACCGCCTACCGTAAGCAGTATTGTCAAAGAATTGATTGATGAAAATTTAGTAAAAGAAAGTCATATTGGTCGATCAACAGGGGGCAGGAAACCAACACTTCTACAATTAAAAGAAGATGGCTATTATGTAATCGGTATCGATGCAGGGTCGAAAATTATAAAAGGCATTGTCTGTGATTTAGTAGGTCAAATCCATAGCCGTGCCGAAGCGGAAATTTGGCCCAATATAACAAAAGAAAAATTTTTGGAATGCTTGCTTACAGTTGTTGAACAATTACTAACGAAAAATCAGCACGATACGGGGAAAGTTTTAGGCATTGGAGTAGCCATGCACGGAGTAATTGACATCAAAACCGGTACCTCTCTTTCTTCCGTCAATTCCGGTTTAATTAATGTACCTATTAAACAAACGCTGGAAAATAAATTTGGTTTACCGGTTAAAGTGGAAAATAATTCACGGGCCATGGCTTTAGGTGAGTTTTGGTTTGGTAATGAAAACGCTGTCAAACGTTTTACGGTCATCAATATTGGTCGTGGTGTCGGGTCCGGATTGATTGTAGACAATAAGTTAATTCATGGTGCACAAGGTGTTACGGGGGAAATTGGACATACGACGATTTCGCTGGAGGGTGAACGATGCAGTTGCGGTAATATCGGTTGTTTTGAAACGTTCGTTACCGGCGATGCGATTGTCCGCAGAGCAAAAAGAATGATACCGACCGCACCGGAAAACTTGACAGCAGAGGAAGTCTACCGTTTAGCAAAACAAGGTGAAAAACAATACATTCATATATTAGAAGAAACCGGTCGTTTGATTGGAATTGGGATTGTCAATTTCATCCATACAGTTAATCCCGATAAAATCATTTTAAGTGGAGGGGTGATGAAGAGTAAAGAAATTATATTTCCGATCATTAAAAAAACAATTCATGAGCGAGTCCTTATCGATAAACTCAGAGAGGAAACAATCATTGAAGTAAGTAAACTGGGTGATGACATTACCGTACTGGGAGCAGCAGCTTTGTGGCTTAATGATTTATTCTATTGATTCGCTATGAAAATACGATGAGCTAAAGAAAAAGATTTTCCGGATCATTCCCTGCCTGTATTCATGCACCGTATATTGTGTGACACATAGGCTTTGGAGCTAAATTTTTAGATAACTAAAATATAAGTTTTATAGATATTCTTTCATGTCTCTATATAAATGAATGTTTCATTTAATATTTTGAAGGCGTTTCCGAGTTTCTGGTTGTTGTGAATTTTACAAATCTTGAAAGGGGGGATGCGTTTGAGGAAAGACGAGTACAACCTTTTGTAACTTCGGTCTGTTTTGAACAAGTTTTAAAAATTATACTCACACGTAAAATTTTTTAAAGGAGGTACTTTCATGAATGCTTTAGTTGCATGGCTGGAAAAGTTTTTCCTTCCTCTTGCAAGTAAAATCGGTGGGCAAAAGCATCTCATTGCTTTAAGGGATGCATTTATAGGAACACTGCCCGCAACGATGGCCGGTTCGGTGGCTGTTATGCTTAATGCGATTTTGCGAGATCTTCCACCACAATTTATTGATGGATATGATGGAACGACTATTCCGGTCATTAAACAAATTATTACGATTAACGGATATGTTTGGAATGGTACACTTGCGATCGCCGGATTGATTTTCGTATTCTCATGGGGTTACAATATTGCTAAAGCTTATGGGGTAAACGAGCTATCGGGTGGGATTGTATCAACGGCAGCTTCAATTGCCGGCATTACGTTCTCTTTCACCGGTGGGATTAAACTTAAAGGATTAAATTTGGATCCAGCTACTATAGAAGCTATTAATAAAGCCGGTTGGGCAGCAACACCGAAAGAAATCACCGCAACCGGTTGGGGCTGGCTCCCGCTCAATAACTTAGATGCAAATTTCTTTTTTACTGCAATGATTATCGGTTTTATTGCAACTATGATATATGTAAAATTAATGTTAAAAGATATTACGATCAAATTACCGGACTCTGTTCCACCTGCTATTTCTAAAGCTTTTGCATCAATTATTCCGGCAACGGCCGCTTTATATGTAGTTGCTATTTTCTATTGGCTCTTCTCTTTAATGGTTCCGGATATGACCTTCTTACAATGGATGCAAAAAACAATTGCAGAGCCGCTCCTCGGATTGTCTCAAGGATTTGGCGCCGTAGTCTTAACCGCTTTGTTTGTGCAATTGTTTTGGTTCTTCGGAATTCATGGACCGAACGTGCTTGCTCCAATTTTGGA
>JGI25329J36429_1000723_pt1 | contig 19369 bp, 20 predicted proteins | sample HigsolmetaAR204D_FD_36429 | JGI IMG/M metagenome (IMG submission 36429)
TTTCAAAGACTTGGTTCGTGAATTTTTAGGAACTACAAAAGTAACAACTGTTTAACAAATAATAAATGAAGGTGCCACACGTTAATTGTGAAAGTGATCATGACAGCATAGCGAGTTGAACTTGACTTAATATATAATATCATATATGATTCTAGCAAACTATATTTTTCTGTATTCTCGGGGGAATTTNATAGGGAGGGACTTTCAAGATGGTAGATTTTAATATTATTCGTTGTGCAAGGGCGGTACTGTTGGTGACAAATTTGGAGGCTTCACGCGATTTTTATGAAAACGCTTTAGGATTCGTTGTGACAGAGGCTGATGAAAACCATTTATATCTCAGAGGGTATGAGGAACATAATCATCACAGCCTGGTGTTGAAAAAAGCAGAGCAGCCTGGTGTGGAAGCGATCAGTTACAAGGTTTATTCCGATGAGGATTTAAACAAATTATATGACTATTTTCAACAAAAAAATATGAATCCAAAATGGATAGAAAATCAGCATGCAGTTGAAAGGGCTTTCCGTGTGCAGGATATTTCAGGTCTTCCAGTTGAGTTTTTTGCCAGAATGGACACGGTCGAAAGGCTGCTGCAAAGATATGACTTATATAAAGGAGCAAGAATACAGCGAATTGACCACTTTAATTGCATGGTGCCGGATGTACAAAAAGCATATGACTTTTACGTAAAAGAGCTGGGGTTTGCGTGCTCTGAGTATACCGAAACAGAAAATAATGAATTATGGGCTGCATGGCTGCATCGAAAACCTAATGTGCATGATTTGGCGTTTATGAATGGAAACGGCCCTCGTCTTCACCATATCGGCTTTTGGCTGTCGGATCAACTTAGTCTCATTCATGCCTGTGATGTGTTAGCGGCTATGGGATATGCGAAAAATATAGAAAGAGGCCCTGGACGCCATGGTCTTTCAAACGCATTTTTCCTCTATTTGCGTGATCCAGATGGACATCGAATTGAATTATACAATGGAGATTACTTGACAAGCGATCCGGATTTTCTGCCGATTCGCTGGGATATAAATGATCCAAGACGCCAAACATTTTGGGGGCATGAAGCACCGGACTGCTGGTTTAATGAAGCATCACAAGTATTTGATATTCATAGCGGAGAGTTAGTTGAACTAAAAGAGCCAAGTGTGCAAAAGCTAAAACCTGATTTTGTCATTTAATTTTAAGTAAGAAAAGAGAGGTAGCGATGAAAAGAAAATTGTTTATTAATGGAAGTTGGGTAGGAGCAGAACATTATGCTCCTCTTTCCTCTCCATATAATAAAAAAGTAATTGCAGAAATTCCAATTGCTTCAGAAGCTGACGTTGAAAAAGCGATCGAAGCCGCACATAACGCCTTTCTGAAAATGGCGAAAATGCCAAAGCATGAACGCGGACACATTTTGGAAAAACTGGTGATGCTTTTAGATAAGAGGAAAGAGGAAGCGGCAGAAATTATTGCAAAAGAGGCGGCGAAGCCAATCAAAACAGCATTAGAGGAAGTGCAAAGAACCATTCAAACATACAAATTTTCGGCTGAAGAAGCAAAAAGAATTCATGGTGAGGCACTATCTTTAGATGCGGCGCCCGGCGGGGAAAATCGGACTGCTTATACGGTTCGTGAACCGATCGGTGTAATAGGAGCTATCACTCCGTTTAATTTTCCAATGAATCTAGTTGCGCATAAAGTAGGACCGGCCATTGCCTCCGGAAATACGATTGTCTTAAAGCCGGCCTCCCAAACACCGTTATCTGCTTTCTTTATAGCTGAATTATTGCAGGAAGCAGGACTGCCTGATGGTGCATTGAATGTTGTAACAGGAAGCGGCAGCATCGTTGGCAATAAAATCGTAGAAGATGAGCGGGTTAAAATGATCACGTTTACGGGAAGCCCGCAAGTCGGAAAAGAGATCAGAAATAAAGCAGGCTTGAAACGTGTCACGCTTGAGTTAGGTTCCAACTCGGCTTTGATCGTAGATGAAGGAATTGATGTTAAAAGCATCATTCCAAGATGTGTTAAAGGGGCTTTTTCTAACCAAGGGCAAGTATGCATCTCGCTGCAAAGAATTTACGTACATGAACATGTATATGATGAGTTTGTCAATGCATTTGTGAAAGAAACGGAAAAGCTGACAACAGGAGATCCGCTGGATTTTCAAACAGATGTTTCAGCGCTGATTTCCGAACATGATGTAATCCGTGTCATCAGCTGGATCGAAGAAGCTAAAAAAACAGGTGCAATAGTTGCAACAGGGGGAAATGCGAAAGGAAATATTGTCGAACCGACGGTTTTACTCAACACAAAACCTGATATGAAAGTTTCCTGTCAAGAAATTTTCGGCCCTGTAGTGTTAATCGAAAAGGTTTCATCGATTGAACAGGCTGTTGAGTATGTAAATGATTCCCGGTATGGACTGCAGGCAGGGATTTATACAAAAAATATCCACCATGCTTTATATGCGGCTGAAGAGCTAAAAGTAGGCGGTGTAATGATTAATGATATCCCGACGTTCCGAGTCGATCATATGCCATACGGTGGAGTGAAAGAGAGCGGAATGGGGAGAGAAGGAATTAAATATGCGATTGAAGAAATGACGGAGCTAAAATTAATCGTGATAAATCGGCAAGTATAAAAAAGCGTAAAAAGAGGTGTGTAACATGGATGATCGCACGTTTCGAAATGCAATGGGGAAGTTTGCGACAGGAGTCACTGTTATTACGACTGCCCTAAATGGGGAAGTACGCGGAATGACGGCAAATGCATTTATGTCTGTCTCTTTAGATCCTAAACTAATTCTCATTTCAATTGGAGAAAAAGCAAAAATGAATGAAATCATTAAGCAGACAGGAAAATTTACAGTAAATATTTTGTCTGAAGAACAACAAGATTTATCGATGCTTTTTGCCGGCCAATTAAAAGAGAAACAAAATGTTACTTTTGATTGGGTCGGTGATCAACCAGTGCTGCCCAATTCGTTAGCAAATATTTTATGTGACGTATACAATACACATGTTGCCGGCGACCACACTTTATACATTGGAAAAGTGACTGACATTTATATGAAGGAAGGTGCCCCATTGTTATTTTTTGAAGGAAAATATAGAAATTTGGCTAGTCATGCCAACGCGGGGTGAATGGATGGAAGTCGTTTATATTAACAATTCCAAAGTATTAGCGGAATGCAAACCCGAGCCGTGTGTCATGGCAGTCGGCTTCTTTGATGGAGTGCATTTAGGACATAAGAAAATCATTGAAAAAGCGAAAGAAATCGCGCAAGTAAAAAAACTAACATTTGCCGTGATGACATTTTTTCCACATCCAAGTCAAGTCATTGAAACGGATAGAAAAGTTATCTCCTATCTGTCGCCGCTTCCTTCCAAAATGGAAATCTTTTCACAATTAGGGGTAGAGAAACTGTATATTGTAAAATTCGATAAAAATTTTTCTGAATTATCCGATCAAGACTTTGTGAATCAATACTTAAAAGGCTTGATGTGCAAACATGTCGTTGCCGGCTTCGACTTTACGTATGGTTTTAAAGGAAAAGGGAATATGGAGAAGCTGAAAAACGTTGGAACGGGATTTTTTGATGTGACGACTATACCGAAAATCCAATATAAACAAGAAAAAATAAGCTCCTCCATGATTCGGAAGCTGCTAGAGTCAGGCCTTGTAAATGAAATACCTCATTATCTTGGGGATTATTATCGTGTTTCATGTTTAGTCAAATCGATGGAACGAGGGGATGCTGACAACAATTTTATTTTTAAAGCGCAAATCGATCATGATTATTTCCTGCCTAAACCGGGAATTTATAAAATCCAAATAAAATTCAATGAGACATTTTACAACGGTTTATGCCATATAACGAACAAAACATTAAAACCTTACTTATTTGACGGTGTTATTGACGGATTGGATAGAATAGCAGAAAAAAATAATGTCCAATTGAGGTTCATAGAACAATTGCTTGATCGACCAGTTGCTGCTGCTTATGATCTTTTTAGCCGAACAGTCATATAATAATTTATAGTTGAAATCATATATGATTATATATATAATAAAAATAAATTAATGAGATTTGAAATATTCAGATAATAATCATTTTGTTCAGGAGGTTGCTTATATATGTCTTATAACGAAATAAAGCAAAGATTAAGAGGATCGATTGCTCCTGTTGTTACTCCATTTGATGCGGAAGGCAATATTGATTTTGAAACGATGAAAAATTTAATCAACTGGCAAATTGAAAGCGGCAGCCATGGGATNTCAGTGACAGGAACTTCTGGCGAACCCAGTTCATTAACAACGGAGGAACGCAAGCAGGTAATGGAGCTGGCGAAAAAAACAGTGAATGGCCGAGTCCCGTTTGTTCCGGCAACAGGATCGACTAATCATGATGAAACACTTGAACTAACGAAATTTGCACAAGAAATTGGCGCAGATGCTGCGATGGTCATTGTTCCGTATTATAATAGGCCGTCCCAGCATGCGTTGTATAAGCATTTTAAAGCAGTAGCTGATTCTGTAGATATTCCGATCATTATCTACAACATCCCAGGGAGAACAGCTGTAAATTTAGAGGTCAAAACAATGGCTCGTTTAGTGGAGGATTGCCCGAACATTATCGGTGCAAAAGAATCCAATAAAGATTTTGAGCATGTGAATCGGGTGCTGCTTCATTGCGGAAGAGATTTTTTACTATTTTCAGGAATCGAGCTTTTATGCTATCCAATGCTAGCAATCGGGGGGGCAGGTTCTATTAGTGCAACGGCTAATGTGGAACCGGCAAAAGTTGCGGAATTGCATGATGCTTGGTTTGAAGGCGATATAAAGAGAGCTCAGGACCTCCATTTCGAGTTAATGGAATTAAACGATATTTTATTTGCCGAGACAAATCCGGGACCTGTAAAGGCGGCGCTTGGAATGATGGGAAAAATCACGCCGAAATTAAGATTGCCTCTTGATTTGCCTGCGGAGGAGCTTCAAGAAAGAATTCGGCAAACGCTGCAAAAATATGGTCTTTTAGAGAAAGTAAAAAATTAAGGCAAGCTAAAAAGGGCTGATGTATTGCGCCTGCTAAGGAGTGAATTGGATGGGCAATGCAGTAGTGAAAATTTTTGGAATGCCAAATATAACGGAAGCCGAAGTGGATCCAGAAAACAATTCAATTTTTTTAAATGGAACTCAATATCACGTCAATCAGCTTTCTTGGGAGCCTCCGGTTTCAGGTACGATTTACGGTGTCCTTTTGAATTATCAGGGCGCCTTTCATCGATATCGTGAGCAAATGACACATTCACCATATAACGAACCACCGAAAGCGCCAATTTTATATATAAAACCGATTAACACATTAAGTGGCTACAGGAGCCCCATACCATTGCCTGAGGATGCAGACGAATTAGAAGTAGGGGCAGCACTCGGCGTGGTCATTGGGCGTACTGCCACTAAAGTAAAGGAAGAAGAAGCCTTTCAATATGTTGCTGGATATACAGTTGTGAATGATGTAGCAATTCCGCACGAAAACATTTATCGTCCGGCGATAAGGGAGCGGGCAAGAGATGGATTTAATCCGGTTGGTCCGTGGATCATCAAAAAGGAATCGATAGTTGATCCTGATTCATTGGACATTCGCGTTTTTGTCAATGGAAAGCTTGCGCAAAAAAATAACACGAAAAATTTCATCCGGCCAGTTGCTCGGCTGCTGGCTGATATAACAGAATTTATGACGCTTTATCCAGGAGATGTGCTGCTGACAGGTGTTCCTGAGCAAGCGCCTTTAGTAAAGGCAGGAGACCATGTTCGCATTGAAATTGAAGGTGTAGGCAGTCTAGAAAATACAATTGTTCATGAAGCGGATTATGTGAAGGGGGCTGTGCGATGAAACGAGCTAGAGTTGCTATGAACGGCACTATTTATGAAGCAATTGAAGATAACGGCTTCCTTCAACTGAATGATCATCGTAAAGTGACAGAAAAGGACGTAGTCTGGCTTCCGCCTGTAAGCCCGCGGACTGTTTTTGCATTAGGTTTGAATTATGCAGATCATGCTAAAGAGCTGTCATTTCATGCACCAACTGAACCGCTTGTGTTTCTAAAGGGACCGAATACGATTGTTGGGCATCGATCTGAAACGAAACGTCCTCCTGATGTAGATTTTATGCACTATGAATGTGAACTGGCAGTGGTAATCGGAAAAATGGCGCGTAATGTCAAGGCTAGTGAAGCGTATGAATACGTCTTAGGATATACGGTTGCAAATGACTACGCTGTCAGGGATTATTTAGAGAACTATTACCGGCCGAATTTGCGCGTGAAAAATCGCGATGCATTCACCCCGATAGGCCCTTGGCTTGTCGATAAAGAAGATATACCAGATCCGATGAACTTGGTCCTTCGTACTTACGTTAATGGAGCGTTAGTGCAGGAAGGAAATACAAAAGATATGATTTTTACAATCCCTATGTTAATCGAGTATTTAACTAGCTTTATGACCTTAAATTACGGGGACATAATTCTCACAGGAACACCTAAAGGAGCGGTCAATGTTAATGTTGGCGATGAAGTGATTACAGAAATAGAAGGGATTGGACGTTTAATTAATCGAATTATATGAAGCTGTCATTCAGAATCTTTTCTCCGTCACCAACACTTTAAAGGAGAGCTGACGTTATGCCGCATTTTATTTTAGAATATACCGACAATATCAAAAAAGAGGCAAAAATTCCAGAGCTGCTGAAAAAAGTTAATGATGTGCTGATTTCCAAAAGCGATATATTTCCAATTGGAGGCGTGAGATCTAGAGCCATTGAATTGAAAGATTATTGTGTTGCTGACGGCTCTGAGGATGATGCCTTTGTCCACGGTACGCTAAAGATTGGCGCTGGGCGTACTGAAGAGGATAAAAAAGCAGTTTGTGATGAGATCTTTGCCGTGATGAAAGATCATTTTTCGATCCTTTTCAAAAGGAGATATCTTGCCTTGTCTTTAGAACTATATGAATTTAGTGAATTTGGAACGTACAAATATAATAACATTCATCAGCGCTACAAAAATTAATTGCATACTTGGAGGAATCGAAATGACCACATATAAAGTTGGGAAAGTTCTTCATTATATCAATGGCAAGTTTGTAGAGGGAGTTGCAGGGAAAAGCTTTGAGAATATTAATCCCTTTAATAATGAAGTAATCAATGAGGTAGCGGAAGGATTTGCAGAAGATATTGACTTAGCAGTAAAAGCTGCCAAAAAAGCTTTTGCTGACGGCCCTTGGGGAACAATGTCGGTAGATGAAAGAATGAAGTATATTTTACGAATTGCTGCATTAATTGAAGAAAATGCGGAAGAAATTGCTTATTTGGAATCTCTAGATACAGGATTGCCAATCAGTCAAACGAAAAAGCAAGCATCCCGTGCAGCTGAAAACTTTCGATTTTATGCACAAATGGTTAAAAGCCGCATGGTAGGAGAAGCGTATAAAGTAGACGGAGATTTTATTAATTATACTATTTACAAGCCAATTGGGGTGGCAGGTTTAATTACTCCATGGAACACTCCGTTCATGCTGGAAACATGGAAAGTGGCTCCGGCGTTGGCAACAGGTAATACGGTTGTCTTAAAACCTGCTGAATGGTCGCCGCTGACTGCTAACAAGCTGGCTGAAATTATTCATGAAGCGGGACTGCCAGAGGGAGTTTTTAATATCGTTCACGGCTTTGGGGAAACAGCTGGCGCGTCCCTCGTGAGACATTCTGATGTCCGGCTTATTTCCTTTACGGGCGAGACGACAACAGGTGCTGAAATAATAAAAAATAGCGCAGATACGTTGAAAAAAACCTCTATGGAGCTAGGAGGAAAATCTCCTGCAATTATCTTTGCCGATGCTGATTTGGAAAAAGCCTTGGATGCTGTCGTTTGGGGAGTATTTTCTCTTAACGGGGAGCGCTGTACAGCCAATTCGCGGTTGTTTTTGGAAAAATCAATTTATGATTCCTTTGTTGAACGGCTGAAAGAGCGTGTGCAAAATATTTCGGTAGGGGATCCATTGGATTCTTCGACAGAACTAGGGCCGCTAATTCACAAAAAACATTGGGAAACCGTTTTAAATTACATTGAAATAGCCAAAAAAGAAGGGGCAGAAGTGTTTTCAGGAAACGTTCCGCAATCATTGAAAAACGGCAACTTTGTTCCACCGACACTTCTTCTGAATTGCCATAACGGTATGAAAGTTGCTCAAGAGGAAATATTCGGACCTGTCATGGCAGTCATACCATTTGAGACTGAAGAAGAAGTCATAAAAATGGCTAATGATGTAAAATATGGGCTGGCTGCTTATGTATGGACGAACAATTTGAAGCGCGGACACCGAATTGTCCAATCGATTGAAAGCGGAATGGCTTGGGTAAACTCGCAAAACGTCAGGGATTTAAGAATCCCGTTTGGCGGAACGAAATATAGCGGTATTGGCCGAGAGGGCGGACATTATAGTTTTGATTTTTATACAGAGGTTCAAGTAATTCATGTGGCGATTGGAGATCATCACATTCCTCAGTTTGGTAAATCAAAAAAAGCCGAAACGATTTCGGCTCAGCAATAATAGAAAGCTAACTCGTTTTGCTTGTTAGTATATATTCTTTAATATATGATATAAGTATGGAACAGAAGGTAAAAAATAAAACACAAATTGCATATGATTATATTCTTTCACGAATTGAAAATGGTGCTTACGGGCCTGGATATCGAATAGTAATCGATCAAATTGCAAAAGAGCTGAATTTAAGCAGCATCCCTGTCAGAGAAGCGATCCGCCAATTGGAAGCAGAAGGCTTAATTCAATATAAGCCGTATAGCGGAGCAGTTGTAAGCAATATCAACGAAAAAGAGTATTTGCAAACCATTTCGGTTTTGGCGGTGCTAGAAGGCTATGCGACTGTTTTAAGTTCTAATATTATAAAGGAGGAGACGATCAAAAAATTAGAAGAATTAAACGAAAAGATGAAACAGTCGCTGCAAGATTTTGAATTAGAGCAATTCAGTGAATTAAATTATCAGTTCCACACCTTAATATATGAAAACTGCGGCAATAACTTTTTAGAGGAGCAGATTAAGCAAATTTGGCAGAGGATGAAGCGGATACGGACTTATGGTTTCACACTCGTTCCGAAGCGCTCTAAAGAGTCCATTAAAGAGCACGAAGAAATTATTCGATTGCTTCGAGAAAAGGCTCCGCCCAACCAAATTGAGGAATTTGTCCGCCAACACAAATTAAATACAGCAGAAGCATTCAGAAATCGGCAAAAATTTTCATAATAAAACAATTTCGAACAAATTCAACTGATCGTACTCAGTTGGATTTGTTCAAGGAAATTTTTTTGGCTAATATCATATATTATTTTATATATATTAATAGATAACAAGATCAAATTCTAAACCCTTGTTGTGAAGAAAATCAATAGATGAAGCTTCTTTCTCTACAAGTGGATTTTGAATGAGTAGAAAATGCTAGGAGGAAGAAAAGATAGAATTTTTTAAATATTTGAAACCATATCTTAAATCATATATAATATTATTGATGATTTGTTGGTCAAAGGAAAGGGGTGGTCCTCTGATTTCACTAATATGAAAGCGTTGTCACTAAGAAAGATAAAGCTTTTAAGGAATTTTGCCAAAAATAAAGGAGGGGGTTACGTTGAAAAAATTTGTTTCGTTGATCATTTTGATGTTATTTCTCTCTATGCTGGCAGCATGCGGAAATTCTGAAAGCGCCGGTGGAAAAAATAATGATTCCGGTGGTTCCGATGTCATTAAAATTGGTGCTATTTATTCAGCTTCGGGCGGCGGTGCTCCTCTAGGAAAATCACAGATGGAAACGGTAAAAATGCTGGTGGAGCAAGTAAATGAAAACGATGGAATAGATGGAAAGAAAATAGAGCTGATTGCCTATGATGATAAGTCCGATCAAAATGAAGCCGTGCTGTCTATGAAAAAATTAATTGAGCAGGATAAAGTATTGGCTGTTGTTGGGGGTACGCTAAGCGGAAATGCTTTAGCAATGGTGCCGCTTGCGGAAAAGTCAAAAACTCCATTCATTGCATCAGCTACAAGTAAACAAATTGTAAAACCTGATGANAATTCTTCNCGGGACTGGATCTTCAAAACGACACAAAGTGATGATGTAGTAATTCCTAAAATTTTAGCCTATTTGAAAGAAAAAAATTTAACGAAAATTGCCTGGCTGAATGTTGCNAACCAATACGGCACAAGTGCTCATGAAGAATTTAANCGCCTGAAAGGNGAATACGGCATTGAAGCTGTTATTGAAGAGGAATTTGAAGCAACTGTTGATGATGCGAAAGCGATGCTGACTCGCGTAAAGAAATCAAATCCACAGGCAATTATCGTTTGGGGAACTGCTCAGGAGTCTTCAGTTATTACGAAAAATCTCCATCAATTAGGAATGAAACTTCCCATTATTGAAAGTCAGGGAATTGGTACTAANGAGTTTATTGAGTTAACCGGAGAAGCAGCGGAAGGAGTTATTTTTCCTGCAGGGCGTTTAATTGTCGCTGAACAATTGCCGGATAATGATCCGCAAAAAGAAACACTTATTAAGTATAAAGAGGATTTTAAAGCAAAATTCAACTACGACGCAAATACGTTTGGAGGCCATACTTGGGACGCATTCTATTTATTAGTGAATGCAATTGAAAAAGCCGGAACTGACAAAGAAAAAATTAGAGAACAGCTCGAAAATACGAAAAATTTTGTTGGAATTTCCGGAATATTCAATTTTTCGAAAGATAATCATACTGGCCTTGATGAAAGCAGCTTAGTTATGGTTCAAATCAAAGACGGCAAATTTGTCATTGCAGAATAATGCTGTAAAGGGATCTTCAACGATTAAAAGTACGGGGAAGATCCCTAAAGACCAAAAATAGAAGGGAAGTGTGGGAATGGAACTGACCAGCCAATTTATNCAGTTAATTTTTTCTGGACTGACCATTGGAAGCATCTATGCACTGATTGCTATNGGATTTGTCATTATTTACAACATAACCGGCCTTTTAAATTTAGCACAAGGCGATTTTGCCATGCTGGGTGCACTTACTTGTATTTCGTTTGTCAATATGGGCTTTCCATTAATTATTGCAATAGCAGTAAGTGTTGTCATAGTCACGATTATCGGTGGTTTGTTCGAAAGGTTGGCAATTTATCCTGCAAGAAATTCATCAACCGCAACACTTCTTATTATTACGATAGGTGCAGCTTTTGTATTTCGGGGAATTAGCATTTTAATTTGGGGAACTCAGCCTTTGGCGCTGCGTCCTTTCTCTGGAAATCAGAATATCAATTTTTTGGATGCTACCATTCAGCCGCAAAGCTTATGGGCTATCGGCATTTCTTTATTAAGTTTAGCTGTCCTTTACTACTTTTTTAATAAAACCTACTTAGGAAAAGCGGTAACAGCTTGTGTTGTCAATCGTTTTGCAGCAAGGCTAATGGGAATCAGCCCCCAAAAAATGTCGTTTTGGGCAGTATCCATTAGTGCTGGTCTTGGAGCGCTCGCAGGAATAGTGATTGCCCCCATTTCGGGTGCTTCGTATGATATGGGAATCATGATTGGCTTAAAAGCATTTATTGCTGCAGTAATTGGAGGGTTGTCAAATGCACCTGCTGCTATTGCCGGAGCATTTTTAATCGGAATATTAGAATCTTTTACGGAAGGATATTTATCTTCAGGATATAAAGATGCCATTAGCTTCACTCTTCTTTTAATCGTATTATTCTTCATGCCAAATGGATTGTTCTCGAAAGTATCAGGAAAACGTGTTTAGAGGAGAGGAAAAAATGGATAACAATTTAACGAAAATATACAACAGGAGTTTGAAAGGTCCTCTTATCTTTTTTGTCGTTATTATGCTTCTTCCTTTTATTTTTCAATCAAATAATTATATTTTAAGTACTTTCATTATGATCGGTTTTTACTCATTGGTCACGACTGGACTGACGCTATTAATCGGATATGCAGGGCAAATTTCCCTCGGGCATGCAGCTTTTTACGGTATTGGTGCCTATACCTCTGCATATTTTACGGCTACATTGCAGATGCCTTCCTGGATAGGAATTTTAGTTGGGGCGATTATTGCATCACTCGTTTCTTTAATCATTGGTATTCCAGTATTTAAACTAAAAGGGCATTATTTAGCCTTAGCCACTCTTGGATTTGGAGTGATCATATTTACATTTTTTAAAGAGTGGAAAACAATAACTGGAGGATTAAACGGGTTTTTTGGCATACCTCCTTTAAGCTTATTCGGCATTTCATTTTCAACAGATTTTCAATTTTACTTCTTAATTTGGATCTTTGTCTTTTTAGGAATTTTCTTTGCGCGCAATATTGTTCAATCAAGAGTCGGAAGAGCTTTAATGTCTATCCATGGCAGCGAAATTGCTTCGGAAGCAATTGGTATAAATATTAATAAATATAAATTGCAAATTTTTGTATTAAGCGCCGTTTATGCTTCAATTGCTGGAAGCTTATACGCACACTATGTCACCTTTATAAATCCTCAATTGTTTGAAATGATGACATCTATCTACTTTTTAATAATGGTTGTCATCGGTGGGATAGGGAATATTTGGGGCGGATTGATCGGAGCAGCGATATATGTATTTTTAGGAGAATTGTTGAAAGATATTGTACCGAAAATTATTCCAAATGCTAGCGGGGAATTCGAAATTGTATTTTTCGGCGTGCTGCTTGTAGTTATTTTAATATACATGCCAAATGGAATTTCAAAAGCGATCTTTCATTTTATCAAAAGAATCACTTCAAGCTTTAAAAATAAACCAGTTTCAGCATTTTCAAAGAAGTCAACGGGAAGTGATATTCATGACTGAGGAAACATTATTAAAAGTCGAAAATCTTTCAAAATCATTCGGCGGTGTAAATGCCGTTGAAAATGTTTCGTTTGAAGTGAAAAAAGGGGAAATTGTTGCTGTAATAGGTCCAAATGGCGCCGGCAAAACAACCCTTTTTAATTTAGTGACAGGTGTCATCCCTGCAACAAGCGGAAAAATAACCTTTAAAGGCGTTTCCATCATCGGGAAAAGACCTTATCAAATTGCAAGTCTAGGGATGACAAGAACATTTCAAAATTTGCAAGTATTTAATAATATGACCGTCATCGAAAATGTGATGACAGGAAGTCATATAAGATTAAAAACTGGAATTTTAAGCTCAGGCCTGCGATTGCCGAACGTTTATAAAGAAGAAAAAGAGGTAATGCAAAAAGCATTGCAATGCCTTGAACAGGTCGGTATTGCTGATTTAGCTTTTGAACGAGCTGAAACATTGCCTTATGGAAATCAAAGATTATTAGAGATTGCCAGGGCAGTAGCTGCAGAGCCTTCATTTATTTTACTAGATGAACCGATGGCCGGGCTGAATCCGCAGGAATCCCGCAATCTAGTGAATGTACTGAAAAATATGAGAAAACAAGGGATGACATTTTTATTTGTTGAACATGATATGGAAACGGTGATGTCGATTGCAGATAAAATTGTAGTTCTTGACTATGGGAAAAAAATTGCAGAAGGAACGCCTGAAGAAATTGCCAGCAATCCTAAAGTTATTGCAGCCTATTTGGGAGAGGAGGAAGCAATCTAATGTTAGTAGTAGACAACCTTCATACGTACCACGGATATTTGCACGTTTTGAAAGGGATTCACTTTGAAATAAAACAAGGCGAAATCTTTGCGATGGTAGGGTCAAATGGCGCCGGGAAAAGCACCCTTCTTGGAACAATAGCAGGCATTTATAAACCGAGATCAGGAACCATTGTATTTGAAAATGAAGAAATTTCTTATGGTAAAGTAGAAAAGATCGTTGAAAAAGGCATTTGTCTTGTCCCGGAAAGAAGACAAATTTTTGATGATCTTTCTGTTAAGGATAATTTGCTGTTAGGATCTTATCACCGATATAAAAATGACAAAAAAAGTGTTATGGAGGATTTCGAGCAAGTTCTAGACTTTTTCCCTAAATTAAAAACAATGTTGGATCGACCGGGCGGATTGTTGAGCGGCGGCGAGCAGCAAATGGTTGCCATAGGCCGCGGGCTGATGGCGAAGCCAAAACTAATGATGCTGGATGAACCGTCTTTAGGATTGGCTCCGCTTATTGTCAAAGACATTATGAATATTTTAAAGCAAATGAAAAAAACATTTGGAACGACCATTTTGTTAATTGAACAAAACGTCAAAGCAGCTTTGCAAATTGCAGATCACGCTTGTGTATTGGATCGCGGAGAAATTGTCATTCAAGGAAAAGCGAGCGATTTGCTGGAAGATGAAAAAATAAAAGATACGTATTTAGGTATAAGCAAAAAAGAAAGACTAAAGCTTTAGTATAAACAACAGGTCTGTACTAACCTAACTTGCCCAAAAGCCGGGAGTTTGGCGGCATAGTATTCCGAATATTCCAATAACCAAAGGAGGAAGGGAACGGATATGAGAACGATAGATTGGAAGGAAGTTGAGAAAAATATAGAAAACGGCCGATTTCCTCAATGGTTAGTTACAGATCCGGAAATATACGAACTAGAAAAAGAAAGAATTTTCGGCAGAACATGGCAGTTTCTGGCGCACGAATCGGAATTAAAAGAACCAGGAAGCTTTGTTACGAGGATGATGGTCGATGACCCGATTATTTTAGTGAAAAATAAAAATGGAGAAATCAACGCATTTTTGAACTCTTGTTCTCATAGGGGTGTTCGTTTNTGTACAGAAGATTATGGAAATAAAAAANCATTTTCATGCCCTTATCATGGCTGGACTTATAATTTAAACGGTGAACTGATCGGGGTTGTTGCAGGGAATAAAGTATTTGGGGAATCGATGGATAAAAGCGAGTGGGGACTGCGCCCAGTTCCTCGTGTTGAAAGCTATCAAGGAATGATTTTTGGAAATCTTGATCCTGACGCTATGTCTTTAGAAGATTATTTAGGCGAAATGAAATGGTATTTTGATATAATGCTTGGCCGGAGCGACGGAGGGATGGAAGTGAGGGGAGTCCCTCAACGATGGGTGGCAAAAGCAAATTGGAAAATGACAAGTGAAAATTTCGCGGCAGATCCTTACCATGTTCAAACGACTCATAGATCCGCCGTGGAATTGAAGCTTACACCGAGCGATCCTTTGTATGCATCATATGGACATCAAGTTGTTTTGTCAAACGGACATGGAATTAATGTAATTACATCTGCTACTGGAAGATCGAATAACATATACCAAGGTATGCCTGAATCGATGTGGTCGATGTTTGAGAAAAATTTAAATAAAGAACAATTGGACATTTTTTCTAGAGTTCAAAATTTTGTTGGCGGAGTTTTTCCAAATCTATCATTCTTAAGCTCTTGCAGCGGAACAGAAGGAACAAAGTATAATCATCTTCAATTTAGAGTATGGCGGCCGTTAGGGCCCGATCAAGTTGAAATTTGGGTTTGGTATATGATTGATAAGGCGCTGCCGGAAGATTATAAGGAAAAATCGTACAAAGGCTTTATTGCAACGTTTGGTGCGGCAGGTACTCTTGAGCAGGATGATACGGAAAATTGGGCTCGCATTGTTGAGGCCAGCCAAGGGTTAATGGCAAGAGATCGAAATCTCAGCTACAACAATATGCTCAACTACTTAATGGGATTAGATCACTTAGATCCGGATGAGAATTTTCCGGGACCGGGAAAAGCGTACCCAACTTGCTATACAGATCATATTGCAAGAAGTATGCATAAATACTGGCTGGAGCTGATTACGAAAGAGCCAGAGGTGAAATCTCATGAATAGTGATATTCAATATGAAATTTCTCAATTTTTATATTATGAGGCCTATTTGCTTGACCACCGAAAATATCGGGAATGGCTTGAATTGCTTGATGATGATATTCAATACACGATGCCCCTGCGGGTAACTGTTGATAACAAAATGGGAAGCAATTTGAATACTGAAATGACTTATTTTGCAGATTCGAAAAAGGACATAGAGATAAAGGTCGAAAGACTTTATACGAAATCAGCCTGGGTTGAAAACCCGCCTACAAGGCAGAGGCATTTTATAAGCAATGTGGTCGTTGAGCCTGGCTTTAGCTCTAATGAATATAAGGTTAGAAGTTATTTTCTATTTAAGCGCAGCCGAAGTTCAGAAGCAAAAACCGAGGAATTGTTCGGAGAAAGAGAAGATATTATTCGGAAAGTGAATGGAAAATGGAAAATAGCAAAACGAACTGTGTATCCAGATCAGTCCGTATTATCAGTCATGAATGTCAGTATGTTTTTATAAAAAACGTGTATGTGCCAATATATTTTTTTTGCCCATTTCCCGAATTATCAACATATTTAGGCTGTTTGCTGCTTGATTTCTGTGCAGAAGAAAATGATTGGAAAGGATTTATGAAGCTTCTATATTTTCTGTAAAGGCGGAAATAGCTTAAAGGAAATGATAGATTTGCTGATATTCCAATCGTTTAGTTTATGATTCGAAATGTTTAACGGCTTTTTTTGCTTTGATTACATTNGGCATAAATTTGCCAGCTTNCCATGTTTAGATGCATAAAACGCGAGAGAGTTATATTAGCTCCCTCGCGTCGGGCATTCATTCATGATGTACTAGACTCAAAAATGAATGATCGTGTGTTCGTCTTCATGAAAGCTCATTTTATCATTTGCCTTCCAGCTGTTGTTTTATAACTTCCAGCGTCCAATATTTCGGCGGTTTTTCTGCTTCTAATTTTGCCAAGCATTCCCGGTGGATTTCGGCAACTCGTTCTGGTGTGATGACGTCAGCAGGATCCACTTCTACAATTTTTACTGTACTTTTATCTTCGTAAAGATGCTCTCCCTTAAGTCTCCCCGTTTCATCATACGGCCATAAAAATACTTGACGGCTTGAGTAATGATAAATCCGGATCATCTACTTCAAATCCTAAATCAAGCAATCCTTGGCCTTTAATTAATTGGTGGAAAGTCAGTTCATCTGCAATTCCCCAATCAGCCACAGCCAGCAAGTCATCAGAATGCCAAAGTACTGATTTTGATGCAATATGATAGAAGTTGAGGACTCCTTCTTTTCCTTCAATAACAGCAGGCTCGCTTCCCCAAGTAACACGATAAACGGGGTGATCGACCATCATATCGGAAGAAACAATTTCATTGAACATGCCGGCGCCTTCCAGATGAACGTGTCGGCGGAAGTTTTCAAGAATCGCAATATGCAGTGGATTGGTTGTTTTAGCCAGCAATTCTTCAACGGGTTTCATGCAATTATAAATTTGTTCTTCAAATTTATTCATATTATTCTCCCCCTCTTTTTTGTTAACGCTTACATTTTTAACAGAATCAATTCTGTTCATTACTGATATCTTATATAAAATTTCCTGAAAATTTATTAAATATTATGATAATTTTGATAAAAAATGCTAATAGTTTGTGGTGAGGGGGACGGAAATGGGGGAAGTTTTAGACTCCAACGAAATGATGAAATTTTTGCCTGAATCTGGGCAATCTTAAATACTTTGCGAAATCATTTAATTTCAGCTTTAGGTCTCGACAGAGCTAAAGGTTTTTTATTACGGTATGGCTGGGATTGCGGCAATAATTTTTCAAATCATTTAAGAAGGAAAGATGCTTATCATACGCTGACATTGAAAGAACTGTTTATCGCTTGTTCGCATATGCACGGCATAACGGCTGATTTAGGCATTTCAGTTAAAGAGCTGTATATCGACCCTGTAACAAAAGATTATTATTCAGAAGGCTATTGGAAGCATTCACAAGAAGCTGAACACCATATTGCAACCTTTGGATTATCTTCTGATCCAGTATGTTTTACACTAATAGGATTTGCAGGCGGATATGTGAGCAATCATTTGGGTAGAAAAGTAATTTTTAAAGAAGTTGAGTGTGAAGGAAAGGGTGATCCGCATTGTCATTGGATTGCCAAACCGGTTTTAGGATTGGGGAGAAGAAATCGAAAAAGAGCTGCCTTATTAGGAAAATTTAGGACAAGAGCTAGACAAAGCTTTTATAAGGATAGAAAAGCAGAAAGAAATGTTTAAGAAAGCTCTTATGATTAATGAAAAGTTGACAAATTCGCTATTAAACGGGTGTGGACTAAAGGGGATATTGAACACTTTAGCGGTTGAGATGAATTGTGCTCTTCTGCTGGAAAACTCTCACCGTCAGTTGATTGAAGCGAGCGATTCGCTTCGAAAAATTTATTTAAACAGCGCTGATTATGTGTGGGAGAAAGTGGAAACAGTAGATATAAAAGAAAAATGTAATACGAATCGGGTAAAAGTTTCTTCAGCAAAAGGCTATACATTTGAAAAATTAATATCTCCTGTTTTTGTAAGAAACAACATTTTTGGTTATGTTTCACTAATTCGTGAATCAGAAGGCTTTTCGGAATTGGACTATATCGTCATTGAAAAGGCGGCATCCATTTGTGCTATGCAAATAATAAATGAAACTTCTGCGTTTGAAAACGAACAGCGAATTAAAGGAGAATTGCTNAACGCCGTTTTTAGGGGGGGAATTTTCAGAAGANGAGCTTACTTACCGATTAAAATTAATGGGATACAATCTTAATCAACCGCAATATGTGTTTTTGTTTCATCTGGACAGCNGCCAAGAGTTTAATCGAAAAGAGCTTGAAGATTCGCTTAATCATTATAAAACTGCAGCAGCTGAAAACTTAAATAAATTGTTCAAGCAGCAAGGTTTTGCATGTATAATGACAACAAAAGTCAATCAGCTGATTGCTGTTATTCCTGAAGATTTTATCCGTCAATTTTCATCTGAAGTTTCATGCGGGCAATGGCTAATTGATCAGATTTTCTCCGAGATTAAAACTTTTGAAATGAAATTGGGGATCAGCAGTTTATGTCAGCAAGCATCAGATTTGAAAAAAGGATTAAAAGAAGCAGAAAAAACAATTAAGATTATGAAGTTTTCTAAAAGCAATGCGAAAGTCAAAGCATTTAAGGAGCTTTTAGCGGTTGCGAAGTTAATATGCTCTGAAAATTTACCAGAAATGGAAGCCTTTGCACATACAATGCTTCAAAAAATAAAAAACTACGATGACAAGCATGGCTCAGATTTATTAGAAACGCTTTATTGGTATGTTGAAAATAACGGACATCTATATAAAACAACCGAAAGAATGCATGTTTCATTAGGGTCTGTTCGTTACCGACTGAAGAGGATGCAAGAAATTGGCGGGTTTGATTTATCGTCGAGCCAAGGCTTCTTTGATGTTCATGCTGCGGTCAATATTTATCTTTTCTTAGGGCTCATTGAAGTCA
>JGI25329J36429_1000727_pt1 | contig 19311 bp, 18 predicted proteins | sample HigsolmetaAR204D_FD_36429 | JGI IMG/M metagenome (IMG submission 36429)
GACCGGTTGTACACGCCGATCATCGAGGGAGCAGATGACGAGCTGCGCCAGATGTGCTACGACAAGGCGAAGAAGCTGTACGGCGATCCGCTGCCGGAGATCGTGGAAAAGCGCCTGGAAAAAGAGCTGAACAGCATTATCACACACGGGTTCGGCGTGATTTACCTGATCTCCCAGCGGCTGGTGACCAAGTCGCTGATGGATGGCTATCTCGTCGGTTCCCGCGGTTCCGTCGGGTCTTCCTTCGTGGCCACGATGGCCGAGATCACCGAGGTCAATCCGCTGCCGCCGCACTATCGCTGTCCAAACTGCAGGCACAGCGAGTTCATCACGGACGGCTCGATCGGTTCCGGTTTCGACCTGCCGGACAAGGATTGTCCCGCCTGCGGACACAAGCTGGCCAAAGACGGACAGGACATTCCGTTCGAGACGTTCCTCGGCTTCAAAGGGGACAAGGTCCCTGATATCGACCTGAACTTCTCGGGCGAATACCAGCCGCGCGCCCACAAGTATACGCAGGAACTGTTCGGCGTGGACAACGTCTACCGCGCGGGAACGATCGGCACGGTTGCGGAAAAGACCGCCTACGGCTACGTGCGCAAATACGCGGATGAGCGCGGCCTGACGCTGCGAAACGCGGAAATCGCCCGGCTGGTAAACGGCTGCACCGGCGTCAAGCGGACGACTGGCCAACACCCGGGCGGAATCATCGTGGTGCCCGACTACATGGAGATCGAGGATTTTTGTCCGATCCAGTACCCGGCGGACGACAGCGAATCGGAGTGGCGGACCACGCATTTTGACTTCCACTCCATCCACGACAACCTGTTGAAGCTGGACATTCTCGGCCACGACGACCCGACCGTAATCCGCATGCTGCAGGATTTGACCGGCATCGATCCGAAGACGATCCCGCTCGACGACAAGGCGACGATGTCGATCTTCAGTTCGACCGAGGCGCTGGGCGTCACGCCGGAGCAGATTCGCACCAATCTGGGGACGCTGGGCATTCCCGAGTTTGGTACCAAATTCGTGCGGCAGATGCTGGAGGACACCAAGCCGACGACGTTTGCCGAGCTGGTGCAGATCTCCGGTCTTTCCCACGGTACGGACGTCTGGCTGAACAACGCGCAGGACTTGATCCGCAGCGGGACGTGCAAGCTGTCCGAGGTGATCGGGTGCCGCGACGACATCATGGTGTACCTGATTTACAAGGGGCTGGAACCGTCCCGCGCCTTCAAGATCATGGAGTCGGTGCGCAAAGGAAAAGGCGTTCCCGAAGAAGACCAGGAAGAAATGCGCCGCAACAACGTGCCGGAATGGTACATCGAGTCCTGCCAGAAGATCAAGTACATGTTCCCGAAGGCGCATGCTACCGCCTACGTGATGATGGCGGTGCGGATCGCCTACTTCAAGGTGCATTACCCGCTTGAGTTTTACGCAACATACTTCACGGTGCGAGCGGACGACTTCGACATTCCGTTGATGGTCAAGGGCTCGTCGGCAATCCGGCAAAGAATCGAGGAAATCGAAGAAAAGGGACACGAGGCGCAGCCCAAGGAGAAGGCGCTGTTGACCGTACTGGAGATGGCGCTGGAGATGGTGGAGCGGGGTTTTCGCTTTGCCAACGTCGACCTCTACCGTTCCGATGCGACCAAATTCCTGATCGACGGCAACAGTTTGATCGCGCCGTTCAACGCTCTGCCCGGTCTGGGGACCAACGCGGCGATCAGCATCGTCAAGGCACGGGAGGAAGGAGAGTTCCTCTCCAAGGAAGACCTCTTGACCCGCGCCCGGATTTCCAAAAGCATCCTGGAATATCTGGAGGAGCAGGGAGCCCTTAAAGGGCTGCCGGAATCCAATCAGCTCTCGCTGTTCTGACGACTCCGGACGAGGAGCGGTCCGGAGGGGCCTGTCGGGATTTGGGNAACACACGGTTGTCAACGACAGGCTGTTATGCTATAATTTTTTTGGAAATACTGGTTATACGCACGCAGAGCGAGAGTGGGGAAACCCACTCTTTCTTTCTGGCCGAACCCCATGCTTCAACGACAAGGAGGTACTTGCTTGAGCAAGGTAACAGACATTGTCACCGAACTGGTTACGCCCATTCTCGACGAACTGGGTCTGGAACTGGTTGACATCGAGTACAAGAAAGAAGGCAGCAACTGGTTTCTGCGCGTGTTCATCGACAATGAAACCGGGAACATCGACATTGATGACTGCGGCCTTGTCAGCGAGCGGCTGAGTCAGCGTCTGGACGAGGTGGACCCTATTCCTACCGCGTACTTCCTGGAGGTGTCGTCACCGGGAGCAGAGCGTCCGCTGCGCAAGGAAAGCGATTTTCGCAAGGCTGTCGGCAGGCATGTACATATCGTAACCAAGGAGCCGCTGGAAGGCTCAACCGTGTTCGAAGGGGAACTGGTATCCTTCGAGGACGGACAGCTGACAGTGAAAGAAGCGAAAAAAACCTACGTCATTTCCCTGGACCAAATCGACGCGGCCCGGATGGCCATCGTCTTCTAATCCCGCGGGTGTGTGTTCGTAAAGGAGGAGGCAACGAAAATCATGAACGCCGATTTTATTGAGGCATTGGAAGCCATTGAGAGAGAGAAAGGAATTTCCAAAGACGTGTTGATCGAGGCCATCGAAGCGGCCCTCATTTCCGGATACAAACGGAATTTCAATTCGGCGCAAAACGTTCGCGTAGACGTGAATCGCCACACCGGCCAGGTGCGTGTGTTTGCCCGCAAAACGGTCGTGGAGGAAGTGCTCGATCCNCGTCTGGAGATTTCTCTGGAAGCGGCGCAGGAGATTGATCCCAACTTCCGGCTGGATGACATCGTCGAGATCGAAGTGACGCCCCGCGACTTTGGCCGCATTGCCGCCCAGACCGCGAAGCAGGTGGTGACCCAGCGCATTCGCGAAGCAGAGCGCGGACTCATCTACAGCGAGTTCATCGAGCGGGAGGACGACATCATCACCGGTGTGGTCCAGCGCATGGATGCCCGCAACTACTACATTGACCTGGGCAAGGCGGAGGCAGTGATGCCGATCACGGAGAAAATGCCGACCGACGACTTCAAGCCCCAGGATCGGGTGAAAGCCTACATCATCAAAGTNGAAAAGACGACCAAAGGACCGCAGATCATCGTCTCCCGCACGCATCCCGGCCTGTTGAAACGGCTGTTTGAACTGGAAGTGCCGGAAATCTACGACGGCGTGGTGGAGATCAAATCCGTCGCACGTGAGGCCGGCGACCGCTCCAAGATCGCCGTCCATTCGATCAACCCCGACGTCGACCCGGTAGGCGCCTGTGTGGGGCCTAAAGGGATGCGCGTACAGACCATCGTCAACGAGCTGAAGGGCGAGAAGATCGACATCGTGCGCTGGTCGGAAGATCCCGCGGAATACGTGGCCAACGCGCTCAGCCCGGCCAAGGTGCTGCACGTGGAAGTGAACGCTGCCGAGAAAGTGACCCGCGTGATCGTACCGGATTATCAATTGTCGCTNGCAATCGGCAAGCGCGGTCAAAACGCCCGTCTCGCGGCCAAGCTGACCGGTTGGAAGATCGACATCAAGAGCGAGACACAGGCTGAACAGGAAGGCATCGCCTACCCGAAAGCGGGCGATGAGGGGGCTGACCTCGAATAGCCATGAAGCAAAAGAAAATTCCATTGCGGAAATGCATCGTGTGTCAGGAAATGTTTCCGAAAAAAGAACTGGTGCGCGTCGTGCGGACCCCGGACGAAGAGATTATCATCGATCCGACNGGCAAGGCAGCCGGGCGCGGGGCGTACGTGTGCCGTCAGGAAAGCTGTCTGAAGCCGGACACGTTTGCTTCGGGCAAGTGGAAAAAAGTGCTGGAACGCGCACTGAACATGTCCATCACCCAGGAAAAATACGACGCGTTCCGTGAGAAATGGCTGGAGATGATGGGACAATGATCCCCAAGGCAGCGCAAATGCTGGGGTTGGCCATGCGTGCACGCAAGGTGATATCCGGCGAGGAGCTGGTCGTTCAGGCAGTGCGAACCGGTCAGGCCAAGCTGGTGCTGCTCGCGGCCGACGCTTCTGCCAACACGACGAAGAAGGTACGTGACAAGTGCGCCTATTACGGTGTTCCGTGCGTAACGGCAGGCGACCGGTACGCGCTGGGGCACGCCATCGGCAAGGAAGGGCGTGTCACCGTAGCGGTTACGGACGGGAATCTGGCGGACAGCATACTGCGCCTGCTCACCTAATTCAGAAGGGGTGAAGATCACTTGAAGACTCGAGTGTATGAATACGCCAAACAGCATAACATGAGCAGCAAGGAAATCCTCAATTTGTTAAAGCGGCTGAACATAGAAGTGGCAAATCATATGAGTATCATGGATGAAGCAACGATCAAAAAAATTGAAGATCNCCTTGCCAAGCTGCGGAGCGGCGGCAAGCCGGAACAACAGCGGCCCGCCGGTCAGGCGGAGGCGAAGCCCAAACAGGAAGGCGACAAGAAGCGGACAGAGGAGTCGAAAGGGAAGCAAAAGCCTCAGCAGCAGCGTCGCAACGAACGCCCGTCTGATCGCGGAGCAAGCCGTCAGGGCGGCGGCCAGCGTGCCGACCAGCAGCGTCCGCAACAAGGAAAAAATCAGGGGAAGAATCAGGAGAGAAAACCGAGCGATATGAAAAGCCAATCCGCAAAACCATTTGATCGCAAGCAGCAGGTTGCCCAACATGAGCCAACGGTCAATGAACATGACGATCCGCGCGCAGGCGACGACTTTGAGGACAAGGTAAAAATCCCGCCCAAAGTTTCCCTGGAAAAGCGGGAAAAAATCAAAAAAGGTGCGGGCGGCAAGAAGGGATTCGACGACAGCAAGAAAAATCAGCCGTTCAAAGGCGGCAACAAACGTCAGGAGAACCGCAAGCAGGGGCGCGAACAGCAACAGCGCCAGCTGCCGGATCCGCCGTCCAAAATTACCTTCACCGAGTCGCTTACCGTCGCAGAACTGGCGAAAAAACTGCGCAGGGAACCGGCGGAAATCATCAAAAAGTTGTTTAATTTGGGNATCATGGCGACGATTAACCAGGATCTCGACCGCGATGCCATCGAGTTGATCTGCTCCGAGTACAACGTCGAAGTGGAAGAGAAGATCGTCATCGACGAAACCAACTTCGAGACGATTGAAGAAGTGGATAACCCGGCCGATCTGGTGGAACGTCCGCCGGTTGTCACCATCATGGGTCACGTCGACCACGGGAAGACCACCCTGTTGGACGCCATCCGCTCCACCAACGTCGTAGCGGGTGAAGCAGGCGGCATCACCCAGCACATCGGTGCGTACCAGGTGGAAGTCAAAGGGAAGAAAATTACGTTCCTGGACACCCCCGGCCACGCGGCGTTTACCACGATGCGTGCCCGCGGTGCGCAAATCACCGACATTACCATTCTCGTCGTAGCAGCGGATGACGGTGTCATGCCGCAAACCGTGGAAGCCATCAGCCACGCCAAGGCAGCAAACGTGCCGATCATCGTCGCCGTGAACAAAGTCGACAAGCCGGAGGCAAACGTCGAGCGCATCAAGCAGGAACTGACCGAGTATGGACTGGTGGCTGAAGAGTGGGGCGGCGACACCATTTTCTGCCCGATCTCCGCAAAACAGCGCATCGGCCTCGAGGAGCTGTTGGAGTACATCCTCCTCGTTGCCGAGGTGCAGGAGTTGAAAGCAAATCCGAACAAGCGCGCCCGCGGTACCGTCGTCGAGGCCGAANTGGACAAGGGGCGCGGACCGGTGGCAACCGTCCTGGTGCAGCATGGTACGCTTAAAGTCGGGGACCCGATCGTCGTGGGCACCGCNTATGGCCGCGTCCGTGCGATGGTAAACGACAAGGGACGCCGTCTGAAGGAAGCAGGACCGTCCACGCCAGTGGAGATTACCGGTCTGAATGACGTTCCGCAGGCGGGCGACCAGTTCATGGTCTTCGAAGACGAGAAAAAGGCCCGCTCCATCGGTGAAGCGCGCGCAGCCAAGCAGCGCGAATCGGAACGGCGCGCCAACACGCGCGTNTCCCTGGACGATCTGTTCCAGCACATTCAGGAGGGCGATGTGAAAGAGCTCAACCTGATCGTGAAAGCGGATGTGCAGGGCTCCGTGGAAGCGCTCCGCGGCGCGCTCGAGAAGATCGATGTGAACGGCACGCGNGTCAAGATCATTCACACCGGTGTAGGGGCGATTACGGAGTCCGACATCACCCTGGCCAACGCGTCCAACGCCATCGTGATCGGCTTCAACGTGCGTCCTGAGCCAAATGCCCGCAACATGGCGGAACAGGAGAAAATCGACATTCGCCTGCACCGCGTCATCTACAACGTCATCGACGAGATCGAGCAGGCGCTGAAAGGAATGCTGGACCCGGTCTACAAGGAGACCATCATCGGCCAGGCGGAAATCCGCGAAATCTTCAAGGTCTCCAAAGTGGGCAACATCGCCGGNTGCTACGTCACCGAGGGCAAGATTACCCGCGATGCTGGCGCCCGCGTGATCCGCGAAGGTGTGGTCATCTACGAGGGCAAGCTGGATACGCTCAAGCGGTTCAAGGATGATGTACGCGAAGTGATGAGCGGCTACGAGTGCGGNCTGACCCTGGAGCGCTTCCAGGATATCAAGGTCGGCGACGTGATCGAAGCCTTCATCATGGAGGAAGTGAAGCAGTAATGCTGGCGGGGGCGCGGATCGAACTGTTTCTGCCCGCCTGCCGCAATCTAAAGGAGAAACGGGCCATCGTCAAGAGCATACTTGGCAAGCTGCGGAGCCGCTTCAACGTCTCCGCGGCGGAGTTGGCCTGTCAAGAGCAGTGGCAGCGTACCGTGCTGGGTATCGCTGCCGTTGCTAATGAATGGTCGTTTTTGCAGGAACAAATCCAGGCGGCTGTCCGTCTGGTGGAAAACCATCCCGGCGTGGAGTTGATTCGCGCCGATACGGAATACTACGACTAACGCCAGCGGAGGTGACAGAAATGAACAAGACGAGGATGAGCCGGGTGGGCGAGGAGATCAAGAAAGAACTGAGCGTCCTCTTGCAGCGCGGCCTGAAGGACCCGCGCATCGGCTTCGTCACGGTAACGGATGTGGAAGTGACCAGCGATCTCCAGTTGGCCAAGGTGTTCGTCAGCATTTTCGGCGACGACGAACAGCGCAAGGCGTCCCTGGCCGGGCTGCAAAAGGCAAAGGGCTATCTGCGCACGGAGATCGGCCGGCGTGTAAAGCTGCGCCACGTGCCCGATTTCGTATTCAAACTGGATGAGTCGATCGATTACGGGAACCGGATTGAATCGATTCTCCGTGAAATCTCCACAGAAGGTGCCAAAGGAGACAAGCAGGATGACTGATTATCGCCGTGCCTTGGAGGAAGCGGTCCGGTTCCTGCGGGAACACGATCGCTTCCTGATTCTCTCCCACGTCAACCCGGACGGGGATGCGATCGGTTCTACACTGGCTGTGGCCGCAATGCTGGAACAGTTGGGAAAATCATACGTGCTCGTCAATGAGAGCGGCGCGCCGGACAAATTTTCATTTTTGCCCCGGTTTGAGCGGATTTGCAATCTTTCGCAAGATTTGGCCGGCGACACCTTTTCCGCNGTGATCGCGGTCGACTGCGCCGATGCGTCGCGAATGGGGGACGTGCGTCANCTGTTTGCCCCCGACGCCGCCCTGCTCAATATCGATCACCATCCCACCAACGACGCCTTTGGTGCGGTAAACGTCATTCGCACCGATGCGGCGGCCACGGCAGAGATTCTGTATGACCTGAACGAGGCGGCCGGGCTGCCGATCACCGAAGATTTTGCGCTCTGCATCTACACGGGACTTTTGACCGACACGGGCGGCTTCCGCTACTCCAACACGTCGCCGTACAACATGGAGATCGCCGCCCGCTTGCTGCGGTACGGCGTCAATCCGGGCGACGTGGCGGAGCGGTGTCTTGAAGTCATCACGCTGTCCCATGTCAAGCTGCTCAGGCAGGCGCTGCAGACGCTGCGCATGTCCCATGGCAACCTGGTGGCATCCGTTTTTGTTTCTCGCCAGGATTTGGAAAGTGNAGGGGCCGACCGGGAGGATGCCGGGGGACTGGTAAATTACTGCCGCAACATTGAAGGCGTGGAAGTAGGCGTGTCGTTTGTGGAAGCGGAGCCGGGGACGGTGAAGGTGAGCCTGCGGGCCCGCAGCCGCGTGGACGTGTCGGAGATCGCCAAGCAGCTGGGGGGCGGCGGCCACGCCAAAGCGGCAGGCTGCACGCTTCGCGGAACGCTGGCGGAGGCGCAGGAACGGGTGTGGAACGCCCTGGGGCAGGCGTTGGGAGTGAACGCCGATGNGTAACAAGTGGCATGGCGTCGTCGTGCTGGACAAGCCGGCCGGANTGACCTCCCACGATTGCGTGGCGCGTATCCGCCGCCTGTTTCGCACGAAAAAAGTGGGGCATGCCGGCACCCTGGACCCGGACGTGACCGGTGTGCTGCCTGTCTGTCTGGGGCATGCCACCCGCTTGGTGGAATACCTGCAGGACCTTCCGAAGCGCTACGATGTGGTGATGCGCCTCGGTTCCTCCACAACGACCGAGGACGCGGCCGGTGAACGGGTGGAACACGTGCCGGTCGACTCTGCGGAGATCACGACAGAGCGGCTGAATGACGTGTTCAGCCAGTTTCTGGGCGAGATCGAGCAGGTGCCGCCGATGTACTCTGCCGTCAAGATAAACGGCAAGCGGCTGTACCAATTGGCCAGAGAGGGCGAAGTGGTGGAGCGCCCCGCCCGCAAAGTGACGATCTACGAACTGGACCTGCACGACATCCGGCCGGACGGCGACGGCGTAGACGTGCACTTTTCCTGCACGTGTTCCAAAGGCACGTATGTGCGCACCTTGTGTGTTGACCTGGGACGAGCTCTGGGGTATCCTGCCCATATGAAGCAGTTGAGGCGCGTCAAAAGCGGCCCGTTTTCAGAAAGGGACGCCGTGGCGCTGGAGCTGCTGGAAGAAAAAAGCGCGGGCGGTGAGGATTTGTCCCCCTGGTTGGTCCCCTTGTCGCAAGCGGTCTCGTTCTTGCCGAGGTATCAGGTGCCGCCNGAGCGGACAAAAGCGGTGCTGAACGGTNTGTCCACCGCTCTTCCCGGCGTGAAGGCGGAAGAGGGCAGCCTGATCTGCCTGTTTGCAGGCGAACAGCTGCTAGGCATTCACCGCGTCTGCCGCGGCCCCAAAGGTCTTTTTGCCAAGGCTGAAAAAGTCTTTCCCACCGAGGTGTAAACGTGAAAACGATATCCTTGACGTATCCACTGCCGCGGGATTTGCAGCCGGACCCCTGCGCCATTGCCCTGGGGTATTTTGACGGCGTNCATATCGGCCATCGNCGCGTGATTCAGAAAGCGATCGACACGGCCAAGATGAACGGATGGAAAAGCGCGATCATGACCTTCGATCCCCATCCGCGCGAGGTGCTGGGGCAGACCGGGTACAGCCAGTATCTCACCCCGCTGGCGGATAAGCTGGAACAACTGGAAAAGATGGGCGTAGATCTGACCTACGTGATGCGTTTTGACATCGCCTTCGCGGCCGTCTACCCGGAGGACTTCATNGCCGAGTGCCTGCTGCCGCTCAACTGCCGCCATGTGGTCGTCGGGTTTGACTACACGTTTGGCTACCGCGGCATGGGTACTGCACAGACGCTGCTGGCATCAAGCGAGGGACGGTACGGCATCGACATCGTCGGACCGGTCAACCGGTTGGGCGAAAAAGTGAGCAGCACGATCATCCGTGAGTATCTGCACCATGGCAACGTGGAGCAGACCCGTCTGCTGCTCGGACGGCCGTACAAGATCAGGGGCGTGGTCGTCCACGGCGACAAGCGCGGCCGCACGATCGGCTTCCCCACAGCCAACGTGCGCCTATCACGCCCGTATCTGATCGGGAAAAACGGGGTGTACGGCGTCCGTTTCAACGTGGACGGGCAAAGCTACCGGGGCGTGATGAACGTGGGCATCAAGCCGACGTTTGAGCTGGAGAAGAAGGAAAAGTCGCTGGAAGTGCACATTTTTGACTTCCAGGGAGACCTGTACGGAAAAGAAGTGGAAGTGGAATTTCTGTTCTTCATCCGCGACGAGCAAAAATTCTCCGGTGTGGACGCGCTGATCGCACAAATTCGGGAAGATGTGGAGTACGCCAAGCGGAAGTTTGCCGAGGCGAACGTGTAAATCTTTTCTTTGCTTTTCCATGAGCGGTATGCTATAATTCAAAACGTTGTACAGATAACCGCAGCTTGGCTGTCCGACACTCACCGGCGGCAGACTCGGCTGACGGGGATAGACAAGAGGGAGGTGAGTCATGATGGCACTGTCTCAAGAACGCAAAGCTCAACTGATTCAAGAGTTCCGCACGCATGAGAACGACACTGGTTCTCCGGAAGTTCAGATCGCTATCCTGACCGAAAACATCAACAACCTGAACGAACATCTGCGCGTTCACAAGAAAGACCACCACAGCCGTCGTGGTCTGCTGAAGATGGTTGGTCAGCGCCGCAATCTGTTGAACTACCTGAAAGAAACGGACATTCAGCGCTATCGCGTACTGATTGACCGTCTCGGTCTGCGTCGCTAATGACATCAGTTGGAAAGCGGGTTCATCCCGCTTTTTCTGCTGTCTGCGCCTCTTTCCGCCAGCGGGGTGACGTTACGAGCTGCAGACCAGTCGCTTCTCGGCGATCCTGCGCCCGGCGACCGCTGGCGAAACTCCATTCTTCCCGTGCAACTGGCACAGGGTGCCATTTAATTTTCAAACAGGCAGGAAATAATACATATAGGTAGAAAAAGATTGTATACGTGTCACTACGTCGTGAAGGAGGACTGCTAGCAACATGGAGCAACAATACCGTACATACGACTTTGACCTGGCAGGCCGCAAACTGACGCTGGAATTCGGCAAGATGGCCAAGCAGGCACAAGGTTCGGTTTTGGTTCGGTACGGCGATACGGCGATTCTCTCCGCTGTGACGGTATCCAAGGAAGCAAAGCCGATTGACTTTTTCCCGCTGACCGTCAACTACGAGGAGCGCCTGTATGCAGTCGGGAAAATTCCCGGAGGGTTTATCAAACGGGAGGGACGTCCCAGCGAAAAGGCGATTTTGGCCAGCCGCCTGATTGACCGTCCGATTCGTCCGNTGTTCCCCGAGGGGTTCCGCAATGAAGTCCAGGTGGTAAACACGGTGCTGTCCGTTGACCAGGACTGCTCGCCGGAGATCGCTGCGATGATCGGTACGTCGGCTGCGCTGTGCGTATCGGAAATTCCGTTTAACGGCCCCATTGCCGGCGTGATCGTCGGGCGCGTAGACGGCCAGTTCGTGATCAACCCGACCGTCGAACAGATGGAAAAGAGCGACATTCATCTGGTCGTGGCCGGTACGCGCGACGCCATCAACATGGTGGANGCGGGAGCCGACCAGGTGCCGGAAGAAGTGATGCTGGAAGCGATCATGACCGGTCACGAGGTCATCAAGGAACTGGTCGCATTCCAGGATCAGATCGTCGCCGAGATCGGCAAGGAAAAAATGGAAGTCGTGCTGCATGAAGTGGACCCGGAGATTGACCAGGCTGTCCGCAGCTATGCCGAAGCCCGGTTGAAGGAAGCGATCCGCATCGAGGAGAAGCAGGCGCGCTACGACGCAATTGACGCAATTAAGGAAGAAACGCGTCAGCACTTTGCCGAGCTCAATCCGGAGACGTATCCGGAACAGGAAGCGATGATCAACGAGGTGCTGCACAACATCGTCAAGGAAGAAGTGCGCCGCCTGATCACCGAGGAGAAAATCCGGCCGGATGGACGGGCCCTCAACGAAATTCGTCCGCTGTCCAGCGAAGTGGGCCTGCTGCCTCGCACGCACGGTTCCGGGCTGTTCACACGGGGCCAAACGCAAGCGCTCAGCGTATGTACGCTCGGTGCGCTGGGGGATGTGCAGATCCTGGACGGATTGGGTCTGGAAGAGTCCAAACGCTTCATGCACCACTACAATTTCCCGCCGTACAGTGTAGGGGAAGCACGTCCGTTGCGGGCACCGGGACGCCGCGAGATCGGGCACGGAGCGCTGGGCGAGCGGGCGATCGAACCGATCATCCCGTCTGAGAGCGAGTTCCCGTATACCATCCGGCTTGTTTCCGAGGTGATCGAATCCAACGGNTCCACCTCCCAGGCGTCGATTTGCGCCAGCGTGTTGGCTCTGATGGATGCAGGCGTGCCGATCAAGGCGCCGGTTGCCGGTATCGCGATGGGGCTGATCATGGGCAACGACGGCAAGACCTTCTCCATCCTGACTGACATCCAGGGCATGGAAGACCATCTCGGCGACATGGACTTCAAGGTGGCCGGTACGGAAAAAGGGGTTACCGCCATTCAGATGGACATCAAGATTTCCGGCATCAACCGGGAGATTCTGCAGCAGGCGCTGGAACAGGCTCGCGAAGGACGGCTCGTGATTCTCAAGCACATGATGGAAACGATCTCCGCACCGCGGCCGCAGCTTTCTCCATACGCGCCGAAGATTATCACGATGCAGATCAATCCGGACAAGATCCGCGAAGTGATCGGTCCCCAAGGACGCGTCATCAACAAGATCATCGACGAAACGGGCGTCAAAATCGACATCGAACAAGATGGTCGCATCTACATCGCCTCGGTCGATCAGGAAGCCAACCTGCGTGCGAAACAGATCATCGAAGACCTGGTTCGCGAGGTAACCGTTGGCCAGACCTATCTGGGCACCGTGAAGCGCGTGGAAAAATACGGGGCGTTCATCGAACTGTTTGCCGGCAAGGAAGGTCTCTGCCACATTTCCCAACTGGCGGAAGAACGGGTCGCCAAGACCGAAGATGTCGTNTCCATCGGCGACAAAGTGCTCGTCAAGGTTACGGAAATTGACGACCAGGGCCGGATCAACCTGTCCCGCAAGGCCGTGCTGAAGGAACAGGCGGCACAGCGTGCGGCTGCTAAAGCAGAATAACTTACAAGCAAAAGGCTTCGTCACTCGAAGGTATCTTCGCGTACGGAAGCTTTTTCTTTTTGCGTTTTGCNTTTTGCCAACCACGTCGTCTGCACACGGACATCTCTGTTTTGACAGGGATGTTCTTTTTTCGTCTAACCGTTTTTCTCCATACATACACTGGACAAAGAAAGGTTGTACGGCAGAGAAGGAAGGGGGCAACCCTCATGGGTCAAAAGGCAAAACGCTTGTGGTTTATGGGAGGGGGTGCGGTCCTCCTGTTCTTTGTTCTCAGCAACGGTCCGATCGATCAGTACGTTGACACGGTCAAGCGCCAGACCGTGCAGGCAGCGCTTTCCCTGGAAGGGGATGAACGGCTGCGCGCCCTGATCGATCAGTGGAAACAGGGACGGGAAGAGGCACCGATCAATGCCCGGATCGACCCCATCTGGAAAGCGATTCCCGGTTACAACGGACGCGTCGTNGACGTCGAGGCATCCCTGGCCAACATGAAGCGGTCCCGCACGCCAGGCCCGGAGTCGCTGGTGTACAAGGAGGTCCCTCCGGCGGTCACGCTGGAACAATTGGGTGCGCACCCCGTTTACCGGGGGAACGAAAAAAAGCCGGCCATTTCGTTTATGATCAATGTTGCCTGGGGCAACGAGTATCTCGATACCATCCTGGACACGCTGGACAAACACGGGGTGAAGACCACGTTTTTCCTGGACGGGTCGTGGGTCAAACGCTTCCCGGAATGGGCGAAAAAGATTGCTGCCCGGGGTCACGAGATCGGCAACCACGCATACTCCCACCCCGACATGAGCCGGTTGGGCCGTGAGCGCATTCGCCAGGAAATCGGCCGCACACAGGAGGTGATCCGCCATACACTAGGGGTAACACCTGTGCTGTTTGCCCCTCCCTCCGGTGCGTTCAATCAAGCGGTCGTCGACATCGCCCGCCACGACTTCCAGATGACGACCATCCTCTGGACAGCGGACACGGTTGACTGGCAAAAGCCGTCGGTNGACGTGCTGATTCGGCGGATCGAGCCCAAAATGGGCAACGGAGTACTGGTTCTGATGCACCCGACCGCGCCCACGGCAGCAGGGCTGGATACGTTGATCAGGATGGCGAAGCAAAAGGGATTGGTCCCCACCACCGTTTCTGGAGTGATTTCCAGCCGGCGCTTGCCCTGAAAGTGCAAGACAATGGGATCATTTATTGTGGAGTCAAGGGAATTTTGCTATAGTTAGACGTGTTTACAAGAGAGTCCCGAAGCGGATAGAGACAGATAGACAACCGAGGAGGATTTGTGTGATTCAACGGCATACATGTGAAAACGGTCTGCGGATCGTGACGGAGAAGATTCCTTCCGTGCGTTCCGTTGCACTGGGCATCTGGGTGGGGACCGGCTCCAAATACGAAACAAAACAGGACAACGGCATTTCCCATTTTCTGGAACACATGTTTTTCAAGGGGACCACATCCCGTTCGGCAAAGGAAATTGCCGAAACCTTTGACGAAATTGGCGGCAATGTGAATGCCTTTACCTCCAAGGAGTACACCTGCTACTACGCGCGGGTGCTGGACCAGCATGCCCCGATAGCGCTTGACGTGTTGGCGGACATGTACTTTCACTCCGTATTTGACGAGGAGGAGCTGGAAAAGGAAAAAAACGTGGTGATCGAAGAGATCAGCATGTACGAGGATACCCCGGACGATCTGGTGCATGATCTGATTGCCCGCGCCAGCTTCGCTGACCATCCGCTGGGGTCCCCCATTCTCGGCACGGATGAGGTGCTGCGAGCGCTCAAACGTGACGATTTGATCAATTACATTGAACGTCGTTATTTGCCGACCAATACTGTGGTGACGGTGGCGGGCAATTTTGACGACTCCCTGATCGAAGAAATCAAACGGCGCTTCTCTGCGTTTCAGCGTCATGCCCAGCAAATGGACGTGGCCCAACCTGTGTTCGCGGCCAACGCGTTAGCGCAGCACAAGGCCACGGAGCAGGCGCACCTGTGCATTTCGCTGCCTGGTTATCCGGTCGGACACGAGGAGATATACTCGCTCATTCTGCTCAACAACGTGCTCGGCGGCAGCATGAGCTCCCGGCTGTTCCAGGAAATCCGCGAAGAACGCGGGCTTGCGTACTCCGTCTATTCGTACCACTCTTCATACAAAGAGACGGGTACCTTCACGATTTACACCGGGACGGCGCCGGAGNAGGTCGGGCAAGTCTTTGACATCGTCGCCCACGTGCTGCGGGACGTTGCTGAAAACGGCATTACCGACAAGGAACTGAACAAGGGCAAGGAGCAGTTGAAGGGCAGCCTGATGCTCAGCCTGGAAAGCACCAACAGCCGCATGAGCCGGCTGGGCAAAAACGAGCTGCTGCTGGGGCGCCACCTCACACTGGATGAGATTCTCGCCAAGATCGACCGCGTCTCCCATGAGTCGGTCCACGCCGTGGCACGCGAATTGTTCCGCTCCAAACTGGCGCTGGCGATGGTGAGCCCGCTGGACGGTTTCCCGGCCAATGTGAAAAGCGATATTCTCCTGTAGAAAGGGAGGACAAAAAATCCGGCATAGGCCGGATTTTTTCGTATAAGCATGGTGATGACGGGCTGGTGCCCAAACACGGGAAAGATCTGCCGGCGAATGACTGCGGCGGTTCGGAACAAAGGGGGAGACGGCATGCGCTTGAGCGAGTTTGGCGGCAAGGAGATCATCGGGCTGGACAACGGGGAACGGCTGGGCGTGATCGGCGACGCGGATCTGGAGATCAATACGGAGACGGGACAAATCCGTTCGATCATCATACCGCAAGGCGGCTTTTTCGCTTTGGGGAAACGGCGCGAGGACATCGTGATCCCTTGGGAGGCGATCGTCAAAATCGGTCCTGACATGGTGATCATCCAAATGCACAGACGAGAGCCGCAAGCCTCTGAAAAGTAGGGTGAGTGTAACCGAACCTATAAACGGCGAATAGGATGGGGGTAGACCGCAACGATTTCCGTTATCTTTTTCACACGGAAAAACCTTTGCGTTTCGAATCGATTGCAGTAAAATGTGTGGAAAGGGGAACGCAGCATGCTAACGGGCATACATGTTGCCTTTATCGGCGGCGACGCCCGCCAGTTGGAAGTCATCAAGCGGTGCATACAACTGGATGCCAGCGTCACGTTGATTGGCTTTGACAACCTGGAAAGCATCTTCACCGGGGCAACGAAGAGACCATTANCATGCGATGTGTTGCGAGACGTGGATGCCCTCATCTTGCCCGTGGTCGGTACTGATGACGACGGTTACGTGGAAAGCATCTTCTGCTCCAAGCCGCTGCGGCTTTTGGAAGAGCACGCAGCCAGCTTGCAGAAGCACTGCGTCGTGTACACCGGCATGGCGAAGCCCTATCTGAGACAACTGCTGGCAGCCTCGCAGATTACGNTGGTGGAACTATTAGATCGTGATGATGTTGCCATCTACAATTCCATCCCGACGGTGGAGGGAGCGTTGATGATGGCAATTCAACATACGGACATTACGATTCACGGATCACAGGCCATCGTGCTCGGATTGGGGCGGACAGGCATGTCCATGGCGCGGGCGCTGCATGCGCTGGGCGCCCGCGTCAAGGTGGGGGCGAGACGTCAGGAACACTTGGCACGCATTTATGAAATGGGGCTTACCCCTTTTCATTTCAGCGAATTGAAGCAGCAGGTGACCAATGCCGATTTTATATTCAACACCGTGCCTCATCTTGTCCTCACAGCGGAAGTGATTGCCCAGATGCCGCANACGGCATTTATCCTGGACCTGGCGTCGAAGCCGGGGGGCACTGATTTTCGCTATGCAGAAAAACGAGGCATCAAAGCGCTGCTCGCTCCCGGATTGCCTGGAATCGTCGCACCGAAGACCGCCGGAAAGATCATGGCTCAAACGCTGTCTCGTCTAATTGCGGAACAAACGATCACCAGGGGGANTCAACATGAGTAAACTGAAGGGAAAGACCATTGGTTTCGGTTTGTCCGGTTCCCACTGCACGTTAGACGAGACGATGCCGCAGATCAAACGGCTGGTGGACGCAGGCGCGAGAGTGATCCCGATCGTCTCACAAACGATCATGACGACGGATACGCGCTTTGGCACTTCGGAAAGCTGGCAGCGCAAGTTGGTGGAGATTACGGGGGAATCGCTGATCGCTTCGATTCCGGAGGCAGAACCGCTGGGGCCGTCGANGCTGCTGGACGTGATGGTGATCGCCCCCTGCACAGGCAGCACGACCAGTCGTCTGGCCAACGCAATCACNGACAGTCCGGTGTTGATGGCAGCCAAGGCGACGATGCGCAACTTGCGTCCGGTCGTCATCGCCATCTCCACCAATGACGGTCTGGGCTTGAATGCAGCCAACATCGCCAAGCTGCTCGCGGCGAAAAACATTTACTTTGTTCCGTTTGGACAGGATGCGCCGGAGAAAAAGCCCAATTCGCTTGTCGCCCGCATGGATTTGATCTTGGAGACGTGTGAAGCTGCTTTGGAAGGCCGACAGTTGCAACCCTTGTTGATAGAAAGATACAACTATTCGTAACAACTGAAAAGCGATTTGGAGGAGAGTAAAAGATGGCGAACCAACTGACCTACACCGTCGCTGTGGTCGGCGCGACCGGCGCAGTCGGACAGCAAATGATCAAGATTCTCGAGGAGCGCGACTTTCCGATCAAGCAGTTGAAACTGCTCGCTTCCGGACGTTCCGCCGGCAAGACCGTCCGCTTCAAGGGACAGGACGTCGTCGTGGAAGAGGCAACGCCGGACAGCTTTGCCGGAGTGGATTTCGCCTTGTTCAGCGCCGGCGGGGCGGTCAGCAAGGAACTGGCTCATCACGCCGTGCGTCACGGTGCCGTGGTAATTGACAACACCAGCGCGTTTCGAATGGACCCGGACGTGCCGCTCGTCGTGCCGGAAGTGAACATGGAGGCCGCGTTCAAGCACAAGGGGATCATTGCCAATCCGAACTGCTCGACGATTCAGATGGTAGCCGCTTTGAAACCCTTGTATGATCGATATGGAATAGATCGCATCATCGTCTCCACGTATCAGGCCGTTTCCGGCGCGGGTGCATCTGCCATTCAGGAGCTGTTGACGCAGACCCGCGACGTTCTGGACGGCAAGCAGCCGGAGTGCAAGGTGCTGCCTGTCGGCAAGCTGCCGGTGCATCACCCGATCGCCTTTAACGCCATTCCGCAAATCGACGTGTTCACGGACAACGGCTTCACCTACGAGGAGATGAAAATGGTCAACGAGACCAAAAAGATCCTCGGTGACGACAGTGTGCTGGTTTCCGCCACGTGCGTGCGCATTCCGGTCGTCTACGGCCACAGCGAAGCCGTCTACGTGGAGCTGAAACAGGACTACGATCTGGACGAAGTGAAGTCTCTGCTGGAACAGGCGCCTGGCATCGTGCTGGTGGATCAGCCCGAAGAGCAGCGTTATCCGCTGGCGACCGATGCAGCCGGCAAGCTGGACGTGTTTGTTGGTCGGGTAAGACGCGACCTGCATCACCCCCGCGGCCTGCACATGTGGATCGTTTCCGACAACTTGCTCAAAGGTGCGGCATGGAATACGGTACAAATCGCTGAAGAACTCATCAAAGCACGAGCATAGGGGAGAGGTTTGTGAAAATTCTCGTCCAGAAGTTCGGCGGTTCTTCCCTGACGACGGAAGAGTGCCGAATGAGGGCTATTACGCATATGGAACGAGCGCTCGACGAAGGCTATGCCCTCGTCGTCGTCGTGTCTGCAATGGGGCGCAAAGGTGACCCGTATGCGACCGACACGCTCTTGCAGTTGATTCGCAACAACGGCAACCGCCTGCCCCGCAGGGAGACGGACCTGCTCATGCACACCGGAGAGATCATCTCCGCCACCGTGATGTGCAGCATGCTGAACGCGCGCGGCATCAAGTCCACAATCCTGACGGGCGGGCAGGCCAACATCGTCACGACAGACGAGTTTACCAACGCCCAGATTGAATCGATTGATCCCGGCCGGATTCGCAAGGAACTGGAAGCGGGGAACGTGGTCATCGTTCCCGGTTTTCAGGGGCGCACGGCTGATTGGGAGATTACCACGCTGGGGCGGGGCGGCAGCGACACCACGGCGACAGCGCTTGGTGTCGCCCTCCGCGCCGAAAGGGTGGACATTTTTACTGACGTAAACGGCATCATGACGGCTGATCCGCGGATTGTCGAAGAAGCGCAGCCGCTCAGCACGGTGACGTATACGGAAATTTGCAACATGGCCCACCTGGGGGC
>JGI25329J36429_1000734_pt1 | contig 19191 bp, 18 predicted proteins | sample HigsolmetaAR204D_FD_36429 | JGI IMG/M metagenome (IMG submission 36429)
TTGAGAAACCACCCCTCAAGTCGAATACGTTGAGGGGTGGTTTTGTTGTTGAATATGAAGGACAACTTCCGTTGTGCGTGAAAGCGGCCCGTCCTGATACGCCGACTGCGGCCGCTCTATGCGTTTGGCGTGCGCCTGTACCGGTCGGCGGGCGGGCGGATGCCGGTATACGCCTGCACCAGCACCCGATCGTACCGCTCCGACGCCCCCGGCGACGGTCGGCTCAACCAAGTGCCCAGCATCGCGCCGAGGAACCCGAGCGGAATCGAGACCAGGCCCGGATTGGCCAGGGGAAACAGCGGTTCGGCCAGAATCATGCCGTGCTCGGGATGCATTACCGACGGGCCGAGACTGACGAGCAGGAGCGAAGCCACAACACCGGTGATGACTCCGGCGATCGCTCCCTGCACCGTAAACCGCCTCCAGTACAAGGTAAACAGGATCATCGGCAGGTTGGCCGAAGCCGCCACAGCAAAAGTGAGCGCCACGAGAATCGCCACGTTCATCTTCTCCGCACCGATCGCCAGCCAGATGGAGACGAAGCCGACAGCGACGGACGACGCCTTGGCGACCAGCACCTGCTCCCGTTCGGAAGCCTGCCCGCTGCGGACGATGTGGCTGTAGACGTCGTGGGCGAACGCGGAAGACGCGGCGAGCACCAATCCGGTCACGACTGCCAGTATCGTGGCGAAGGCGACGGCCGAGATGTAGGCCATCAGGAATTCGCCCCCCAGCGCATCAGCCAGCAGCGTCACCGTCAGATTTCCCCCAAACCCGGCCTGATTCAGGGTCTGCCAGCCGATAAACGCGCACGCGCCGAATCCCAGCAGAATGGTCATCAGGTAAAACGCCCCCATGATCCAGGTGGCCGTGATGATCGACTTGCGCGTGGTGACTGCGTCCTTCACCGTAAACAGCCGGGCGATGATGTGCGGCAGGCCGGCCGTGCCCAGGATCAGCGCCAGATGCAGCGAAAGGATGTCCAGCGGCTTGACGTACTGGTTGCCCGGATAGAGGTACCGCTCCCCGAACGGAGTAGCCGTGCTGACGTAATCAAACAGCGCTGCCAGGCTCCAGTCAAAGCGGGCCAGCACGATCATGGAAACGATGCAGGTCCCCGTCAGGAGCAGAATGGCCTTGATAATCTGCACCCAGGAGGTGGCCTCCATCCCGCCAAAGACGACGTAGATCGTCATCAGGCTGCCCACCACCATCACCGCGGTCTTGTACTCGATGTCAAACAGGTGGTGGATCAGCGCTCCCGCCCCCACCAGTTGAGCGATCATGTAAAAAATCGTGATCAGCAGTGTCGTGCAGGCGATCACCCCGCGCAGCCCTTTGCTGTCAAAGCGAACGGCGATCGCGTCGGCCAGGGTGTATCGCCCCAGGTTGTGCAGCGGTTCCGCGATCAAAGACAGCATCACCAGATAGGAGACGAAAAATCCGATCGCGTAGAGAAAGCCGTCAAATCCGTACAGGGCGATTGTACCCGCAATGCCGAGGAAAGACGCAGCGCTCATGTAGTCTCCCGCGATGGCTACGCCGTTCTGCAAACCGGTCAGACGGTTGCCCGCAGCGTAGAACTCACGCGGGTTGACCGCCCGCCTGGCTGCCGAATACGTGATGAACAGCGTGCCGATAATGACGCTGCAAAAGAAAATCACCGCAGACATGCCAGCCTCCACTTCCGCCTGAATGGCAAAGAAGCCGGGGCGTACACCCCAGCATCTCCAGTTTCCTGTATACTTATCCGCGGGCTATGCCGTTTCCTTCATGCCCGTATTGGCCTTGACCAGAATTTCTTCAAATTTGGCGTCGTCCCGCGAGGAGGAAAAGTACGTGCCGATCCATGCGGCCAAAAAGCCCAGCGGGATGGAGACGATGCCCGGATTGCTGAGCGGGAAGAGCGCTTCGCCGACGAGAATCGCCTTGCCCGGCTCCGGATGCCAGACGTTCGGGCTGAGGGCGACCAGGATCAGGGAGCTGAACAGCCCCACCAGCATGCCGGTCACCGCTCCCGTCGTGTTAAAGCGGCGCCAGTAAATGGTGAAGATGATCACCGGCAGGTTGGCGCTGGCTGCCACCGCAAACGCGAGCGCCACGAGAAAGGCGACGTTCAGCTTTTGCGCGAACAAGGCAAGCAGGATGGAGATGACAGCCACGCCGACCGACGCCCACTTGGCCGCCAACATCTGCTCGCGCTCCGACGCTTTGCCCTGCCGGATCACGTGGCTGTAAAAATCGTGCGCAAAGGCGGACGCAGCCGACAGGACCAGCCCCGCCACCACAGCCAGGATCGTGGCGAAGGCGACGGCGGAGACAAACGCGAACAGGAAGTTCCCCCCGAGGTACTGCGCCAGCAGCGGAGCGCCCATGTTGCCCGCCGGGTCCATGTTGTCCTGCCCGACGAACGCAGCCGCACCAAAGCCCAGGAAAATGGTCATGACGTAGAAAATGCCGATGATCCAGGTGGCGTACACTACCGACTTGCGCGCGGTCGGCGCATCCTTCACGGTAAAGAAGCGAATCAGGATGTGCGGCAGGCCGGCCGTGCCCAGCACCAGCGCCAGGTTGAGCGAGATCGTGTCCAGCCCGTCCTTGAACTTGTTGCCGGGATGGAGAAACTTCTCGCCCANCGGCGTTGCCGTCTGCATGTGTTCAAACATGGCCGTAAAGCTGAAGCCAAATTTGGCNAACACCATCAGTGAGATGATGAACGTGCCGGCCATCAACAGCACCGCCTTGACGATCTGCACCCAGGAAGTGGCGGTCATCCCGCCGAAGACCACGTACACCGTCATCAAGGCGCCGACGATCAGCACGGACGTGGTGTATTCCAGCCCGAGCAAAAGTTTGATCAGCGCGCCGGCCCCCACCAACTGCGCGATCATGTAAAAAATGGAGATGGCGACGGAGTTGAGCGCNGCNACGCCGCGAATCTGCTTGTTGTTGAAGCGCGCCGCAATCATGTCCGCCATCGTGTACTTGCCCAGATTTCGCAGCGGTTCGGCCACCAGGTACAGCACGACCAGGTACGCGACGAGAAANCCGATGCTGTAGAAAAAGCCGTCGAAGCCNGACAGCGCGATCATCCCGGCGATGCCGAGGAACGAAGCTGCCGACATGTAGTCGCCGGCGATCGCCAGGCCGTTCTGCCATCCGGTCAGGCCGCCCCCGGCGGTGTAAAATTCGCTGGTCGTATTGGTTCGCTTGGAAGCGTAGTAGGTGATGATGAGCGTCAAGATGACAATGGCCAGAAACAGCAAAAACGCGGTTACGTTCATACCTGTTTCCCTCCCGTCTCCTGTTTGATCTGTTCCACCATCCGGTCAAACTCTTCCGAACGCTTGGTGTAGATGATACANAGCGTCCAGGTCATGATGAACTGGGCAAAAGCAAATACCCATGCCCAGGTGATCACCCCGATAGCGGGACGGTTCAGGACTTCAAAGTAAGAGGTCATGATNGGGAGGGTGAAATAGAACACGAAGAAAAAAATGGAATAAGGCAGAATGAAAGCTTTTTTTCGCCTCAGCAGTTCCTTGAAGGCGGCGGAACGGCTTACGGCCGTGTAGTCAATCGACTGCGGCTTCGACTTTCCTTGGACCGCCGGGCTCGTATTTCCCATTGGAACTCCCCCTCTTGCAAATGTGGCGCCTACTGGATTGTAAGCGCTTCCTTTAGTTTTTTACAGTTTACAAAAAAATATCAATATTGCGTATATTTTTGCGTATCTTGCACAATCTCGTGCGCCACATGCACAAAACGAGGAATCAGCGCAGGCAACCTTTACCCTTCCAAGCGTTTCAGCAGGTCTTTTGCCGCCGTGCGGGAGACGGGTACGCGCACTTTTTTCGGTCCTTTCAATATCAGGTTGTACGCCCCGTTGAACCATGGCTCCAGCTCGCTGACGTACTGCAGGTTGACCAGGTAGCTCTTGTGCGTGCGGAAAAAGGAATGGGCTTGCAGCTTTTCCTCCAACTGCTGCAAGGTCATCCGGGTGGTGTACACCTCTGTCTCCGTGCAGATGCGCACTACCCGATCGTCCCGAACGGCGTACATGATCGCGGCCGGATCGATCACCACCAGCCGGCTGCTCTCTTCCACAATCAGCTTGGAGACTTTTCCCGCCTGCGGCCCGGATGTCTCCGCGAGCCGCTTGCGCACGCGCTGCAGTGTTTCCCGCAGACGTTGGGGTTCCGTCGGCTTCAGCAGGTAATCGACGGCATTCAGCTTGAACGCTTCCACCGCGTAGTCCTCGTGGGCGGTCGAAAAGACCAGCAGCGGGCGATCCTTGCGCGCCGCCAGCATGCGGGCTGCCTGATCCCCCTCCAGTTCCGGCATTTTGATGTCCAGAAACACCACGTCCGGGTCGTGCTCTTCCACCAGGCGCAACAGTTCCCTGCCATTGGAGGCACAGGGCAGGAGTTCTACGTCGCTTTCCTGCTGAAGCAGGTAGGTCAGCTCTTCCCGAGCCAGGTGTTCGTCTTCGGCTATCATGACACGAATGACCATCTAGGCATCCTCTCCTCCTCTGTGAGGTATGAAAAAGGTGATCCGGCTGCCCCCCTCCGGTTTGTTGGCAAAACGCAGACGGGCTGATTGGCCGAGCAGGCTGACCAGCCGCTGGTTGACGTTGTAGACGCCGATCCCGTTTCCGTCGCGGCTCTCCAGCGGCATCNCGCCCAGCTTGTCCAGGATGTCCGCGGGGATGCCCGCACCGTTGTCCTCGATGACCACGGCCACCCGTCGTCCGTCCTGCTTTACACGCACCTCGATCTCCCCGCCGCTGGTCTTGCCCCGCAGGCCGTGGTGAATGCTGTTCTCCACGAGCGTTTGCAGCGTTCCCGGCGGGATCAGCGCTTCTTCGACTCCGTCGTCCGCCTCACAGCGGACGACAAACTGTTCCGCAAAGCGAATGTTGATGATCTCCAGATATGCGTTCAAGTGATTCAGTTCCTGTCCGACGGTGACCAGCGGGCTCGCCGTCAGCTTCAGGTTGAGGCGCATGAACACGCCGAGCTGGATCGTCATGTGCCGCGCCAGATCGGGATTGATCCGAATCAGGGTGACGATGGAATTGAGTGTGTTGAACAGAAAATGCGGCTGAATTTGCGCCTGCAGCATCCTGAGCTCCGCATCCTTCATCAGCCCTTTCATTTTCTCAGCCAGGGTCAGCGTCAGCTGATTGGACAGCAGGTTGCCCAGTCCTTTGGCCAGTGCTTCCTGCACCTTGCCGATCTGTTGGGGACGGCGAAAATACAGCTTGATCAATCCGACCACGCTGTCCCCTTCCCGGATCGGCACCACCACTGCCGCTTGCAGCGGACAGTGCTTTTGCCCACAGGAGACGCTCTCACGGGTAAGTCCCGTCTCGATACCGCCGCTGAACATCGCCCGCCGGTCCAGATCGCTTCCGATCGGCTCGCCGGGCAGGTGGTGATCCGCTCCGGCACCGACGTGGGCGAGCAGGCGCTCCCGGTCGGTGACCGCCACAGCAGCCGCCTTCGTCTCCCGCAGTAGCAGCTGGGCGGCGGCTTGAGACGTCTGCGGCGTCAGGCCCTGCTTGAGATGCGGCAGAATCCGCTCGGCAATGGTAAAGGCCCGTTCCGCTTCCGTCGCGGCGGAGCGCTCCTCCTCTTTCAGGGCGACGTGAATCATCGTGGTAAAGATGGCGATGGAGATGCTGTTGGTCAACACCATGGGAATGCCGATCAGATTGACGACAGTCCGAACCAGCTCGGGAGGATGTGCGAAAATCAGCAGCAGCGACATTTGGATGATGGGGGCGAACATGCCGATAAACAGCGCTTTGGCGGGAGAGATTACCCGCTCCTGGGAAAAAAAGCGCGCCACGTAACCGGCGAAGAGACCGGTGATCGGCACGGATAGTCCCGCCGGCCAGGCGGCAAATCCACCCAGGCTGTAGAGATGAGCTCCGGCGATCAAGCCCGCTCCCAGTCCCACCAACGGCCCGCCCAACAGCCCGCCGATCACCACGCCCACCAGGGTGGAGTTGGCGATCGCTTCATCGGACTGCAGGGAAAAGATCCAGAAAGCGGGGTGGTACACCTCCTCCCGCACCACCACGCCCGCATAGGTGCCGGCCATTCCGAACAGGCCAAACAACAGCGAATACGCAATCGACGTCCCGAGGTGAACGTCCCGGTCCAGCAGNTGGCGAAACAGCGGGATGCGCGTCAGAATAAAGGCGAGCGTAAGCAATATCCCCATCCGCTCAATCAACAACAGCGTCAACTGTTCCACTGCGCCATCCCTCCGCAACTCTCTCCATCTGTTAACAATTCCGCTTTCGCTTTTGCTTTCCCTGCTGGACAGACAACTTGGCTGGGCGCCCTGCATAGGCTGGATGTGCAACGCTTCATGCGGAAGGGTGACCGATTATGTGCGGAATTGCTGGATGGGTTGACTGGGAAAAAGACCTTTCCCGGGAGAGAGCCACGATTGAAACCATGACACAGACGCTGACCAGCCGGGGACCTGACGACGAGGGATACTGGCTGTCGCCGCGGGTCGCATTTGGACACCGACGGCTGTGCGTCGTCGACCCTGCGGGCGGCCGTCAACCGATGACGCGCTACCGGGGCGGACACGCCTATACCTTGATATACAACGGAGAGCTGTACAACACGGACGATCTTCGCCAGATTCTAGTGGAAAAGGGCCATACGTTCCACTCTCACTCGGACACGGAAGTGCTGCTCGCTTCCTACATCGAATGGGGCAGCGAGTGTGTCCACAGGTTGAACGGCATCTTTGCCTTTGCGGTCTGGAACGAACGGGAGCAAACCCTGTTTCTTGCCCGCGACCGTCTGGGGGTAAAGCCGCTCTTTTACGCCAGACGGGGCAGTTCGTTTCTGTTTGGGTCAGAGCTGAAGGCGCTGTTGGCCCATCCGGNTGTAGAGCCGGTCTTGTCCCGGGAAGGGATCGCGGAAATTTTTGCNCTCGGTCCGGCCCGGACACCTGGACACGGCGTTTTTCACGACGTCTTTGAACTNCGCCCCGGCTGCCACCTGACGGTCACCCGCGAGCGCTTCACCATCAAGCGGTACTGGCAAGTGGAAAGCCGCCCCCACACCGACGACGCGGACCGAACCGTCCAAACCGTACGGACGCTCTTGATCGATTCAATTCAGCGGCAGCTGGTCGCGGACGTCCCGGTCGCCACGCTGCTCTCCGGCGGGCTGGACTCCAGCGCCATCACCGCGATCGCGGCCGAGACCTTCCGGCGCGACGGACGGGGCCCGCTCCACACCTATTCCATCGACTATGTGGACAACGACCGCCACTTCCAGGCAAACGCCTTTCAGCCCAATGCCGACGCCCCGTACGTGCAGAAGGTTTCCCGCTTCTTTGGGACCATTCACCACGCCATCGAGATTGACACGCCCGAACTGGTGGATGCCCTGCGCACCGCCGCGTACGCTCGCGACTTGCCCGGCATGGCTGACGTTGACGCGTCTCTTTACCTGTTTTGCCGCGAGATCAAAAAGGAAACGACGGTGGTCCTCTCCGGGGAGTGCGCAGACGAAATCTTTGGCGGCTACCCCTGGTTCCACCGCGAGGATCTGCTCCACTCCCGCACGTTCCCTTGGTCACAGGCCATCGAACAGCGGGCCGCCTGGCTTTCGCCCGATCTGCGGGAGTGGGTGAAACCGGTGGAATACGCAGCGCAGCGGTATGAGGAGACGCTTGACGAGGTGCCGCATCTGCCCGGCGAAAGTCCGCTGGAAGCACGCCGCCGGGAAATGTTTTACTTAAACCTCACCTGGTTTATGAACACGCTGCTGGATCGCAAGGACCGNATGAGCATGGCGGCCAGCCTGGAAGCACGTGTGCCGTTTTGTGACCACCGGCTGGTGGAATACGTCTGGAACATCCCCTGGTCGCTAAAAATGTGGGGCGGCCGCGAAAAGGGCATTCTGCGCAAGGCACTGGAGGGCATCGTGCCGGACGACGTCCTGTACCGCAAAAAAAGCCCCTACCCGAAAACGCATAATCCTGCGTACACGGAAGCGACCCGCACCTGGCTTCTGGAGATTCTAAACGATCCCTCCTCTCCCCTGCATCAGCTGATCGACACGGCAGCGATCAGACNCCTGGCCATGACAGATGCGAAAGCGACGGACGTCCCGTTTTTCGGCCAGTTGATGAGCACGCCCCAACTGTTTGCCTACCTGGCACAGATGGATGTGTGGTTGCGGGCGTATCACGTCACGATCCGTTCCTGACGAAAAAAGCTCCTCGACCCCACTTACGGGGTCTTGAGGAGCTTTCTTTTTTTCCTGACGGCGTTCCGCTTCGCGGCCGGTTGGGCGGTCGGCTTTGCGGCGGGAATGATGAACGGTTCGGCAGCTGCCGCTGGCTTCGCCGAACAGGAACGGTATCGGATATCAAACTGTCGGGCTGTGCGTTTGGCNATGGAAAAGGGACTGGACGGCCCTGTGCGAACAAAGCGGTAATCNATGCAAACGCGGGTGGCGCCTCCGGTGAGCACGGCCCGGACCACTTTTTGATTGGGGCGATTTCGCACGATGCGCAGCGATTGGACCATGGTGGGGAACAACGGCACGTCCCCTGCCGGCACGCACAGTTTACCTTTGACGAGGCGCAGGTTCAGATTGCACACCATCACCCGTGTCAGTCGCTTCCCCCAATATCGACGAAAATACCGGGCTATTTTGCGTCGAGTGTTAAACCGATCCGGCAAGGGGGTGTAGTCGACGCCGTTGACCGTGTAGATGACCTTGCGACGCGGAGAAGACATCACCCTGCTCCAGACCTGTTCCGCCTGTTCGATCATGTTTCGGAAAAAGCGTTCGTGATCCAAGAAATCACCTCCTCCTAAAACCTATGGAAGAGGGCTTGTGCTAGTACGCCCGATTACCGCCTGTTTTTCCGGCGTGAGCCGTCACGACAGGCTGTTCGCTTGCTTCGTTCGGGTGCCTGAAAGGCGGGAGTATGTATTGACGATATGCTCGAAGGAGTTGGCAAACATTCGGATTTGGGGAGCGAGTTGAAGGTTTCTTTGAGGACATCCCTCGCTTGCGTCGGGAGAAGCAGGCAATAAAAAAACCGTCTGGTGACCAGACGGTTTTGCGTACGTCGTGATAGCAAGGAATGCTGTAAGCCAGGTTCTGTGTCTCCCGTGCTGCAAGCGGGGCTTTTTCCCCTCGCACCAAGAGCGGTAGTCATCTATCTATGGCAGCTTACAGCCGCCATCCGTCCCTCCGTTCATTTCCTTCGGGACGGTTCCCCTACCAAATTTGGGTTTCTCGCTCGCAGGGTTTACCGCGTTCCATCTCCCCTGTCGCCAGGGAAGCTCCGTTTCTGTGGCACTTTCAGCGTACTCGGGTCTCAGGGAGAACCCTTTCCGCGCCGTCAGCGAAGCCGAAGCCTCACTGCCCTGGTTTGCACCAGGTACGAACACTCCAGGCATCTCAGCCTGGGCGAGCCTGGACTTTCCTCTACCGCCGACCGAGAACGGCCGCGGCAGCGACTACCCACATTCCTTGCTATACCGAATCAGTACCATATAATTTAGCACATGGCAGATGTTCAGTCAACGAGAATCATCTGGCAAGCATGGCAAATTGTTAACAGGACCCGCCTGTAGTACAATGAGGGACAAAGGAGGGCTGAGCGTGATCACCATTACTCCGGCCGCTGCCGCCCGTCTGTCCGCGTTGATCGCACAAGAGCAGGACGCCGACCGTCTGGGCATCAAAATCATTGCAACCACATCGGGCTGCGGCAGTTTAGCGTACAGCATTGCCATCACGGAGGCGAGCCGCATGGACAAATCGATCGACGTGAGTGGCATACGTCTGTTTTACCGCGAAGAAGAAAAAGACATGCTGAACGGAATTATTGTGGACTTTGATCCAATGACCGGCCGATTTTCTCTCGCCCATCCCCGTCCGCCGCAGACCGGCTGCCCGTTATCTCACTGACAGGAGGGATTTTTCATGCTGCTGCTTCCATTTGAAAATAGCGTTCCCCGGATTCACGAATCCGCATTCATCGCCCGCGGGGTCGTCATCTCCGGCGATGTGACCATCGGCGAAGACACCTCGATCTGGTACAACACCGTCATCCGCGGCGATATCGCGCCCACCGTCATTGGCCGCAGGGTGAGCGTCCAGGACAACAGCACCTTGCATCAAAGCCCCGGCAAGCCGCTCATCCTGGAAGACGAAGTGACAGTCGGCCACAACGTTGTGCTGCACAGCTGCATCGTTCGCCGCGGGGCCCTCATCGGCATGGGCGCGATCGTCATGGACGGCGCGGAAGTGGGCGAAGAAGCGATGGTGGCCGCCGGTGCGCTGGTTCCGCCGGGGATGAAGGTGCCACCCCGCTGCCTGGTGGTGGGCTCCCCCGCCAAGGTAAAGCGGGAACTGACAGAAGACGACTTCCGCGAGATGCGCCGCATCCGCCAGTCCTATGTGGACAAGGGGAAAATCTACCGGAAGCTGGAGGAACAGCCGCTCAGCCGGTAAGCGTGCATGAAAAAAGCCGCGTCTTGGCGGCTTTTTTTATTCCGCTCAAGCCTTTTGCCCCTCGTCGTTCGCAGTAAAAAGCACGCATGTCGTCAACACGTCTTGGCCGCAAGTCACGCCGCCCGCTGCAGTTCCTTGCTGCGGATATGCTCAAACAGGCGATACGAACGAATGGCTGTCTCCAGGTGCAGACGTGCCGGTTCTTTTGTGGTCACATGCCGTTGAAAAAAGGCAGACAAACGGTAGATCACCCGGCAGTACCTGCGCAGATGGCGGTCACCGATCACGCCGGCCAGCAGGAACGCGACACCCGCCGCCACGCACCACGGCAGCGGCGCAAACGGCAACGTCAGCAAAAACCCGGCGAAGAACCACACCACCAGATTGGTGGAGCAGCCGGCATTGACAATGTCGGCCCTGGCGATCTCACGCCAGGACTCCAACCGCTTTTCCCCGTGATAGCTGAAGACCTTGTGCTCTGCACCGTGAAATTTTTTCAGCTCCCGCGGAAAGATGAAGTGCAATCCCGCCACATACACGGCAGCCCACCACGGATCGACCACGGCCAGACGCGGAAAGGCGACCGCCGTGATCACATAGAGGACGAGCGCCAGATGCAGCAGCTGATACGGCCAGGGGAAGGAAAAACAAATGCGCAGCCATATTTTTCCGATGGTCNNAAAGGTGATTTTTTCCGCCCAGAGGTGAATGACACCGTCTTTCACTTCTGCGCAGGCCAGCACGTTCCGGTCGTGAAATATGACACCGCGTCCAAAAGACATGCCCATTATCATGTTATTCGCTATTCTCCTTCCGCTCCCTAGTCGGTATAATTATATGAATGTACGTGTGTAATTGAAGGAGGTCTCACCATGATCCGCATGGTTCCAACCACACCACTGACTCCGCGGCACGACCCATGGGAGCCGCTTTTTAACGCGACGCCGCCTGCTTACAAGCTGACCAGCGTCGAATTGACCGTGACCAATCTGTGCAATCTCCGCTGCGAGCATTGTGCCGTCGGCGATACATTGCGATTCAAGGACGATCCCGCTCTGCCTGTCGACCTGATTCTGCGTCGGCTGGACGAAGCGGAAGACCTGCTTACACTCAGTATAACAGGCGGGGAACCGATGTACAGCGAACGGACCGTGCGAGAGGTGATTCTGCCGATCCTGCGCTACGCGGCGGACCGCGGCCTGCGCACACAGATCAACTCCAACATGACCCTGCCGTTCTCTCGGTACGAACAAATCCTGTCTTACATAGACGTGATGCACATCTCCTGGAACTGGTCTACGCCCGAAGAGTTCCTTGAGATTGTCTACGCAAAAAGCGGGCGAACGGTTTCACTCAAACAAGCAGAACAGCAATTTGCCCAAATCGGGGAAAATGCGCGAAAACTGGCGGAAGCCGGCGTGTTTGTCTCTGCGGAGACGATGCTCAACACGCGGACGTGGAAAAAAATGGACACCTTGCATCGGCAGATTCAGGAGATGGGCTGCCGCCGTCACGAAGTCCATCCGATGTACGCCAGCGACTTTGCCCGCGATCTGCAGGTGCTGACGCTGGATGAACTGCGCACCGCGATCCATTCGCTCCTGGACGNGCGCAACGAAGAGGTGTGGATGCTGTTCGGCACGCTTCCCTTCTTCGCCTGCAGCCCGCTGGAAGAGGACCGGGAGCTGATCCTCCGGCTGCGGGAAGCGAAAAACGTCACCGTGCGCAACGACCCCGACGGCCGGAACCGCTTGAACATCAACATTTTNACCGGCGACGTCATCGTTACCGACTTCGGGGACGTAGCGCCGCTCGGCAACATTCAAAACGACCGGCTCCAGACGATGTTTCAGCGTTGGCAAGAGCATCCGCTCAACCAGACGATCAACTGTCACTGCCCGGCGGTCAACTGCGCCGGCCCCAATCTGCTGGTTGCCAACACCTACTACGCCGATACCAACTTCAAGCAGCGTAAAGCGCTGGTCTAAACGGGCAGACTAGGGACAGAGGTGATGATCGATGAGCAGGCGCAGACGTCCCCTCGTCCCGCAGGCACAGCACGGGCTGGACCGGCTGAAAGCCNAGGCGGCCGGGGTGAACGACCCTGAGCAGGCCAAGTATGAAGTGGCAAAAGAGCTGAACATTCCCCTGACGAGCGGCTACAACGGCCACCTCACCGCCCACAGCGCCGGCCGAATCGGCGGTCAACTGGGCGGCAGCATGGTCAAGGAACTGGTGCGGTTGGCCTTGGAGCGGATGAAATCTCATCCGTGACCCTAATCCGCAGCCAGGGACATACGCATAATGAACAAGGACGGGCGCTCCCCGTCCTTTTCGTGTACAGACCGTTTATTTCATTGTTTGAAAACTCCCTCCAAGATACTCCCCGGTTTCCGCATCATACATGCCAGTGGCCAAGCAGTTTTNGATCAGGCCGAAACGAGGATGTTCCAGCCCATTTGGATAATAGACCTGAACAGCCAAGACTACGCGATCTTTGGCGATTTCGGTGGAAACGGCGTCATCTCCCGTAAGTTTCACAAATTGCTCGTACGTCATGTACTCGGTCAGCTTCACTTCCGCGTTATGTTCTTCCAGGTATTTATCGTCAAGAACACCGCTTTTGGTGGCTTTGAAGGACTGGCTATGCACGGCNAATTTGTCAGCGTTCCCTTTTAGAATGGGTTCAGGATTTTTGTCGAGCGGCTTACTGTCGGCTTTTACCTCCGCGTACGTTTTCGGAGTGACTGCGTCCTCGTTTCCGTCGCCTTGAAATGCGAACGCATAAGCACCGACCGATCCAACCAAAACGAACGCGAGAGACAGCGAAAGTATCTTCCTGTTCATTTTGTTCATCTCCTTCCCACAGTTTTAAGACGTCAGGAAATTCCTATTCGTTCCAGTTCATTTTCGGATGTTCCCCTAACGCCGCCGTGTTGCCCGCTGTCATTGGTTGTTTTCACTGCCGTTCCGTTTACAAGTGAAAAAGAAGTGAAAAAGGAACCGCTTGACGTCCATCGCGGTTCCCCTGTGATTTTTGTATGGTGCGCTTTAGCGCAGACGATCAAATTGTTTGGCCCTCGGCTTGCGCGGCCCGAACATAGAGCGGCTGATNTCGTTTACCCTGTGGAAGGAATCGAACATCTGGTCGAGCACTTCCACCAGCTCGCGAATCTGCACCACTTTGCCGTAGACACCGTCAAAATGGTGGCGAATCGTTTTGCTGTTCAGTCGTAACAATGACCGCACCTCCTTCGGTTCCTCTCTTATCACCCTATGCCGCATGGGCCTGAAAGGAAATGTGGAGGCAGCAGCCGCTATCGCCCATTTTTGGCGGCAGGTGTGCCGATCAAGTGCCAGCTGTTTGAAATGCGCGTCACTTCCTGGCCGCTCGCAGCCCGTGCCCAACAAGGCTGGTTACAGCTCGTACAGTTCAGTACGCCGATCGGCAAACACGGGAATCCGTCCCCGCACCTCGTCCACCAGCGCGAGGTCCAGCTCGGCGAACACAATCTCCTCCTGCTGCATCCCTTCCGCGATCACTTCCCCCCACGGATTCACCACCATCGAATGNCCGCANAACGTGTTGCCGCCACCCTCGCCGACGCGGTTGCAGGCGACGACGTACATCTGGTTTTCGATCGCGCGCGCAATCAGCAGTTGGCGCCAGTGATCCAGCCGGGGGTGAGGCCACTGCGCGGGCACGCACATGACTTTGGCCCCTTTGAGCGCGTGGACGCGCAGCCACTCTGGAAAACGGATGTCGTAACAGATGACAGAACCCGCCGTCTGTCCGTCCAGTATGTACAATCCAGGCTTCTCTCCCGCCGCCAGGTACTTTTCTTCGTCCATCAGGCGAAACAGATGAGCTTTGGAATAGGACCCCGCCAGGTTTCCTTCCCGGTCAAACACAAACGTGGTGTTGTAGACGCGCCCGTCGCGGCGTTCGGCAACGGAACCGCCGATGACGTGGGCCTTCAGTTGCACGGCAACTTCCCGCAGCAGCGTTTTTGCGCGCTCGCCATTGTCATCTGCGATTTCGTCCAGGCGGGTCAGATCGTACCCCGTATCCCACAGTTCAGGCAAAACCACCAGATCCGGCTGCTGCTTGGCCTCCGCCAATTGGTTTACCAACCTGCGCACCGTTGCCGCATTCAGGTCAGGCCGGCCGAACGCGATATCCATCTGCAGCAAGGCAACATTCCACTTCATGCTTCTCCCCCCTATTAATATTGTCTTTATCGTAGCTTTCCGCTATCGGGAGTTCAAGTGTAATCTCGCTCGGCGCATGCGTCCGGTGCAAAAAAATCCCGAGGAAATTCCTCGGGAGACGAACGGGTCGTTTACGAGCGAGGGCGCGGGCGGCCTTCCAGACGGGTGACGCGCACTTCCAGGCGTTCCACACGGCGGTCCAGTTCGCGCACCTGTGCCTCCAGGCGGCGCAGGCGGCGGTCTACGTCATCACGCGGCGGTGTCGGCGATTCGCGGATTGGAATAAAAAGCGTCTGGCCAATGTAGATAAAGAATGGAGGCTGAAGGTTGTTGGCGCGGATCAGATCCTGCACCGACACTCCAAAGCGGGCAGCGATTGAATTTAGCGTGTCGCCGGGGCGGACTACATAATTCACGCATGACCATCTCCTTTTGGGATAGTAATTCGTTAATAACCTATTCCTGCCTGCGAAGCGAGGAGATAAACCAATACCCAATTTCAGCAGATTGGTCAAACACCCATGAAATTCGCCGTGACAGGCTCTGCCCATTCGATGTCGGCAAATGCCAGCGGTGAGGCAACGGATGAAGGTTGCTTCTTCAGAACGNCCCTTGGTTGCGGATGAAAAAAACCTTTGGCCCCCGCAGCAGGTGACCAAAGGTTTTTGACCGTATATCCGTTACGATTTGAAGACTGGCTCGGCAAACTGCGCCAGCTTTTCCTTCGAGCTTTTTTCCACNTCGGCATGCAGGCTGTTGCCGTGTGCGTCCATCGTGACGATGGCGGCAAAGCCCTTGACGCGCAGGTGCCACATCGCTTCCGGAATGCCGAATTCCATAAAGTCGACGCCTTCCACTTCTTCAATACAATCGGCATAGTACTGAGCCGCACCGCCAATCGCATTGAGGTAGACGGCACCGTGTTCCTGCAGTGCCTTCAGCGTTTTGGCTCCCATGCCGCCTTTTCCGATGACGGCGCGGATGCCGAATTTCTTGATAATGTCGCCTTGGTACGGCTCTTCGCGAATCGACGTGGTCGGACCGGCAGCCTTTACGTGCCACTTGCCCGCCTCGTCTTTCAGCATCACCGGACCGCAGTGGTAGATGATGCCGCCGTTCAGGTCGACCGGACAGTCGTGATCCATCAGATACTTGTGCAGGGCGTCGCGTCCCGTGTGCATCAGACCGTTGATGATGACCACGTCGCCCACTTTCAGGCTGCGGATCTGCTCTTCCGTGATCGGCGCCTCCAGCACCACTTCGCGGCGTTCGCCGGCTGGCTGCTCGATGCTGGTCGGCGTCATGTCCATGGAGACCGCTTCATCCNTGTACAGATAGCGGATGATCTCGCCCGTTTCTGCGTTGAGGCGCACACCCTGACGGCGGAACGCCCAGCAGTTGTATGCAACGGAGACGAAGAAGCTGGCCGGCAGGCGGTTTTCTACGCCGATTTTGCAGCCGAGGAGCGTGGAATTGCCGCCGAAGCCCATCGTCCCGATCCCCAGTTGGTTGGCCGCTTCCATGATGTAATTCTCCAGCTCAGCCAGGGTCGGGTTTGGATTGACATCGTCAACGCGGCGGAACAATTGATGCTTGGCCAGCGCGTAACCGGACGTCCGGTCGCCGCCGATGCCGACGCCGATGAAGCCGGCACTGCATCCCTGTCCTTGGGCCTGGTAGACGGCGTGCAGGATGCACTTGCGAATGCCATCCAAGTCGCGGCCGGCCTTGCCAAGCCCCTCCAGTTCACAGGGGAGCGAGTACTGGATGTTCTTGTTTTCGCAGCCGCCTCCCTTGAGGATCAACTTGACTTCGATCTCGTCTTCTTCCCATTGTTCAAAGTGAATGACCGGCGTACCCGGACCCAGGTTGTTTCCGCTGTTTTCACCGGTGAGGGAGTCCACGGAATTGGGACGCAGTTTCCCGGTTTTGGTCGCTTCGGCAATCGCTTCGTGAATCGCTTTTTTGATCACCAGTTGATTGACGCCGACCGGTGTTTTGATTTCAAAGGTAGGCATGCCGGTATCTTGGCAGATCGGCGAGACGTTTTCCTCCGCCATTGTGATGTTTTGCGCAATGGTGGACAAAGACAGAGCGGCACGAGTGCCCATATCTTCTTTCGCTTTCGCAGCGTTGATCGCGCGGCGCACATCCGGTGGCAGGTTGGTGGACGTCTCCGTAATCAGTTCCAGAATGCTTTGTTTTAGCTTTTCCATCTATGTCGCCCCTTTTTGACCAAGTGGTGTGTGCGAGGTAGCGTAAGCCGCCTACTATTATATCACACCCGCCCCCCTCTGTCCGTAGATTGTATGCACTTACATGGAGGAATGGAAAAAAGCAAGCATCATCTTTGACTTGTGAACCGGTGCAAACGGGATTATCATGTCAAGAGGGGCAGATCGACATAAAAAGAGTTCTCGCTAAGAAACAGGAAAATCAGCGCATTGGAAGAATATGTTAATACNNAGGACAAGGTTTGTTCATAGAGTAGAGAGGTAGGGTCATGAAAGAAAAACAGCTTGTACGAAACATCACCTACTTGCTTCAGGCGAAGATCGACTTCATCCTGCTCGTCGCCATCTTTGCCTGGAAAGTGCCGTTGTTTTACCGCATCGTCAACATGAATCTGGACATCATCGTGTACGCCATCTCCCTGTTGGCCGTGGCAACCCTGTTGATCTGTCGCAACGCGCTTCCGTTTGCCTTCCGATTCGCGTATGTGATGCTGGTCGACCTGGTGTTGAGCACGCTGATGTTTATCGATTCCATTTACCTCAGCTACTTCCACGACGTCACGTCGGTCAGCCTGCTGCGCCAGATCGGGCAGGTGAGCGAACTTGGCGGCAGCATCTGGACGCTTGTGGACGGAAGATATGCCTTCTATTTTGCCGACATTCCGCTGCTGATACTCTTGTACTATACCAAGATGAAGCAGATGCTGTCTGCACATCGCGGACCGGTCTGGAAGACGGCAAGCCGGATATTTGCGATGGTGATCGTGTTTCTGCTGGTGTTTGGTTCCACGATCAACATCGAGCGGACACTGGCAAAGGTGCCTTCCCTGCTGGACTCCCGCTATTCCAACAAGGCGGTCTTAAAGGAATTGGGCATCTACCACTATCACCTGTTTGACGTCTATCAATACGTGAACCGCGCCCTAAAGAACCGAAAGGCCACACCGGAAGAGATCAACGACGTGAAGAACTGGTTTGCCGCTGAAAACGTCAAATGGCAGACCGGTCCCCTATTCGGAAAGGCCAACGGGCAAAACCTGATCGTCATCCAGGAAGAATCGCTGCAGGCGTTTGTCGTGAATCTGAAGATCAACGGTCAGGAGGTAACGCCCAATCTGAACAAGCTGATTCGCGAAGGCGTTTACTATTCCAACTACTACGACCAGACGTACCACGGCCGCACGTCCGACGGCGAATTTACCTCGCTGGTGTCGCTCTACCCGTCTTCGGTGCCCGGNAGCATCTACTTTAACTTTGCCGAAAACGAGTTTGATTCGCTGCCCAAGACGCTCAAGCAAGCGGGGTACACCACCTTTTCGGCGCACGCCTATGCCGGCTCCTATTGGAATCGCGCGGTGATGCACCGCAATCTCGGTTTTGAACAGTCCATGTTTATGGAGAGTCTGGAAAAAGGCGAAAAGGTCGGCTGGGGCTTGTCAGACGGGGACTTTTTCAAGCAGATGGGCGAAAAGCTGAAGGAACTGCCGCAGCCTTTCTTCGCCTTCCTGGTCTCGCTGTCCAACCACCATCCGTACAACGAAGTGCCGGCTGCCTACAAAACGCTGCAGTTGGGCGAGCTGGAAGGAACGATGATGGGAGATTACCTGCATTCCGTGCACTATGCNGATCAGGCGCTCGGCGAATTTATTGAATCGCTGAAAAAAAGCGGACTGTACGACTCCTCCGTGCTGGCTGTGTACGGCGATCACGACGCCGGTCTGCCCAACGAGGAATTGGCGCGCATCGGCATTCAGCCGCAGTACGGCCAACAGTACGACAAAGTGCCCCTGGTGATTCACAGCTCTGCCCTGGGCAAGAAAAACGGGACCGTCGACGAACAGGTTGCCGGCCATCTGGATTTGACTCCTTCGCTCCTGTACCTGTTGGGCATACCTCAGGAAGGCCATTACTTCATGGGACAGCGGCTCTTCGATGTCCCCTCCGGCAACAACAAGCTGGTGGTCTTCCGGGACGGCTCCTACGTGACGCAGAACCATGTGTTCGTGGTTCAGAACGGCATGTTGGAGGAGGGGCGGTTTCTTGACAGAATCAGCGGCAAACCGGTCGACAGAGAAATGCCTCAACAAGATACGCTGGCGGCACAAACCCGGCTGCGCATCTCCGATTTGATCCTGGAGAGCAACCTGATTCCTTCCTTACAAGCAAAACAAGAACAGCAAAGCAGCGACGATTGACTGGACTCCTGCCGCTGACTGGACTCCTGC
>JGI25329J36429_1000743_pt1 | contig 18989 bp, 16 predicted proteins | sample HigsolmetaAR204D_FD_36429 | JGI IMG/M metagenome (IMG submission 36429)
TGGGGTGATGGGGTCGCCCCGAGGCCTGCGCATCGGCAGGCGGCGTCCAGCCATACTGGCGCGCCCAGTGGATGAGCGTGCCAGGGGTGATGCTGCCGTCCTGGCTGATGCTGCGCCAGACCGTGCGGCAGTCGGCTTCACCGCCGAAGTTGCCGCCCCTGCGCGACCACTCGATGAAGTCATCGAGCGTCAGCCCGGCCGCCTTGGCGGCCATCGCCACCTCCACCCAGGCTGTCCGCTCAATGCCGGGATCCACCGCGAACAGGGCTTCCCGGTACTCGGCGCGGGTGTAGAAGCGCATCGCGGTGACCTCTTACTTGGAGCGGGCAAGGGAGCGCCGAAGCATCGGCCGCCGCCACCTTGCCTTCCGAGCGCGCTCCACCTGCTCGGTCAGCAAGGCGACCTGGCCCTGTGCCTCCCGCAGGGCCTCCCGCGCCTTTTCAGCCGCGCGAGTGGCCTGCGTGGCCTGGGTGCGGGCGGCATCGAGATCCACCCGCAGGCGTTGCTCGCTGGCATGGTACGCCTCCTTGAGTTCGCTCAAGGCCTGCGCGTGGGCGGCCTGCAAGGCGGCGCGCTCCTCCCGCCAGCCGGCTTGCGCCTGCTCCATCTGCGCCTGGTGGGCCCGGACGAGCGCCATGCGCTCCTCGGCATGCGCTGTTTCGGCGGCGCGCAGGGCCGCGATGGCCCGGCGGTGTTCGTCCTGGACGGCTGTCAGGTCGGCCTCGAGGGCTTCGACCCGGGCCGCGTAGTCGGCGCACTGCTCGCGCAGCGCCAGCGCCTCCTGCCGCGCGGCGTCGCGCTCGGACTCGGCCTGGCGGCGCGCCTGCTCGTGCCGGGCCGCGTTCGCCTCAAGCTCGGCCGCCCGATCGGCGGCCTGGCGACGTTCTTCCGCGATGCTGGCCAGCGCCCCGTCAAGCTCGGCCTGCCGAACGGCCAGCGCCCGCTTCTCGTCTGCCAGTGCAGCGGCGGCGGCCTCGTCGGCCAGGCGGCGCGCTTCGCCCCAAAGGGCGGCGGCCGCTTCCCGCACTGGGGGCGGCATGTCGTCCTCGCATTGCCGGCCGGCCAGCAGTCGAGGCAGCCGCTCGGCCCAAAACTCGTTGAGCGCTTTCTGTGCCGTGGTGCGGCTGCCGCCGAGCCGCGCCACCAGCAGATCCACCGTGGGGCGATTGCCGGCGAGCACCAGCTCGGNCGCGTAAGCGACGTGGCGTTCAATGGGGGACGGTTTGGCGTTCACAGCGGCTCCTGACCCTGACGCGACGCTTTCACTGTAGCACTTCGGCCAATTCATTCAGTTGTTTCATTTCGACCGAAACAGCCTGCTTCCAAGTCTCCGCATTTTTCACGGGCCAGGTCTGTTCGGGTTGCGGCGTGCCCCCGGCGGCGCTTACGATAACAGGGCAGTTATCGTAATTCAACGTTACGTTTGTAACGTAACACATCATCGTTACACCCACAAGGACGCCCAGGAGGCCTCGTGCAGATCACCATGACCGGCTTCGATTCGTTGCCCGCGCTCACCGCCGAGGAGCTGGGCGCCATCGAGGCGCACACCCGCGCCACGCTGGCCGACCTGCTCGGCAACGACAGCCTCTCGCCGGCCACCGTCCGCGCCTACACCTCCGCGCTGCGTTACTGGGACGCCTGGCACCGGGCGGCCACAGGGACGCCGCTGCCGCTGCTCCGGCAGCCGCGCGACTGCGTGGATGCGGCGACCGTGTGCGCCTTCATTGCGCACCACAGCCCGGAACGCGGCCCTGATGGCCTCATCCGCTGCGCCATGCCCGAGCCTGTTCGCCGACGGATGCGCGAGATCGGCGTCATCGGCCGCCGGCAGGCACAGCACCGCGCCGCCCCCGTGGACGCCGAGCTGCCGACCCTGGCGACCATCCGCCAGCGCATCGCCGCGCTGTCGGCCTGCCACCGGCTGGCCCGGCTCACGCCCCCCTTCGCCGACGACCCCGCCGTGCGGCAGGCCCTGCGGGCTCTGGCCAACCGCGCCAGCAAGAGCGCCCCGGCGATGCTGCGAAAGCCGAAAGCGCCCGTGCTGCGCGACGTGCTCGAGGCGATGCTCCGCGACTGCCGTACCGACGGGCTGCGCGGGCTGCGGGATGCCGCGCTGCTGCATGTGGCCTTCCACACCGGCGGCCGGCGGCGCTCGGAATTGGCCGCGATGCGCTGGCGGGATCTCGCACCCTTCACCCTGCCCGAGCCCATCGAGGGCGTGGCGGACGGCTGGCTCTGGACGCTCTCGGAAATGAAGGGGCGACGACTCGATCGCGCCGAGGGCGGCATCATGCAGGTGCCGATCCTGGGCGCTGCCGCCGACGCCCTCGATCGCTGGCGCGACGTGGTGCTTGCGGCCGGCAAGGGCAGCGCGGCCGACCCCGTGTGGTGGAGGCTCATTCCGGCGCGGGAAGGGGAAGGGTGGGTGCTCTCCACCCCCATGATCGCCACCGACGTGTGGCGCATCGTCCGGGAACGGGCAGGGCGCGTGGGCCTCGACCCATGCCAGTTCGGCGCGCACTCACTGCGCAGCGGCGCGGCCACCACGTTCCTGCTCGAGGGCGGGATGCTGGCGGATGCCTCGGCCATGCTCGGCCACGCCAAGCTCGACACCACCCGCGAGTATTACGACCGGCGGGGCGTGCCGGTCGCAGCACTGGCGCGCCTGGTCGGGCGGCACAAAGGATAAACGCTTCACTGCATCAACAGCGCCGCCTCTCACCCGTCGAAGTGAAGCCAAATGCCGCCTGGATGGCGGCCTTGTAGATCTCCGCCGCCGAACGCATTGACCCCCCCCGGCCTGAAGGCCCGGGGGGGGTCAATTGGCCCATTGCAGCGGGAATCAGAACCCGATCTTCACCCCCGCAAAGCCCCAGGCGGTGCGCTGGTCATCCTCGCCACGCTGGCCGCCGAGCGCCAGGTAGAGCCACGCGGCCTGGCCGGCCTGCCAGGTCAGGCTGAGGCCGCCCCGGAGCGTGCTGCCCGGGAGCGACGCGCCCGCCACGCGGAACGTGGCATCCGGCGCATCGGTGAAGGCGGCGGAGAAGCCCGTGTCCGGACGATCCAGCAGGTGGGTCGCGGTGAGCACGCCCGCGACGTTGAGCGCGCCGATCTGGCGCTGGTAGCGCACGCCGACTTCCGCCCACGCGGCGCTGGCCGAGTCCTCGCCGGCGGTCAGCGCCAAGCCATCCCCGCCNCGCTCGGCGAACGCACCCTGCGTGTGCTTCAGCACGCCCGCCGCCGCGAACGGGGCCAGGCCGGAGGCCGTGGTGATGCCGCTTTCGACACGCAGGCTCAGCACGCGGTCGGTGCGCTCGCCTTCGACCGGCGCGGCCTCGGTGCCGAGGATGACGGCCCGGCGAATCTCCTGCTCGCGACGCTCCACGCCGGCGCTGACCGTGAGCCAGCCGCGCTCGCCGTCCAGCCGGGCGTGCAGGCCGACCCGCTGCCAGTCGCCGTCCAGCGCGCCGTCCGCGCCGCCGAGGCGGGCGTCATGCCGACCCGCGCCGAGCGAACCGCCCACCAGCCAGTCGTCCCCGAGGGCGATGTCCGCGCCGATGGCCGCGCCCTGCTGCTGGTAGTCGGCCTCGCCATAGCCGGCGCGGCGCAGGGTGCCGTCCAGACCGATCGCCTCGGCCCATGCGCCGGAGCTGCCGGTGCGGCTGGCGAGGTCGGCCCGCTCGCCCATCAGCGCCGCCGCATCAAGGGCCTGCTGCACGCCCAGGCTGCGCGCCACGCCGTGCGCCGCGCCCGTCAGGCTGGCCAGCGAGGCCTCCGCCGCATCCTGCGTCGGCGCGGCCATCAGGCGGGCGGCTGCACCGGGCAGGCGACCGCGCCCCGCCGTGTCGCCACGCTCCACCCTCGCATCGAGGTGGTCGCGCAGCACGTCGAACTGGCGCGCTCCGTCCACGACAGCGGCGCTCGAGCCGGCTGCGGTCGCCTGCCCGGCCGAACTCACGCGCACCATGCTGGCGTCCACCGACGTGCTCGTGTAGCTCAGCGAGGCGGTGTAGAAGAAGCCGGAGCCGTAACGCACATCGGCAAACGTGCCGTTGACCTGGCCGGCCGTCAGCAGCGTCTCGGTCGGCTTGACCGAGTAGCCCTGCGGCTCGGGAAGCAGCGTCAGGCTGCCGGCGAGGTTGGCGTTACCGCTGACGGTCAGGCCCGTACCGAACTGGATCGCCGTGTTGGCGCCCTCGCCGGCCGTGTAGTCGCCATTGATCCGGCCACCCTGGGAGACGAACGTGCCGCCGGTGACGTTGACCGACGAACCGAGGCTACCGCTCAGGGTGAGGGTGCCGGCCTCCACGCGCGTCCCGCCGGCATAGGTGTTCTGCCCGGTGAGGGTGAGCGAGCCGGAGCCGCGCTTGATGAGGCTGCCGTCGCCGCCGATGTTGTTGGAGAAGGTGGAGGCGTAGGTGCCGGTAACGTTGGCGTCGAAGGTGTCCACCAGCAGCCCCGGCCCCTGCACCGCGCGACCAGCGTTGACCAGGCCCCACCCGTACACGTTGTCCACGCCCGGCGCGCCCAGGTCGGTGGCCGTGGTCAGGATGGACTGCTGGACGTTGCGCGCGCTCATCCACGGGTGCGCGCTCCACACCAGCGCCGCCACACCGCTCAGGGACGCCGCCGCCCAGCTCGTGCCGTCCGTATAGGCCATGCCCTGCCCGTCGTGGCCGGGCACCATGTAGGTGCCGGGCAGCGCCACGCACCACTGCGCGGCCACACCGCACTGATTGGCGAACGGCGTGGTCAGGTTGGGGTCGTTGCGTCCGTAGCGGCCGGTGGCCAGGCCCTCGGGCTGGCCCTGGGGGTTGATCTCCACCGCCGTCGCCACGAGCCAGTTGCCCGCGTACTGCGGCAGGTAGTAGGGGATCGAGGCGGTATCACCGGCCAGCGTCGAGCCGTCGTTGCCGGTGCCGGTGACGAGCAGCGCGTCGTAGCGCAGTACCTCCGGCCCGATCAGGCCGCCCATGTGGCGGGCGTTGCGCTCGATTTCCGCAGCGGAGCCATGCCCGCCCCAGGAGGCATTGAACACCCGCACCTCCATACCGCCGAGAGTTGCGATGGCGCGGGCGGCGGCATCGGTGTAGCACAGGCCGTCGTGGCACACCTTGGCGTGGTACAGGCTCGCCTTCGGCGAGACACCGCCCTTGAAGTCGCCCGGCCAGGAGGCGGCGACTGGCTTACCGCCGATGAGGGCCGCCGCGATCGTCGCGTGATCGGCCTTGTCCGTCTCGGGAGTGGCCCGCCCGGTGAAGTCCTGCGAGTACGTGATGCGGCCATCCAGCGCGGCGTAACCAGGCAGGAGCGAGCCATCCAGCACGCCCACCTTCACGCCCTCGCCGTACACACCGGAGGCGTGCGCGTGATCGGCGCTCGTGGCCACGAGCAGGTTGTCCTTGATGCCGCTGTAGCGGGGGATGCACGGCAGCGGCCCGCCGTAGTTGACCGCGTTCTGATCCTGGCAGGTCTGCGGCGGCGGGGTCGGCTGCGGAGGATTGGTCGGCTGCGGAGGATTGGTCGGCGGCGGATCGGAACGCACGTTGCCGCCGCCACCACCGCAGGCGGCGAGAGCCAGGGTGCTGGCGATCGCCAGCACCAGGGGGCGAAGGGTGTTGTTCTTGGTCATGAAGGGGCTGCGTGAGCGTATGCTTGGGTTGATTTAAGCGTAACAAATCAACCAACCCTTCCAAAAACGAACGGGCCGGGATTCCGGCCCGTTCGGCCCCTATGCAATCGAATCTTCGGCTTAGAGGATCGGAACTCCCCGGCAGTTCGAGCCGGTGCAAATCTCGCCCGAGGCCTCGATCGTGAACGTCGCAACGACCGACATATCCGAACGCCTGCGCACGGTGGCAGTGGCGCGCCGAGAGAAGGGCTGCCACACAGGCTTGCCGGAGGAGGGCAGCGACATGGTGATGTGGCAACCCGAGCGATCCGTCCCACCCGCCTGCGCGTTGGTGCAATCTCCGCTCCAGTCCACCAGATACACNCCGGGAACGGCGAAGAACAGATCTTCGCGGCGCGGCCCGTAGGTGTCGCCAACGTAGAAACTCAACTTCACCNGGCCATCGAACACCCTCTTGCCGGGCGCATAGCAGTCGGGCGACTGGACGGTATCAAACGCGTCGGTATCAACGATGCAGCCGGCAACGATCGCCGCCGGCGGCGGCGGCGGCGGGGGCGGGGCATAAATGCAGGCGCCCGGCTGCCCATAGTTCTGCGCAGCCGGGTCGTTACAGATGCCCTGCTTCGGCCCACCGCATTCCGGGGCGCTCGGGAAGATCGAGCACAGGTTCACGACGGCTTGCCCCGACCCCGACCGGGAAGCCCCGCCGGTGATCGTGGAATCCGTGCCCCCGCCCCTGCCCCCTTGGTTCAGGGGGCGCGGAGGAACCGTCACGTCGGCCGTGGTCGCAGGCAGGGGTTGCCCTCGCTGTTCAGCCGGCGCCACGATACTGAAAGCCAGCAGCGCCACGGCCGCCAGCGACCCAAGCGAACGGCGCATCACTTTGCCCTCCTTCTGGTTTCCCGCCCCCCCGGAGGATACCGCATCTGACGTTGCTTGGTTGGGACGTTCGTTAGTATTCGATAACCAAGCCATCCCGTCAGCGGCAGCGGGTCATCACCAGCAGACGCATGTCCGTGGGGTTGGCGTCCACCCCCTGCTTGTCGAAGATCAGGTTTCCGTCGCTGGACGAGAGGGTCAACCGGGTGGCGCGCACCACCGGCACGATGCGCCACTGCGCGCCCTGGTCGTACACGTCCGCCCGCGCCTCCCACAGCGCGTCGGAATTGGGTGCCGTTCCGGTACTCTGGATTGCCACGTAGATGCCAGGGTTGTTGCCCGCCTGGGCGCAGTTCGGCTTGGCGACCAGGTACTCGGTCGCGCCGGTGTAAACCTGCGCGTTGTAGATTCCTTCGCTCGCGTACCTGCCGATGCTGGTCAAGGCGATGTCGCTCGTTACCGCGCCACCGCGCAGGTCGGCCACGCCTTGCACCGTCATGCCCTGATCCACTTGCAGGCGCTGCTCGACGCGCACATCGCCCGCAAAGCGGCCGTCAAGGGCATTGCCGATGGAGAACCCGCCCATGTTGAGCGAGGCGAGCATCTGATTCGTGCCGTCGGTGCGCAGGAAAATGTCGTTGCTCGGCGCGTTGCTCGCGATGAGCAGCACCCGGCCGGCATCGGCGCCGGGAGGGGTGGAAGCCGGCAGGGGAGCGGTCGCCGTCACCGGCACGTTGGACAGGGCCCGGAAGAACATGCCGTTGCCGGGCACGGCCGCCGTCGAATTGGCGGCCAGGGCGATCTTGTCCGCCATCAGGATGCGGTTCGTCGGGCGGTCGCCCAGGACGGGGGCGATGAAGTCCGTCCGCGCCTCGAGGTAGCCCGTCGCCGCGTTGTACGTAAATCGCGTCTGATACTGCGGCCCCAGCGTCCCGCCCGTGAAGTCGCATGGCACATACCCCTCCGGCGGGTTCGTCGCCAAGCCGCCGCAGGCCGGCGCTTTCAGCCAGTCCACCCCAGTCCTCACCCCGGCGGGGATCAGGGCCGGGTTGGCCTGCGCGGCCGCCATGAAACCGCGCAAGCCAACCGCGAATTGCCCTGCGGCATTCCCTTCCACGCGGGCCATGCTGTCCTCGTGCTGTCGGCCGATCTGGCGCGCCCACATCGTGAACAGCACCCCCATGACCGAGATGGCGAACAGCAGTCCGATCAGCGTGTTGCCGCGAACACGGCGCGGCGAAACGGGAATGCCCATGCGCTTCGTCTCCTGGTCGGATCAGCGCCCCTGCGCCAGGGCCACGACAACGTTGCCCGCAGCGCGGGCATCGCACTGCGTCGCCAGCGCGCCCACGTCGATCGTGTTGACGCCGTTTGGCGTGTCCTTCACGACGGTGCCGCCCACGCGCACCCGCGCAGTCGAACCGGCCGCATTGGTCACGAAGTCTGCGCACTGGTCACGCGGCACGGTGAAGGTGAACTCGATGCCGTCCCCCACCGTGCCGTAGAGGTTCGTCGCCGCCACCGTGACCGGCGTGTTCCAGCCGCTGACGATGTTGGTGCCCTGCACCATCGTCTCCGGGACGATGCCCAGGTTGATGAGCGACGCCGCGTTCACGCCAGTGAACGATCCCTGCTGCGCGTACTTGGCGCGCGCGTCCGCGATCATCCTGTTGTAATTCTGCGCTTCGGTGTACCCCGCCTTGCTGTTGTTGACGGACCGCAGCAGCATCAGTACGGCCAGCAGCAAACCCGCGCTGACACCCAGCCAGAACAGCAGGTCATACAGACCAAACCCCTGCTGCTTGCGCTTGCTCTTGACCCCGTTGAGCCTCATTGCCTGTCTCCCATGTGGTTGAAAGCCAATCACCCTTGCTGTGTCTGCACTTGCGAAGATGCCTTGCGCATCTCCATCGCGATTTCCGCCATCGTGAACGCGGTAAGCAGAATGAACGCTGCCACCATCGCCATGACGGCGAACCTGGCCGCCGCATTGACCCGCTCGATGCTTTGCTGCATGAACCTCATCGAGGCCCGCGCCGACTCCTGCATCACCTTGCGGATCTCCGGGTGCAGTGCATTGATCCGCAGGCGATCCTCCACGTCCTCGGGGAACAGTCCGGTCATGAGGCTTTCCACCTCATTGCGGCCTTCCGCCAGCCGGCGCAGCATTCGCCCCAAGTGCTGGCGCAGCCAGGGCGGGGAGTGTTGCTGGATTCCCTGGAGCGCGGATTTCAACTGCTGGCCCGATTGCAGCATCGCGGCCACCGACAGCAGCATGTAGCTCGACTGCATCCGCGCGTAGAACGAGTACGGCAGCACGCGCCGATCGAGCGTCTGCCGGAAACGGCTTGGACGCCAGCGCGACAGCGACCACGCCACCCCGCCGCCGGCCAGCGTGAGCAGGAGCCCGAGCAACCACCAATAGGACAGCAGCCATTCGCCCACCCCGATGTACCAGGGCGCGATCGTCAGGCGCTCAAGGGCCTCGGCCGACACTAGCTTCTTCGCTTCGGGGACGACCGTGCGCATGATCTGGAGCAGCAGCAGCATCACGGCCACCACCACGGACAGAGTGAAGAAAACGACCTTCCGCACCTGCCCCTGGATTTCCACCCGTTGCCGCAGCATCCCGGCAAGCTCGGCGAAGGCGGCTCGCAGGTTGCCGCTGCGCTCGCCGGCAGCGAGCATTGCCACTTCCTCCGGCGGGAGATACGGGGCCAGCGCGTCGGCCACGCCCTTGCCCTCCCCTGCGCGTTTGAGTACCGCCGTCATCAGGTCGGCCATCCATTTCAGCCGCTTGCGCCCGCGCGACACCTCGAGAATGCGGCGCATGACCGTGAACGCCGGCAGACCCGCCGCGTCGTACTCGGCCAGGTCGCCATAGAACTCCATCCGCCTTTGCGCGCCAAAGCTCAACCGGAGCTTGAACGTTTCCAATCGAGTCCTGTCCATCACGCGCTCCCATCGAACACCGGCTCATCGAGGAAGCGGAACTCCGATTCCACCGACACCGGGGAAACCAGTCCCTGCCGCATCTTCCACAGCGCATGCTCGAATGCCGTGCGCCCGGTCATGTCAGCAGGATCGTGAGGGTTGATCGTGGCTCTCCACGACCGCCACAGCGCGTTGGAATCGTTCTCCGCGATGGCGCGGAGCATGTGCGGCGTCGGGCGCAGGATCTCCGCGCACACCGTGCGTCCGATGACACCACGGCCATTGCATTCCCGGCAGCCGGCCGGGGCGCGGAAATAGATGCCTTCCACATCCCCGTTCAGCAGGTTCCGCAGCCGCACGAGCACGCCCGCATCGGCGTGCTCCTCCTCCCACACGCGGGCAGGCACCTTGCACGCCGGGCACAGCACCGGCACCAGCCGTTGATAGACCAGCCCGACCACCAGCCCGACCGAAGCCAGGTCGAGACGATTGATCCCCATGCCCGCAAGCCGGTCATAACAGATGGGTGCGCCGTCCGCGTGCAGGGTCGAAACACACAGATGGCCCGAGCGCACGGCCTGGATCGCCAGATCGGCAGTGTCATGGTCGCGGATCTCGCCGATCATCAACACNTCGGGGTCGGATCGCATGAGTTGCCGCAGCACGTCGAGGAAGTCGCGCCTGTCGCCGTGCTTCCGCACCACGCCTGTTTGCGCCACGCCCGGAATCCGGTATTCGACCGGCTCCTCCACCGATCGGATCTTCTTGCCGGGGCGTTCTTCCGCCAGCTTCCACAGCGCATTCGCCATGCTGGTGGACTTGCCGGAACCCGTCGTGCCCGCGAACAGAATCAGCCCAGAGGATCGCCCGAACATCCGTTCCAGCGCGTCGCATTGGTCAGCGGAGTAGCCAAGCTCGGCCATGCTTTTGCGCCGCGTCGTCACCCCGATGGGGATGATCCGCAGCACAACATCGAAGCCGTCCGGCGCAATGGGCTGGCCGGAATAGCGATAGCGCACCATGCCTTCCGGGAAGCGCCGCTCGATCACCCCGTCCTGCAATCCGGCCGGATTGAAGTTGTCCTTGCTCGACCCCGTTTCCAGCAGCGTGTTATAGACGGATGAGCACAGGCTGTAGGTGTAATCCGGCGGCAGATCGCGCACATGCTCCAGCTCGCCGTGAATGCGGTAATGCACCACGCCGCGAGCGGGGGTGTACGTGATATGGATATCCGACGCCCCAGCGCGGAACGCATCGTAGGCCATCGCGTCGAAGTCGCGGTGCAGCTCGACATCGGACATCACCGACTGCCTCTTGCCCTGCCGCGCGTCCCACTCGGTGTGGACGACCTCGACCAGCTCCTGCGTGCCACGAATCCGCCCCGCGTACACGTACCCTTCACTCAGCGCTCGCTGAGTCGGGCCGACCAGGCGCGTGCGATCCACGCCTTCCGCTTCGAGCAGGAAAAACCGGCGGCGAGGATCATTGGTGCTGGCGATGGCGACCACCTGCGGGTCGCGTTGCAGGCCGGGGGTGTCGCCCGGCACCACGTCCCACTCCGGCAGGTCTGCGACCCTGCGGGCCACGACCTCCATTCCCGCCAGCCCCAGCGCCTGCACGTAGTCGGCGCGGCTGACCACGCGAAGCACAAGCAATTGCTCGGCCACCGAACGTCCGGCTCGCGCGGCAGCTCCGCGCGCCTCCGCAATCACGGGGGCGTCCGGCCGCAAGCCCGCAATGCGGCAGAGCGCATCCAACACTGGGTCCACGGGCGCCAGTAGCGTCACTGCCCGCCACCTCCAAGCCGTGCAAACTCGATCCGCCACGCCTCACCGGCCGCGCCATGCCCCACGGTCACGGCCATCCCGACGGGGACGAACCCGTGCTGGGCCAGACGATGCACCACCCCGGCCAGCCGCAGCCGATCCGGCAAGCGCGGCTCCTTCACCGCCAGCTTCTCGCGCACGAGCGGCAACGCGCCGGCAGGTGCCGCGTTGGCAGCGCTCAGGTCTTCCGCCGTGACCGGCTCGATCTCGAGGCCGATGTGGCTCAGGAGCAGCTCGCCGACCGCATCCACCGCAGGCGTCGGCCACGGCAAAGGCGCAAGCACCTGGTCATCCGTCCACTGCGCCGGCTCGCCGCCCCCCACGGCCGGCACCGTCACCTCGATGCTGCGCCGGTCATCAAGCAGGCGCACCGCGTGCACGCCATAGCGCTGCTGCACAGGACGCAAGGTGTAGGGCAGCCCCGGAGCAGCCGAATAGCGCCCGACACAGGTTGCGGGCGACGGTGTGCAGGTGAAACCCTCCTGTCGCCACCCGTCCATGACGGGAGGCAGTGAGCGCCGGGCCACGTCCCAGGCGCGCAGCACCCACTCCGCGTTCGTCGGATGCTGGGCGGTCAGGCCGCGAATCGTGCCGAGATAGGCGCTCCGGGTCGCCTCGGCCAACGCGGCGTCGTCGCCAGAGGCGGCACCCAGCTTCCTGGGTGCGAACTGCCACCATGCCACGCCGCCGATGGTCGAGAACATCACCAGCAGCACAATTACGCGGCCGAATTGCGACGCCGGCTTGTGGCGGCGCAAGGCGGGCACCTTGGCCTGAACCACCGCCTCGGGGTCGAACTCTGCCGTATCCGGGAGCGAGAGCCCCGCCCCCTGCATCACGTACACCGGCAGGTTGAACGCCACCCGCAGCGCCTGCACCTGCGTCAGCGCCTGCTCCTCCGGCTGAATCGCATCCGATCCCGCCCCCACCCCTCCTTCCAGGATCAGCGCGTACCACACCTGCCCGTCATCGAGCGGCGCGACATAGATGCCGGAAGGGGCGACGGCGGCCAGCGCGGCGGCATAGCTATAGACACGCCCCTTGGCCGCTACGGCATCGGCGTACCCGACCAGTTGCGCGTCCTCGTCACCAGTAGTGGTGTACCACGCGCCCGCGTCTGCCCCGAGGGCGTCGGCGATCACGCGCGCAGGCTTGCGCCCGGCGGCTTCGACCCAGGTCAGCCCCCACGCGAATTGACGCCCTCCGAGGGTGGCGATCCGCACGGTCACGGTGTCAGCCCCCCAGCATCAGCAGGCGCGACGACTTTCCGCGCTGGATGAGCATGCCCGTGCGCGCGATGCGCGCGACCTTCCAGCCGCCCGGCAGCGCGTCGCCCTCGCGCACCGTGACGCGCATGCCCTTGGCTCACCACGTCGGCTTGCAGTGCACCGTCGGCACCCCAAATCCCGACCAGGCGGAACAGCAGCGACTCCTGCGCAGGCGGCGGCACCTCCGCCATCGGCGACGGCAGTTGCTGCTGCATCGGCCCCGTGGCCAGGGCCGACGGAGACGGGATCGGCAGCAGGCTGGCGCTGTCGGGCTTCTCGGCTTCCTCGCCCCTGAGCTTGCGCTCCTGCTCGGCAAGCTGCGCCTGCAACTGCGTCAACCGCAGCTTGCGCACCAGCGCCGCTTCTTCATTCAGGTAGGCCGCCTCCTCCGCGCTCAATGCCGGAGCCATCGGCGCCGGTACGACGCTCGCCGTCGCTGGCGCGCCACCGGCCACCGGCACCACCTGCCCAGGCTTCACCGCCTGGCCTGGCGCCGCCCCGCTCGCGGCCGCCTGCGGCTGCGCATGGGCCACGCCGCACGCCAGGACGGCGGCCGACAACATCGCGTACACCTCGCGCTTCATCACGCCCCCCTCAGATCCGGCTCCGCACGGCCGTCACGACCGGCGTGATCGTCACCACCACGCGCTCCGTACCGCTCCCGGCGGTGCTGCGTCCTCCCAGCAGCCACAGCCGCCTGTCGAGCGGGGAACGGGTGTCCATGCTGGCGTCCACCGACTCGAACCCGGCCAGCACCAGGGTCTCGCCGGAATTGAGCCACACCTCATGGATGAACTCGCGGCTGGCCGTCTGCGGAAGCTGGATCGTCGCCTGCTCGGTGCCGAAGCTGTCCAGCGACTCGAGCGAGGATAGCGACATCATCAGCTTGAGCAGCAGCCGCTTACCGTCCTTCTGGACGTGCGGCAGCATGTAGAGATTCAGGCCGGTTTCGACCGAGCCGGGTTCGAGCGTCGGGCCGGTGTTGACGANCGTCCCGCCAATCCCGCTCAGGTTCTGCGACACGCGCGCAAGATAGCTGGTGCGCTTGACCACCTTGAACGGCGCGGGCTTGTTGTTCGCCGTCAGGATGCTGCTGTTCTGCACCACGCTGGTACGCCCGATGCGCGACAGCGCATCGAGCATCATCTGGCTGCCGCCGTAGCGGTTCGGAACACCGTTGCTATCGCGCTGCGGCACCGACAGGATGAACGAGGACAGCCCTTCGCCCGCCACATTCGGCCTGCCGGCCAGCGTGGTGATCTGGAATCCGTAGTGCCCGAGCATGTTCTGGAACAGCACATTCCAGTTCAGGCCCCGCGTGTCCCTGTCGTTGGTGACGACGCGATAGATCGTCACTTGCATGTCCACCTGGCGGCTCAGCGAGGCCGCGACCTCATCGAGGTAGCGGCGGACTATTTCCACGCGGTCAGGGCGATCGCGCACCGTCACAGTGCCGGTGCGCTCGCCGATGGCATAGACGCCCTCGCTCGAAAGCATCGCCTTGATCGCCGCCTCGATCTCGGCCCACACGCTCGCAGTGGTCTTGTGCTCCCCCTGCGCAGTGGCCTCAGTCAGCGGCACGCCCTGCCCGCCCTGGCTGGACTGCGATTGCCCACCCATTTTGCCGAGGGACGATGGTTCTCCCTGGACGGCAGGAATCAGGAACGTCTCGGTCTTCCAGCGGTAAAACTGCACGACCCGGCCCGCCTCGTCGTACTCCCACGCGGCATTGATGGCCGCTGCCACCGCGTTCAGCAGACCGATCCCGTCGCCGGTGTAGCTGATCGGCACGAGGGAGGTAGGTGAGGCCGCCGCCGCTGCCGGCATCGAGGAGGCACCCGGCAGCGGCGGCAGGCCTGCAAGCGTGGCGTCCATCCCCACGTCACGAACGGCCGGCATGTTGCCTGCATTCGCCAGCACGGACGGCGCCAGAAGCTCACTTTGGTACATCACGCGCACGCCGAGCAGGCCCTCAAGGCGCTTGGCGAGCACCTGCATCGGAACACCGATCGCTTCGTTCACCGTCACCTGACGGTAGAAGGATTGCGGGTAGTTCTCGCTGCGCCGGATCGGTCGCGCATCCACATAAGGCAGATCCGTGACGACGGGGCCGGTCACAGGCTTGACCTGCGCCTCGCGCACGCCCAGCAGGGCGCGCGCCCGCGCGTCCGCATCCTCGTGACCCTTCGCCGCCTCGGAGCGAATCTCCATCATCGTCGAGCAGCCCGCAGACAGGCAGGCCGCCATGCACAGCACCAGCAGCCTGGGCTTCATTCGCTTTCCCTCACGTCCATCGGCTCGATCACCACCACCCGGTTGGCCTTCGCAAAGCGCGGGGCGACCCCTTGCATGCCGCCCTGCGCCTGGTAGGCGCGGACGACGTAGGACACCGCTTCGATCAGGTCGGTGTCAGGAATCGGGAAGTCCACGTCCAGCACGTAGTCCTCCTCGATGCGCCAGCGCAATTGCCAGCCGCTCGCCTGCACGTACTCACTGAGGGCATCGGACAGGTTGCGCCCCGCGCGCAGAACGCGCGGCTTCTGTGCGACCGGCCCGCGCGGCGCGGCACTGGCCGCAGCCCGCTGCACCACCGTCGCAACGCAACGGCCGGGGTCGGCAAGCGCCGACAGCGGCGCGTTCGAGGCCGACCCGGCCTGTTCCACCACCTTGCGGAACACCGCGTCCAAGGGGCCGCTGACGTTGCGGAACGTCACCGTCACATTGCCCGCGCCTGAGGCCTCCGCTTTCCACGCCGTCCCCTCGAACAGCAGCGCCAGAGCGTCCGCCAACGGCATTTCATTGGCGGACACCCCCACCACCGAGTAGGCCGACATGGGCGGGCAGTTGGCCCAGGCCGCGCCAGGAAGCAAGAGCAAGGCGCTCGCCGCGCCCACGAGCGTCTTCCGCATCAGTTCGCCTCCACGACTTGCAGGCGGCCCGCCACGGAGCCGCGATACTCGATTTCGCACTTGGCGCCCGCCTTCGCGCACGCCGCCTGCGCCCTCTGCGCCGCCCGCGCGCCGGCGGTTGTGCCGTCTGCGAGCACGCGAACACGCTTGCCGCGCCACGCCGACCAGGCGGCGTCGCGCTCGGCCTCATCGAACGACACCGAGATCGGGCCCGCCGCCGGCGTCTCAGGTTCTGCGACACGGGTCTGCCGCACGCCGGACGGTCCGCTGACGACGATCTCACCGCCGAACTCGGCCTGCGCAGCGGACGCGGGCACGGGTGCGGCAGGAAGGGGGGCGTGGTGCTGCACCTCGGCCGCCCTGATCTCGACTTCGGCGGCCCCGACCGGCCGCGTGACGCTGACGATGCCAGCCCCCGGCGCGGCAGTCCGGCTCTCGACCACGGCCTCATGCGGGCCGTAGCGCAGTACCACGCGCGGAGTCAGCGGCACCACCATGTAGTAGCCGCGAATCCGGTACGACAGCGGCCCGCCTGGGCCGATAGGGGCGGGCGGGTCGGTCGGGTCGCGTAACTGGATGTAGAGCGAGGTGCCATCGTCGAACGCCTGCACCGGCCGCGCCTGCGGCGCACCGCTGACCACCCAATCGCCATTGATCGTTGCCGCCCGGGCCGCAGACAAGCACGCCAGCAGGGCCAGCATCAGTCCCGCCCGCCTCATGGCGCACCCCGCGTGGCGGGCACTTCGATGTCCCGAGTCACCACCACCCGGATTTCCTGCCCGGGCGGGATGACGAAGTACGGTTGCGCCCCTGCGTAGCGCTGAAGAATCGCTTCGTTGACCTTCGGCATCGTCTGCTGCAACACGCTCGGCGCTTGGTAGGTGCCGCCGACGCCGGGAACGGTCGAGTCGGTGGCCTCCAATTCCTTGGCGATGGCGCGATCTGCCGCCTGGCCGAGAATCGCCACCAGAACACTCGGCCCGACCGCGCGCCAGAAATTGGACTTGTAATTCCCTTCCACCCCGGCCGTTCCATCCAGCCCAACGGATGGGATCGATGGTAAATCAAAAGCGTCACCGTTTGGAAGTATCAAACGGGAGAATGAAACTGCAATTCGATCAACCCCAGGGGTCACGTTGGTCGCGTAGCTGCCCACCAGCTTCGACCCCTGCGGGATCAGCAGGACGCGGTGGGTGCGCGAGTCATAGACGTTGCGGCTGATGACGGCGGTGATCGGCCCCGGCACCCGGGTATCCACCCGGCTCACCAGTACCGCCGGCAGCGGGGTGCCCTGGTGAATGATTCGTTCGGACGGCGCCCGCGCCGGCCGCAGCGTCTCGTAGTAGTCCATCTCCGGCCGGGGCGCGGATCCCTCCCCGTCCCCCGCCTCGTCTCCTCCGAACAGATCCTCTCCCACGCTTTGCGCCCCCCCGCCAGCCGAGCGCGTCCGGTAACTCTCGTAGATCACGCCTTTCTGCTGCTCGCCCCCGACGGCCAGGCCACCACCGCCCGCGCCTTCCACGCCGGACAACGGCGGCAACGCATCGCCCGTCATCCGGCCAACATCGGGGCGATTACCCATGACTGCGCGCTGCGCCTCATCCAGTTCGCGCAGCAGATGGGGGTCCAGCCCGTTCGCGGCGGCAGGCTCCTGCCCGCCATTCCGGAAGTTGTCGAACGCCTGCCGCTGGCGTTCCTCGGCAGCCGCTTGCCGTTCCTGCTCCCGGGCGATCCGTTCCAGCTCGGACTGGGCGGCCTCGGGCGAGCCGGCAGGCATGGCCGCGATGCGCTCTTGCTGCTCCTGCTCGACCTCGGCTTGCTTCTGCTGCTGCGGGTCCTGAATCCACATCAGCGCCATGCCCGCGAGCCAGATGATCGTCAGCGCCGCGAGCAACAGGTACAGGAGCTTTCGGTTGACGGGCTTCTTGACGCCCGCCGCCGATACGGGCGCGCTCATCCCCGCTTCTCCCGGACGATGCGCACCTCATCCTTCCGTAGCCGCAGCACGAAACGGTCGGCGATGGACGGCACCACCACATACGCGCCCTGCACGCTGAAATCCACGACCTCAAGGCCCGTCGGTTGCTCGGCGAAGATCGCGGGCAGATCCTGCACCGAGCCGAGCCGTATCCAGGTGCGCACGCCATCGTCAAAGACCGCCTGCGGGCGGAATGGCGCAGTGCCCTTGATCTTCCAGCCGAAGTTCAGGCGGTCAGGCGCCACACCCGGATCNCCGGCAACGACCGGNGTCACCTCGGGCAGCGCCGCAGCCTTCGCCTGGCCGCGCCAATACAGGCCATCCTCGGCTTGCCCCGGCACCTGCCAGCGCACCCGCTGGAACCACATCTCGCCCGGCGGCACCGACAGCAGGGTGAGTTCGTAGCTGCGCTTGTCGGTGATGAGGGTTCCGGTGTTCACATGCCCGGCCGCCAGCGGCTTGATGAGGACGCGGCGATGGTCGCCCGTGACGTGGTACGACCACTGCACCGCGTCGGACAGATACAGCCCCTGGACTTGCTCGCCTTCCGGCACCTCGATGTTGACGAACGTCCCCTCCATCGCGCGGATGGCGAACGACACGTCCGGGCTCCAGCGGAACGTCACCAGACGCGTGCCGTTGACTGCCGGCAGCACGTCGGTGCGATCTCCGGGCAGCGACACCTTCATCGCCTCCTGGAGGCCTCGCAGATTCATCGCCTGCTCCGCAGACGCAACCGGCGCCGCAGCCGCCAACGCGACGGCGAGAATGTTCTTATGCCAGCTCATCGGCCACCCCGAACTTCGTGATCCACAGGCCAATCGGATTGCGGTACACCTCCTCGTCCGTCCGAGGAGGTAGCAATGCGAACGAAACGGTTATTTGCACGCGCTTCTCCGCGTTGCGGTTGTTGGTCAGCTTCACGCGGATGAGCGCGGTGCTCTCGCTCAGGAACTGGATGGAAATCAATTGCGCCGTCTGCCGATACCCGGGGNNCTCGGAGAGGATTTTCANCGGACGCCCCTGCTCGCTCACGTACCGCTGCCAGTCGGTCAACGCATCGCCGCGGCACAGGGCATAGGATCGAGGAAGCCGATGCGTGCGCGAAGTCTCATCCACCGTCATCAGGTCTTCGACCCAGCGAGCCAGGAAGTACCGGATGTGCGCTTCCTGTGGCTGGAACCGCGCCATCGTGGCCTCGCTGACAGCCACACGCCCGGTGGGCTTGCCGGAGGCGTCCACCTCGACCTCGACCGTATATGGAATGCGCTCCTTGAGCGGCAGCATCAGCAGGATCGCCAGCGCTAGCGCCACCACGGCTGCGATTGCCGCGAACAGCAGGNCGATCAACCTTCGGTTCGCCATCGCCGGCGCCTCGATGGCGCTCACGTACTGCCGCGCACCGCGCAGGTTCAGGCTTGGCGCAGGGTGCCCGCCCTCCTTCCCCATTCGATTTGTCATGGATGTTTAAATCGGACGAATAAGGCCACACGGGATACTAGCGCAAACCCGCCCCGTGTGCAGCCTGACCGTCAAACGCCGCGCCAGATGCTCCGCGCG